>Ga0206797_1126_pt1 | contig 14013 bp, 16 predicted proteins | sample Alteio_BWOrgCont_69_FD_152894 | JGI IMG/M metagenome (GOLD analysis project Ga0206797, IMG submission 152894) | Enriched cells from forest soil in Barre Woods Harvard Forest LTER site, Petersham, Massachusetts, United States -... | ecosystem: Environmental > Terrestrial > Soil > Temperate forest >...
TCAGGTAAGCCCAATGCCACAGGATTTTTGGTAGGGCAGGCCATGAAAAAATCAGGCGGCCGTGCCAACCCTAAAAAATTAAATGAACTCATAACCAGGAGAATTACAGGTGTTTAAAAGAAATTTTCTGTTTGGATTTATTGTTGTTTCCCTGTTGGGTATTTCTTTTATCGGTGTTTCTCGAGTTGCGGCCCAAAATAATAAGAAGGACTTATATTCTCAGGTTGAGATCTTCAGTTATGCATTGTCAACTGTTCAGTCAGAGTATGTAGATGAAAAAAGCCCGAAGGATTTGATTTATGGTGCGCTTCGTGGCATGCTGTCATCGCTTGATCCCCACAGCCAATTCATGGACCCTGATGAATACAAAGACTTGAAAACTGAGACAGAGGGAAAATTCGGCGGCCTGGGAGTTGAAATTACCCTCAAAGATAACTTATTGACTGTGATCTCACCCGTTGAAGATACGCCGGCCTGGCGCGCCGGCATTAAACCTGGAGACCGGATCGTTAAGATCAATAATGATGTCACCCGGGATATGACATTGGATGACGCAGTCAAGAAATTGCGAGGAGATCCTGGTACCAAGGTGACTATTACCATCCTGCGGGAAAAAGATGATTTAGTTAAGGACTTTGTTATTATCAGGGAAATTATCCATGTGGATGATGTTAAAGACCCACATATCATAGGTGATCACATCGGCTATGTGCGACTGACGGAATTCCGTGAAAATTCACAAGATGAGCTTCATCAGGCGTTAGAGAAATTAAAATCCGACGGTGCTGATAGTTTGATTTTAGATTTGCGTAATAATCCTGGTGGGCTATTGGATGTGGCGGCCAAGGTCGCCGAGGAATTCTTGCCTGCAGGGGAGACCATCGTTTCAACTAAAGGCCGGCACTCTTCTCAAGATACGGTATCTAAATCCGGCAATAACAGCGGGGATTTCCTGGATTGGCCGATGGTGGTCATGATCAATGAAGGTTCTGCTTCGGGAAGCGAGATTGTGGCCGGTGCTCTTCGGGACAATAAAAGGGCCGTATTGGTCGGGATCAAATCCTTTGGTAAAGGTTCAGTGCAGTCGGTGATACCACTACCTGATGGATCAGGATTACGGCTTACCACAGCCAAGTATTTTACTCCCTCTGGGGTGTGCATTAACGGTATCGGTATCACTCCGGATGTAGTAGTTGAAGAGGATATCGTCAAGAAAGATCAGAATGCTGACAATATAGACACCATATTTTCCGATCTTGAACATAAAGAGGACAAGAATAAAATTTTGGCTTCAAAGGACAAAAACGACGCACAACTGCAAAGTGCGATCAATGTCATTAAAGGAATCAAGATCTACCGCAGATTTCAACAGAAGGCCTGACGCTGACAACCCATTCGTATGCCCAAAAAGAAATTAACAGTAAAACCCAAGAAGGATACAAAGATTGCTGCTATCATAGTGGGCCTGTTTGCGGCGGTAGTTATTTTATGCTTTATTTTTTTAAAGGCCAAGGAATCTAACAAGGAGAATGCGCCTGTCTCCAGCGAATTTATTAAAACCCCTGTTCCTGTCAAATATAATAATTTTTCCCTTCAGCCTGTAACGCCCCGGCCCCTTGAAATCGTCCCAGGATCAGGGGGGAAGATCGCCTTTATTATTGATGATTGGGGACAATCGACGGCCAACTGCAAATATTTAAGGGAAATACCAGAAGCTTTGGCGGTGTCCATATTGCCGGGTTTAAGGCACACCAAGGATGTGGCCAGTTGTGCCAAACTTTACCACAAGATGACCATGCTTCATTTGCCCCTGGAAGCTTTATACAATAGTGATTATTATCCGCGAAATTATATAATCAAGACAAGTATGCCATCCGACTTGGTTTCTGCGATAGTCAATGAGGATTTGGCCCAATTACCCACCATTGAAGGGGTCAATAACCACATGGGCTCAAAGGCCACGGCGGACAAATCCTTGATGAGGATTATTTTTAAAATAATAAAAAAAAAGGAGTTATTCTTTGTTGATAGCATGACTTCCCGTTACTCTATTTCAGCCCAGTTAGCTGATGAGATGGGTTTGAGTTTTGGTAAGAGGGATGTTTTTTTGGATAATATCAATACCAGGGCCGCCATCACTAAACAAATCGTGGCCTTGGCCCGGGTAGCACGCCGGAGAGGTTATGCAGTGGCTATCGGCCATGACCGGCACCTGACCATGCAAGTGCTTAAAGATGAAATCCCTTGGCTTGAAGCCCAGGGTTTTGAGATTGTCAGTATTAAGGAATTGCTTAAAAAGCATTAAGGAATAAAAATTTAAATGAATATTTTAGGGATAGAGACTTCATGTGATGAGACGGCGGCCGCGGTTGTTTCCGATGGGGTAAAGGTGCATTCCAATTGTGTTGCCAGCAGCCTTAAAGATCACCAACATTTTGGCGGCATTATCCCTGAGATTGCTTCCCGTCGTCAGATAGAATTCATCCATGGAGTGGTCACTGAAAGTTTACTCAAAGCTAAAATGACGCTTAAAGATATTGATGCTATCGCTGTGACGCGTGCCCCGGGCTTGATCGGTTCTTTGCTGGTAGGGCTTATGTTTGCACGTGGGTTAGCTCGCGCTACAGGCAAACCCCTTGTTGAAATTGACCATATCAAGGCCCATCTTTATGCTAATTATTTACAATTCTCCAAAGAACCGCCAGCTTGTAGCCAAAAATGCCTGCCAGCAATAGGTCTTGTCGTTTCCGGCGGTCATTCCAGCCTTTTCTATGTAAAGAATTTTAAAAGTTTTAAATTGTTAGGCGTGACACGTGACGATGCAGCTGGTGAGGCTTTTGATAAGGTGGCTCGTATTTTGGGTTTGGGTTACCCTGGTGGCCCTGTGATTGACCGTTTGGCAGCCAGTGGTATCAATGAAGAGATTAAATTTCCACGAAGCCCCATGAGAGAAAGTTTTGATTTTTCTTTTAGCGGGACTAAGACTGCGGTGCTTTATTATACCCAAAAAAACAAAAATAAACTGGGGTTTTCACCTGCCAAGGTGGCCTACGCATTTCAAGAGAGCGTGGTTGAAGTTTTGATTGAAAAGTCTCTTGCGGCCTGCCGGAGATTCAAGGTCAACACTCTTTTGATTGGAGGAGGCGTTGCAGCCAATTCTGCCTTGCGCCGTCAATTACAGGAACAGTCAGGTCTTTACGGGGTGGATGTTTTTTTTCCTCCCATGGTTTTATGCCTTGATAATGCCGCAATGGTCGCAGGATTAGCATACCACCTTCATATTTGATAATACCCTTTCGCCTTACCAAGGAGCAGGGAATATTCGATTGCTTGAGAAGCTATTTTGTTATAACATACATATGTTGGACTTGAGAGGAGATTGCTATGGCTTTTAATCGTAGAGAAAAAGAGCATAAAGAAACACCTGAAGAAAAGATCATTGAAATAAATGCCCAGATGGAAGGGACTTTAACTTTCAGTGACCCGGTGAATTTAAAAATCCACGGCCGTTATACCGGCAAGCTTGATACCCGTGGCACGCTGACCATCGGAGCGGCAGCGCAAGTGGAGGCTAATATCGTCGGTGAGAATGTTATTGTTGCTGGAAAAATTAAGGGCAATATTATTGCTAAAAAAATGCTGGTCCTTATGCCAACAGCTGTTTTGCACGGAGACATTTCAACGCCTAAATTAAACATTGTTGAGGGCGCGCTTTTTCAGGGGCATTGCCACATGTTGGAAGATGTTTTAAGCATTGATGACTTAGCGCAATATTTGGAAATTGAAATCCCTGCCATTTTAGAATTAGCAACGACCGGTAAAATACCTGCTGTCAAAGAGGGGGACGGTTGGAAGTTTGAGCGCTCCCAGATTGACCAGTGGGCTTCCTCAGGCAAGGTCAGGTCATGAGCAGTCAGTATATCACCGTCCGTGAGACAGCGCAGATTCTTGCCGTGTCTGAAAAAAAGGTCATGGATTTAATTGAAAGCGGTTCCTTACAGGCCTATAAGATCGCGGACCAATTTTTGCGCCTTAAACGCAATGAGGTCGTCAATATCCGTACCACAGGCCAGGTCGTTTCTGAAAATATTACTCAAAGCTATACATCCAGCGAAAGGGTGCACGACTTTTTTTATTTCAATGATTTTTATTTGATTGCTTTTGGCGTCATTGGAGTCCTGCTTTATATCATTTTCTTCACCTCTTAAATGGGTCAAATCCGTAAAATAAACGATGTCTATTATATTGAATTTCACGCCCGCGGTTTGCTTTATTCACAGGTCGCTGGTAGCAATTTAGAGGAAGCTAAAAATTTATTGCTGCAAGTCGAAGAAAAAATTGCCGGTGGTGAAGCATTAACGATAACCCGTTATATAGACCTTGCGCCCTTTTTTGAACGCTTTCAGTCTGAAGTGCGTACACGACATAGCCCCCAAAGTGTAAAGAGGTATGCTGCTGTCATTAATCATTTTAGTGGTTTTCTAAATGATAATTTTCCTCAAGTCCACCAGCTCGCTCAACTGACACCTGCCATTATCGAGTCTTATAAAGTTTATTTAAGTAAAACACAACGGGTAAAAATCGTGAACTTTACCATTCTTCTGATAAGGGATATTTTGGAATATGGCATTAAATTGGGGTTTATAAATGATAATCCTAGTTTACATGTACGTCTATTGCCTTGGCCCAAGTCATTTGGGCAAAGACAAACGGCCCGGTACAATCAAGTGAAACAGTTATTATCTAAGGGCATCGGCTTAGGTAAACTTGCCCAAGTATTGGGTCTGAGTGATGTTGCACAAGTATTATATTATGCCGATTTAATCCCGTTGAAATCCGGACTATTCGACGCTGAATAGATTCTTTATTAAAGTGGTAAAAGTGCTTTTTATAATTGATTTTTTCAAAAAAAGACCGGCAGTCCTGGTTTTTATCGCCACTTTTTTGATATATAGCCCTTTGCTTTTCAATGGTTATGTCGCGGATGACAGTATTATTATAGAGAAAAATACGTTTTATCATTCATGGAAAAATATCCCACGGGCATTAGGGGAGGGGAGTGTTTTTAATTTTGGAAATGTGCATATTCTAAATGGTTCCCTATCTGATTTGGGGACGGGGAAAGACAGTTACAGGCCAATTTCAAATCTGACCTATTTTTTTGACTATTATTTGTTTCACGCCAAGCCCTATGGTTCTCACCTTATTAATATTCTGATCCATGGTGTAAATTCTGTATTAGTCTATTGGATTGTAAATCAAATTTTTTCCCTTCCAATTTTGGGGGTTTTCGCAGGACTCCTTTTTTCTTTACATCCTATTCAGTCTGAAGCTGTAACTAAAATGAGTATTCGTGCGGATGTCCTTTCTGCAATGTTTGTCTTATGGTCTTTTTATTTTTGGATTAATTTTAGGCAGGGAGAGTATTCAAGGAAGAAATACTATTGCGCGTCATTGGCAATGTATTTTCTTGCCGTGTTTAGCAAAGAAACAGCTTTTATATTACCATTAATTATTTTTTTGTTTGACCGGGTCTTGGTTTCGCCACATTTAGGCCTAAGGCAAAGAAGTCTTTGGTATATTGGTTTTGTTCCAATCTTTATTTTTTTTCTATTTCTCTATTTTATTGTTTTCCCGTCGCCTTTAGCTACGCCTAATACTTTCCATTGGCTGGGAGGGTCTTTCCTTAATCATGGCCTTATCATGGGTTATATTTGGTGTAGCTATTTAATGAATATCTTGATGCCTTGGACCGTGAAAATGATACCAGTGCATTATTGCCCACCAGTTCCGGGCCTGGTTAGTTTAGCAACAGCAGAGATTGGAATAGCGATCATGTTTTTTATTACAGGCATATGCATGCTTTGGCGTAATTGTAAAGAATGCATTTTTTTCATGTTATGGTATATGGTGTTCTATCTTCCAATTTCTAATTTGATCCCAATTGCTAATCCAATGGCATATCATTATATGTATTTGCCTTCGATAGGATTATTGATTGTTTTATCATTTTTTTTACAAAATATATTTAAAGCTGATCCTTTAAAGAAATATTCCCAAAATTTACGTAATATATTGTACGTTACTATAATCATATTTTGTGCAACAAAAACATTCTTTTTAAATGACGATTGGAAAAGCGATAGCGATATAGGGTTTGCATGGATAAGGGATTATCCAACAGATTATGAAGGCTATTCTTTGATCGGAGAGCAATATTTTGGCATACACGATTTTAAAAAAGCCAAAGAATATTTTGAAAAAAGTGTTCTTTGGGGGGACCCGATACCTTATGATATTTTAAGTTTAGCAAGGTGTTATATGCGGTTTGGGCAATTTTCAGCGGCAGAAAGTTTGCTTAAGCAAATTATATTACGTTATCCTATCTATAATCAGCAGGCACAGCAGATATTAGAAAAATTAAAATAAAGTATTATAATTGGATTTAGTCGTAGTGTTGGAGAGGTGGCAGAGTGGCCGAATGCGGCGGTCTTGAAAGGTGTGCGTATTTGCTAACAGCCAGTGCTTGCCATCACTAAACCGCACATTTGTCAACGATGAAAATAAGATTTTGTAATTTTATTTGATGGTGTGTAATGCCTAATAATGAAAAAATCTATTACAATTCTATGACAGTCTTAACATGAAGAAAATGTTAAGAAATCCACAGTGGTGAAAGGGAACTAAAATGAATAATATTGGTTATATGTTTATTTTTTTTCCGATTCTTTTTGGGGTTATAGGTTTGTTTTATATTGCCATTGGTATAAAAGGGGTAATTCAAAAGAAGCCATTTTTAATGCCGTATAGATGGATGATTGGAATGATTTTTTTGTGTTTTTTACCAAGCTTATTCAACTCTTTCTTTTTTAGTTCTGGCCATAGCTTTGATGCCATAAGATTATTAAATCCTTTAATGATTATCTGTTTATTTGCTTTTATGATAATTTTTAGACCTGGGTATATGGCATTTGGAATTACAGATTCCGCTATTAGGGAAGCACTTCATTCTGTTTTAAAGAAGAAGAATTTAGCGTTTGAGGAAACTATAGGGAGTATAAAATTAACTTCGGTTCAAGCAGAATTACAGGTATCTATACAAGGTTGGATGGGTACGGGCCAAATCAGGATAAAGCCTTTAAATCAAAGCAAATTACTAATCGAAACAGTTAAAGATATTAATACTTATTTTCAGGAAAATGACACGAAAACGAATCTGACTGCCTGTATTTTTTATATTGTTATGGCTGTTTTTATGTTGGTATTTAGCGTTTGTTTTTATTCATTAGGGTTTTCTGTAAAGGCCGACATGAACAATGAAATAGCTTGGAAATATGTTGAAGAGAATCAAAATCTTGATGAAGCCCTTAAATTGGTTGATAAAGCAATAGCATATAAGCCAGACTGGCATTATTTAGATACAAAGGCGGAGATTTTTTATAAAATGAAAAAATATCAAGATGCGGTAAATATTGAGTCTGACCTTGTGAAACGTTATCCTAATGAACAAACGCTTCAAGACCAGCTCAAAAAGTTTAAAGAAGGAGTAAATCAAAGTTCGCAATTTCAACAGTGATTTGATGCTGCCATAGATTTTTAGCCGTTTTTACTATATACTTGACTTATGAGCGATTTAGATAAAATAAAGAAGACGTTGAAACGAAATAAACAAGACCTTCGCCGAGAATTTAAGGTGAAGTTGATTGGTGTATTTGGTTCCTATGTTCGTGGAGAACAGAAGAAAAATAGTGATGTTGACATATTGGTAGATTTTTCCCAAACACCTGGCTTATTTGATTACATGAAGATTGAGAATCGTTTAAGTGATATTCTTCATAAAAAAGTCGATTTGGTCATGAAGGGAGCATTACGCCCAAGCATTGGAAAGAATATCATGCGTGAGGTTGTTTACGTATGATTCGTGAATATAAAGACTTTGTAGTTGATATTATTGATGCTATTGATAAGGTGGAATCTTTCGTAAAAGGAATGAAGTTTGAGGTTTTTGAGAAAGATGTCAAAACAAGTTTTGCGGTCATAAAGAGCATTTGAAATCATGGGGGAGGCTGTAGGCAAAATTCCTTCCAGTGTTCGCAGTAAGCACAAAGAAATACCTTGGAAAGAAATGGCTGGAATGCGCCATAAGTTAATTCATGAGTATTTTGGTGTTAAGCCTCGGGTTGTCTGGAAGACAATTAAACAAGATCTGCCTAAAATCAAACCTCATTTACAAACTATTTTGAATGAACTTCCTAAGTCACAGTAATAGCCATCACATGCCATTAGATGAAGGTCAGGCTAATATAGGGAAATGAAAAAATCTATTACGTTTCTATCACCGTTGCTTGATTCTGATTTGGAAAAAGATTTTAAGAGTATCACAAGTATAGTAGAGTGAGTGCTTTGTGATTTATGGAGAGGTGGCAGAGTGGCCGAATGCGGCGGTCTTGAAAACCGTTGCCTCGCAAGGGGCCGTGAGTTCGAATCTCACCCTCTCCGCCATTTATTTAGAGGAATTAAAATGATCAATTGGTTGGCCAAATATGGGTTTTTGAGTTTCATCGGGATTTTTTTAGGGATACCAGCTTCTTGGGCATCAGAAGCTGACCTGAAAATTCCTGATCTATCCACTGTGCCTATAATTTTTAATTTAGATGGACATACACTCTTGATGTTGGGCATCATAATTTGTGCTTTTGGCGCTTTTTTTGGAATTTATCAGTATCGACGGCTGAAGAAAATGCCTGTGCATGAAAGTATGAAAGAAATTTCTGAACTCATTTATACAACATGCAAAGCATATCTGATTGTACAAGGAAAGTTTTTGCTTATTCTGGAAGTCTTGATCGGGACAGTGATGGTGGGCTATTTCGGTTGCCTGCGCCATTTTGAAGCCAGCAAGGTCATTCTCATTTTAGCATGCAGTTTTATAGGTATTGCCGGCAGCTATGGCGTGGCCTGGTTTGGCATGAGGATCAATACCTTGGCCAACTCGCGTTGTGCCTTTGCCAGTCTTCAAGGCAAACCGTTCCCTGTTTTTTCCATTCCTTTACAAGCAGGCATGAGTATTGGGATGCTTTTAATAAGCATTGAACTTTTTGTCATGTTAAGCATCCTACTTTTTATTAACCGTGATTATGCTGGCCCTTGTTTTATCGGTTTTGCCATCGGTGAATCTTTAGGAGCCATGGTTTTGAGGATTGCAGGGGGCATTTTCACTAAAATTGCGGACATTGGCGCAGATTTAATGAAGATCGTTTTTAACATTAAAGAAGATGATGCGCGTAATCCCGGGGTCATTGCTGACTGTGTGGGGGACAATGCTGGGGATTCTGTTGGACCAACGGCGGATGGTTTTGAAACTTATGGAGTCACAGGAGTGGCATTGATTTCTTTTATTCTTTTGGCTGTTAAAGACCCTGTCATTCAAGCCCAGCTTTTAGTGTGGATTTTTTCAGTGGGAGTGGTGATGATCCTCGCAAGTGGTTTCTCCTACGAAATCAACCGTTATTTTGCCAAAAAGCGTTATGCCAATGCCCAGGAAATGAATTTCGAAGACCCGCTTACTTCTCTAGTGTGGGTCACATCTATTTTATCGATTATCATGATATATTTTGTTTCGTTTGTTCTTATACCGCATTTGGGTGATGGTACATTGTGGTGGAAACTCGCCACCATCATGAGTTGCGGCACCCTGGCAGGTGCCATCATTCCAGAGGGGGTAAAGGTATTTACTTCCATGAATTCTGACTTTGTAAAGAATATTTATGAATGCTCTAAAAAAGGAGGGGCTTCGCTCAATATTCTTTCCGGATTGGTCGCAGGAAATTACAGCGCTTATTGGATGGGTTTGGTCATTGTGGTATTGATGGCAGTGGGTTCTTTTGTCAGCTCTCTGGGCTTGAATGCCATCATGATTGCTCCAACTGTATTTGCTTTTGGGCTGGTCGCTTTTGGATTTTTAAGTATGGCCCCGGTCACTATTGCCGTTGATTCCTATGGACCCGTTGCCGACAATGCGCAATCCATTTATGAGCTTTCTCTCATTGAGTCCCTTCCAAATATAATAAAAGAAATTAAAGCAAATTATGGATTTACACCCAATTTTGAGCTTGCCAAGCACCACCTGGAAGCCAATGATGGGGCAGGTAATACTTTTAAAGCAACAGCCAAACCTGTTTTGATTGGGACTGCCGTTGTAGGTTCTACTACCATGATTTTTTCTATTATAATGATTTTGACCCATGGCCTTACCACATGCATAGAAAATCTGTCTATGCTTTATCCGCCCTTCTTGCTTGGGCTTTTAAGCGGAGGGGGTATGATTTATTGGTTTTCTGGTGCTTCCATTCAGGCGGTAACCACAGGAGCTTACCATACAGTACATTACATCAAAGAAAATATTAAGTTAGATCAAACAGGCAGGTCTTCGCCCAAAGATAGCACAAGGGTCGTTGAAATTTGTACGCTGTACGCCCAGAAAGGGTTGATCAATATTTTTGGGACGGTGCTTTTTACAACCTTGAGCTTTGCTTGCCTGGAGCCATATTTTTTTATAGGGTATTTGATTTCCATTGCCATTTTCGGGTTCTTCCAGGCTATTTTTATGGCCAACGCCGGTGGCGCTTGGGACAATGCTAAAAAATTGGTGGAAGTGACTTTTCGTGGTAAGGGCACAGAATTACATGCGGCAACAGTGGTCGGAGACACCGTAGGAGATCCCTTTAAAGATACTTCATCAATTGCCATTAACCCTATTATTAAATTCACGACCTTGTTTGGATTGTTGTCTGTCGAAATCGCTATCTCATTAAACCGGACAGTGGATATTTTTCTGGCAGTTATCTTTTTTTCCGTTGCCTTATTTTTCTTGGTCCGTTCCTTTTACGAAATGCGCATTTCAACTGAAGCTTAAAAATGTCGCCAAGAGGTCTTATGAAAGAACGTGTCATTGTTGTGACAGGCGGTAACCGCGGGATAGGACATGAGATTTGCCGTCAACTTGCTAAATTGGACTTGATTGTAGTCCTGACTTCCCGTCATGAAAAGGATGGTTTGGACGCTGTTGCTATTTTTAATAAAAATGAATTACCCGTACGATACCACCCATTGGACGTAACCAATCCTTCACAAATTTTAAAATTAAAAAATTTTCTGACCCAAGAATTTGGCCGCTGTGATGGTTTGGTCAATAATGCGGGCATCTTTCTTGATGATAAAGATGGTAATTCTTTTAATACAGATTTAGATACTTTTCGCCAGACTATGGAAACAAATGTTTATGGGCCCTATTTGCTTTGTCAGGCTTTGGTACCACTTATGAAAAAGAACAACTATGGCCGTATTGTTAATATATCGAGCGGGCTAGGACAATTAAACGATATGGGTGGTGGTTACCCATCTTATCGAATGTCCAAGACCGCCATCAATGCTATAACAAAGATATTGGCAGCAGAGCTTGAAGGAACTAACATCCTAGTCAACAGCATGTGTCCTGGATGGGTCAAGACCCGCATGGGTGGTCCTGGTGCAACACGCTCAGTTGAAGAGGGTGCAGATACAGCGGTGTGGCTTTCGGCTTTACCTGATGGAGGTCCTACAGGTAAAATCTTCTGCGACCGCAATGAAGTTCTGTGGTAAGCAAGTAGTCAAGGTCTGTTAGGTAAAGCATCAAAATAGGCGTCCAACCTATTTTGATGGAATTTCTTTTCCTGACGCAAAAAAATCGATTTCTTCAATGTTTTCTTCAAGAAAATTATCTAATAGTTCATGATAATTTTCGACCATATGGCACAAATGTTTATAAATATCTATTTTAAAAGCAGTAAGATTAATAGCAAGATTGATAAGCGCTCTCATAGGCAGATGGAGAGGCTTTAGCTTTAACACATATTTATCTATCTTGTTTTCTATATTGTCTTCGTTTTCTTGGGAAAGCGAAAATATTTTCTTTAGTTCTTCTTGTCGATATTGAGCATGTTCCTCAAATTGTTGGCATTCCTTACGTACAGTTTGATTATGTACCAAACCTGCCAAAGCTTGATAGCACAGATCTAATAATGATTCTAGGCAAATAAGCGTTTCTATTTTGTCTGTATCTGAATGAAGATTCATCATATTTTTTTCCGCCTTTCATAATTTAATGTTACTTTTAAAAGAAAAATTAACAATGGGCTTTTGTTGCTTTTTTCTGACTTTTTTCTACTTAAAAGTAAAACACATCAAGTCTTGACAATAGATGTATCTGGTGGATAAAATCAAAGAAGATATTTGGATAATTCGCCTCGCAAAGGACCGTTCAAATGTTCAAAAAAGAGAGGGAAAAATGGGTGATAAAAAACAGAGAAGGTTTTTAACTCCAATTAACACATACCAAGAAGAGATCATATTTGTAGTTTTCATACCGGCAGCGGTCATTTTTCTTGCTTTGGTTTTTTCAATTTTTCTGGTAAGAAGAGAAATTATTCAACATTCCAGTCTGGGCAATCCTATTGACATATCATCAGCGTATATGCAGTTGGCTTTTCGTTGGCATAATTATATTATCTGGGGCTTATGCGGTATTTTTATTTTTTCAGTTGTGTCGGCTTTTATTCTTTCAAAAAATCTGGTGGAAGTTTTTCCCCGTATTATTTCAGAATTAGATGACATTATTGCCTTACGTTCAAAAAAGTTAATCACTGTAAGGCCATCGGATAAGTTAGCCACCGAGCTTTTAAAAAGGGTAAATGTATTAATCAAATTTTATATTGAGAACAAAAAATGATGATCAAGCTATATGTTTGATAAAAAAGGGTTTAGTTTAATTGAGATCATTGTTGTACTGGTCATCATTGCCATTTTAAGTGCAATAGCTATTCCTAATTTTATAAATTACACGGAAAAAAGCGCTGCCCAAGCCGCCCAAAATAATTTGATCACTATCTTCAATGCAGAGAAAATTTTTTATTTAAACAATAATTATTATTGTACCACCTCCACGCAAAACACTACTTGCGCAACTCCCGCTAATCTTAACACTAACTTATTTTTGAATATTTCTGATAGCTACTTCAGTTATTCCTGCATTGACCCTAACTCTGCAAGTGATGGTAATAACGGTTCTTCTTTCAAGTGCACAGCGACAAATCTTTCAGATAACACTTTTTATTTGACTGTAGTCTATAATCCCAATCCAGCAGTCAATATCACTTCTATAATATTACCAGGCGCCACAAACTGTCCTGGCGCTGCTTGTAATCCTACTTGTACCTATCCTAGTAATCTCGGGTTTTGCCCCAGTTAAATGAATTCCTCTCACCCTTTACAAATGGTTGTATGTAGGGTATATTTCCATATATAAAGTTGATTTGGGACAAAATCTATGAATAACGCTATTTTATTGATTTCTTGTCAGGATCAAAAGGGCATCACTGCCACTGTCACCAATTTTATATTTCAACACCAAGGGAATATCATCCATGCTGACCAGCACATCGATGAGCAAAGCAATACGTTTTTTATGCGGATTGAATGGTCCCTGGATGCTTTTAAACTAAGACGTGAGGACATTCAACCGGCATTTTCCCTTATCGCCAAGCCCTTTGGCATGGCCTGGAGGCTTTCATTTTCAGATCAAAAGTCACGGGTCGCCATTTTTGTCAGCAAACATTTACATTGCCTGTATGATCTTTTATATCGCCATCAAACAGGACAACTATTTTGTGACATTGTACTTTTGTTGAGTAACCATCCTGATGCCAGGGGAGTTGCTGAAAAGTTTGGCATTGAATTTTCCGACTTTGCCGTTGAAGCTCACAACAAAATCGGGCAGGAGCAAAAGCAATTAGAACTCCTGAAAACTAAGGGAGTTGACCTGCTCATCTTGGCGAGGTACCATCAAATTCTGACAAAACAATTTGTTGATCGGTTTCCATCCCAGATCATTAATATCCATCATTCATTTTTGCCGGCTTTTGCGGGTAGCAACCCCTATTTGCAGGCCTATCAAAAGGGTGTTAAGGTCATTGGGGC
>Ga0206797_1127_pt1 | contig 13962 bp, 5 predicted proteins | sample Alteio_BWOrgCont_69_FD_152894 | JGI IMG/M metagenome (GOLD analysis project Ga0206797, IMG submission 152894) | Enriched cells from forest soil in Barre Woods Harvard Forest LTER site, Petersham, Massachusetts, United States -... | ecosystem: Environmental > Terrestrial > Soil > Temperate forest > O...
AAAACTTAAGGGCGAAATAGCTGAATCGGCGGCTAAAATTTTGGCCGAAAGCGGCCGCAGACCGCATTTGGTTGCTGTGCTGGTTGGCCATGATGGCGGCAGCGAAACTTATGTTGCCAGTAAAATTAGAAATTGCGAGCAGGTTGGATTTAAATCTTCACTCGTTCGATACGAAAGCGACGTTACTGAGGAAGAGCTATTACAAAAGGTGGCCGATCTTAATGCCGATGCCGATATTGATGGCATAATTGTCCAATTGCCGCTGCCAAAACACATCGATCCCGAAAAGGTAACTGAAAAAATCGACTACCGTAAGGATGTTGATGGGTTCCACCCTGTTAACCTGGGCAGGATGCAGCGTAACCTGCCGTCGTTTATCCCGGCAACCCCCTATGGAATAACGCTGCTATTAAAGGAGTACAATATTGAGACTACGGGCAAACATTGTGTTGTTGTAGGCCGCAGCAACATTGTCGGTTCGCCAATAAGCATTTTGATGGCGCGCAATGCCTATCCGGGTAACTGCACGGTAACCGTTTGCCACAGCCGGACCCCTGATATTAAAAATTATACGCTGCAAGCTGACATATTAATTGTAGCCATCGGTAAAAAGAACTTTATTACTGCGGATATGGTGAAGGAAGGGGTCGTGGTAATTGACGTAGGCATGAACAGGGAAACATCAACGCTCACAAAGTCGGGCTTTAAGCTGTATGGCGATGTTGATTTTGAAAATGTGGCGCCAAAAGCTTCATGGATAACTCCCGTACCGGGCGGCGTTGGCTTAATGACCATTATCGGGTTATTAAAGAACACGCTTTCATCTGCAACAAAAGAAATTTATTATTAATGGAGTTCAGCCTGACCAGGCGTAAAGATTTAAATGATTAGAAATCGATCTTTAAATTCATAAGTGATGGATTCTTGATTACGTCATCCATGGTGGTCTCCAGTGTAACCCTCTTACGGTTAGCAGAAAGTACTGCTTTAGGGTTATTTACTTTCTTTACCGGCGTTGCGAAATTCAGCACCACCTTATAAGGCATATCAATTAACATAGCTTTAGCCATTGCTAATGTAGACTGCGTCTTTTTCAAAAAGGCGTTAAATTTTGCCTTATCGATAATTCTGTAAAATTTATGAGGGGTTATCTCATACGAGTAATAATCTTCACCGGCCACTAATTGCTGGGCATCAAAGCCCCTGGCCCGCTTATCGCTTTTTGTAACTGCGCTTAATTGGCTGTCCATCGAAATTTTAGAAAGATGCTTTAAGTAGTATTCCAGGTCGGCGGCATTTTTCGCTACGTGATTTATGCTCACCTTCATGATACTCTTTTTGAGATCCATTTTAATAGAGAGGTTACTACTTTGCGCCATCCTGGCTTCATCCAGGCTCATCCGTTGTTGCGTGCTATCTGGCAGGGCTGTATAAAAATTAAGCGTTGTGTCCTTCACCATCCCAAATTGCGGCGTTTCCTTTACCGAATCGGTCATAAGGTTCATTAGCACGGATACGGCATGGCTCATATCGAAGTCGTACACAACGTTACATGAGCCATCTGGCTTAAAATCATAATGTTCCTCAATATCGACACATGAAGAGAAGCAGAGCAATACAAAAAATAAAATTGGGAAATAAAATTTTTTCACAATACGAATTCTAAGTAATAATAATAAATATAAGGAGAATTATGAAAGATTAGTTAAACCAAAAGCAAAATATACAATAATTTCCTGATAATAAAATACAGGACTATAAAACAAAAGAAATATTAGTTTCTGAAACTAAAAAAAGACCGGTAAAAATATCCGCAGACCTTTCTTTCAAATCGCGACAACATCTTAACCTCATGTTAAATTACCTTTTGTAACATTCCCGTTACGGAATAAATTTCTGCCTCATTAACCATTGGTTAAATATTCAATAATCGTGGTTAAATCACTCCAGGGGCAATATTGGCGGAAATCCAGTTAAAATTGAGACGTAATCGCTATAGCTTTTTTCATTTTACTATAACCAAACGGGGTTTTATACGTAAAACGGTGTGTGTGTTTAATTCTGATGCTTTTAAATTAATTGTTTTGAGAAAGTTCTTTCCATTTATCATTTGTGTTTTTATTGTTACAATAGTAAACAACAAAAATGTTCAGGCGCAAAGTTCCCCTGCCATTACTTACCCCACGTCCAAAGTTTATACTGTAGGTTCAACAATAACTCCATTGCTGCCAACCAATACGGGCGGCACAGTTTTTCCTGCGAATTATAATACCCCTGCCCTTTTTGCTCCTTACACGACGCCTTTTAGCATAGCGATTGACGGATCAAATAATGTGTACACAACTAACAATACTACGGGTGATTTAACCAAGTTTAGTCCGGCCGGGCAAGTACTCTTTACGGTGAACACCGGCGATCCACAAGCTTCAGAAGTAGCAATCGACGGACTGGGAAATGTTTTCGTGTCTCAATTTACTGATAACAATGTTTTAAAATATAACTCCACAGGGACATTACTGGCAACAGTAACTGGTTTCAGTGATCCATATGAAATAGCTTTCGATGCCTCGAACAATGCTTACGTCGCGAATTACATAACCGGGGATATTCTTGAAATTAAAGCTGGCACCAGTACAGCCATCCCGTACCTAACCGGTTTTAATAAGCCCTATGGTGTTATTATCGACGCGGCGGGGAATTTGTTTGTTAGCGAGCAGGGTCCCGGCGATATTATCAAAGTTGCTGCGGGTACTTCAACAAGGACAACGTTTGCGACTGGATTTAATGGCCCCCGTCATTTAAACAAAGATATATTTGGCAACATATATGTTGCCGACTATGGAAATAATGCAATAAAAAGAATTAGTCCTGCCGGAACAATTACGACTATTATTTCAGCCGGGTTGAGTTCTCCAAGGCAAGCCGGTTTCGACTCATCGGGCAATTTATTTATTGCTGACTACGGCTCAAATACTATATTAAAATCGATACCGACCAGCTATTCGATAAATACGCCTTTGTCAGCAGGTTTAAGTTTTAATACTTCATCCGGTCAAATAACAGGTACTCCTACGGCCGCTGCGCCGATAACAAAATATACTGTTACGGCATATAATACCGGCGGTTCGGATACGGCCAGTTTTTCAATTACCGTTGGACTACTGCAAAACCCGGCTGACAGCACAATTGCAGCAACCGCTATTGCAGCAACAACTGCTACGCTAAACGGCTTTGCAAATGCCAATGGAGCGGCAACTACTGTAAGCTATACTTATGGTACCGACCCTAATTTAATTAACGCAACTACAACTACTGCAACAACAAATAGTAATTTAAATATAGGTACCAGCAATAGTTCTACATTATTGTTAACCGGGTTAAACCCATCAACAACTTATTATTACCGAATTACAGCCACCAACTCATATGGAACAACTACAGGCAGCATATTATCTTTTATAACGCTTCAATCAGCCAATGCAAGCCTGGCATCGCTAACAACAAGTGCCGGTACTATCGCACCGATTTTCGATCCGACAATACTCAGCTACAATACAGTTGTGTCGAATTCAATTTCGAGTATCACCATAACCCCGGTTACAAGCGACCCTACCGCAACTTTAACTGTAAATGGAGTTACATTATCAAACGGGAATGCTTCGGCTCCTATTGCATTGAATGCAGGCAACAACACTATTACTGCTGTGGTCACAGCCAATAACGGACTTACAACGACTACATATACATTAACCGTTACAAGGCAACAGCCGGCACCGCCAACGGCTTCGACGGTAGCAACGCTTTCAAATCTTACTATAAGTGGCGTTAATTTAAATCCGGGCTTTACGGCAGCAACAACCAGCTATTTGACTAACGTGGGTAACGCCATCGCATCGGTTACTGTTACCCCCGCAGTAAGTGACACTACCGCTACAGTAACTGTAAATGGTGTAACTGTCGCTCAGGGTTCCACTTCAGCAAATATTCCGTTGAATGTGGGTATAAATACAATTACAACCGTTGTGACAGCCCAGGATGGCACTACAACTGATACTTATACAACTACCATAACACGTGCGGCTTCATCAACTGCTACGCTGGCCAACCTTGTAGCTAGCACCGGCACGCTAAACCCGGCTTTTGCACCAGGAACAACCAACTATACTGCTACCGTTAGCAATACTGCAGTGTCGGTTAATATTACGCCTTCGGCTACTGACACAACCGCTACGCTTACCGTGAACGGGATAAGTGTACTTTCAGGCACGGCTTCAGCAAACATCCCATTAAATGTGGGCGCAAATATAATTACTACAGTAGTAACAGCGCAGGATGGAATCACCACCCAGTCGTATACTTTGACAGTTACACGGCAGGCAGCAACAACAGTGGCTTCATCAATCGCAACATTATCAAACCTGACAATAAGCAGCGTTAACTTAAGCCCTGTTTTTACAGCGGGTACTAACAGCTATACAGCAGGTGTAAGTAATACTACAACTTCGGTTACTGTTGTTCCGTCGCCAACCGATAGTACGGCAACTGTAACTGTAAACGGTGTAGTTGTACTTCCAGGGTCGCCTTCGGCTAGCCTGCCCTTAAATATTGGCCTTAACACAATAACAACCATAGTTACAGCTCAAGATGGCACAACGGTTACCTACACAACTACAATAACACGCGCGGCATCGTCAAACGCAACCCTAGCTAATCTTACAGTTAGCAATGGTTCTTTAGCGCCGAATTTCGCTCCAACTACAAATAACTATACCGTAAAAGTCAGCAGAATTACGGCCTCTGTTTCAATAACACCAACAGTTGCCGATTCAACTGCTGTGATTACTATAAACGGCACTGTGATTGCTTCAGGCACAGCCTCAGCAAACCTGCCTTTGAATTTGGGCAGTAATGTTATTACCACAGTTGTAACAGCACAGGATGGTACAACCGCCGATTATACATTAACAATAACCCGTCAGGGTCCGGCGCCAATTCTATCGTCTGCAAATTCTAATCTTGCCAATTTAGCAATCAGCAGTGGCACATTATCCCCTGCTTTTTCTTATACCACAACGGCCTATACTGCAAACGTGGGTAATAGTACCGCATCCATTACAGTGACGCCAACTGCGGCGGATTCTACCGCAACCATAACTGTAAACGGAGTGCAAGTAGCCTCGGGCACCACATCGGCAAGCTTGCCTTTAAATGCTGGGGCCAACACAATAACTACTGTAATAACCTCCCAGGACAGCACGACTACATCAACTTATACAATAACCGTTACCAGGGCACCGTCAAATAATGCAGCCTTAAGTCTTTTAACGACAAATACACGGACTGCATTAACTACAACTTCAGGGCCGGCTAGTCAAAACTTCGCCACATCTGTAAGCTTTAATACCACTAGTATAACGCTTACCCCAACAGCGGTAGATCCAAACGCAAGTATTACTGTAAATGGCTTGCTGGTAAGATCAGGTTTTTCTTCCTTACCAATATTATTGAGTCCTTATACAACGTTGATCAATCTGCTGGTAACCGCCCAGGATGGCGTTACAACCCGGACTTTTACGTTAAAAGTAACACGTACAGGTTCAAATAACGCCAGTTTAAGCTTTTTGCGGATGAGCACCGGAACATTAACTGCAATGCCTGGTTCAGGAATGAAGAGTTATACATCGTGGGTGCCATATACAGTTAGTACCATTAAATTAATACCCGCCGCTGCAGATTCAAATGCCACTGTTGTTGTGAATGGTGTGGCAGTATCGTCAGGCTCAGCATCTTCACCAATTGCGCTTAACGTTGGTCAAAACGTTATTACAACTACGGTAACGGCGCAGGATGGTACAACTATCGCTACTTATACAACTGTAATAACAAGGGGGCCGTCAAATAATGCCAGCTTAATATCAATAACAGCAAATACAGGAACATTATTTAATTCTTTGATTGGCCCAGGCAATCAAAATTATATCACTACGGTAAATTTCGCTGCTACAAATATCATATTAACACCTACCGCAGTTGATCCGGGTGCGCATATTACTATTAATGGCTCGCCTGTAGTATCAGGTTCACCATCTTCTCCAATCACTTTAAATGCCGGGCCTACTGTAATCAATCTTCTTGTAACAGCCCAAGACGGTGTGACAACCAGAACATTTACGGTAACTGTAACCCGCACAGGATCAAGCAATGCCAGATTGACCTATTTACGGTCAAGTTCAGGAACACTAACATCTGTTTCTAATCCCAATGGTAATGAAAGCTTCAGCACCACTGTTCCTTATACTACCAGCTCAATTACGCTGACGCCTACAACCAGTGACCCCAATTCCAGCGTGATGATTAGTGGCTCACCGGTGTTATCCGGCTCAGCATCGTTACCGGCAACACTTAATGTAGGTCCAAATATTATCAACGTTGTTGTAACCGCTCAGGATGGAATCACTGTAAAGACTTATTTAGTAACAGTAACCCGCCAGGCACCTTCAACAAATGCCACACTTGCCAGCTTAACACCCAGTATAGGCACGATTGCACCTGCTTTTGACCCGTCGACATTCAACTATTATACTACTGTGGACAGCACTGCTTCCACAATTACCATCACGCCTGTTACAGCTGATGCAACGGAAACCTTAACAGTTAACGGAACAGTTGTTGCCAGCGGGTCGCCATCGGCATCAATAACCTTGACCAAAGGTGTGGATACGATCACCACCGTGGTAACTGCACAGGATGGCACAACAATCGACACCTATACAATGGTTGTCGGAAGGCAAAAGCCAGCCTTATCGGCAGACGCAAGCCTGGCTTCTCTCTCTCCGGCGAATGCAACTGGTACCGGAATAGGTTCAGTGGTTACTGTAGATAATGCGACCTATCCGTTAAATGGAACAACTTCCGCGGGTGCTGCTTCTTCCTCTGCTAATGCAACAGGTATTATTTTAAGTCCTAATTTCAACCCCGCGATATTCAATTATACGGCTGCTGTCGACAATGCAATCTCAAGTATTACGATTACTGCGGCGGTAAATAATCCAAATGCGATCTTAAAAGTGAATGGGACGATACTGACCAGCGGAACTCCTTCGGCGCCTATTGCACTTACTACAGGTGATAATACTATTACTATGGTAGTATTGGCCGAGGATGGAGTTACTACCCAAACCTATACGCTGGATTTAACGAGACAAGCGCCTTCTAATGCCGATAGTACACGTTCTATTACATTTAACGATTTGGGGTTAAAAACATATGGCGATCCGGATTTTGATGCCGGCGCTTTTGCCAGCACTTCCGAGCCGATTATATATAATAATTTTGACCCTAAAATAATCAGCATAACCAATGGAAAAATCCATATTATAGGAGCCGGAACGACGACTATAACAGCTACAGTAGCAGCAGATAAAAATTATTCAAATATCCCTGCTGCAACTCAAACCCTGGTTGTGAATAAAGCCAAACAGACAATTTCACTGAGCCCTGTTCCTAACCAGGAAAGAGGAACATCATATACACTTACTGAGGCGACTTCAAGTTCAAAACTCCCTATTGTTTACAAATCTTCAGATTCAAGCATAATGAGTATAAAGGGTTCAACCTTAAACGCTATTCAGTTGGGAAGTGTATTTTTAACCGCAACTCAACCGGGTAATGAAAATTATGCACCTGCGGCAAATGTAAATGAGCTGGTAACTATTCAAGATCAAAATGGTGATCAAATCTTAGTTCACCAGGCTGTTTCGCCAAATGGAGACGGTGTAAATGATTATCTGCTGATTGAAGGCATAGAGAATTACCCGACAAACAGGGTTGCTATTATTAACCTTAACGGCGAAACTGTATTTGATGTGAAAGGATATGATAATTCGACCAAAGCGTTTGACGGACATTCTAACATAAACGGACACGTTGAACAGCCGGGTACTTATTTCTACATGGTTGAGTATACTGTGAACGGACAAACAAGAAGAAAAACCGGGTATTTTATTTTAAAGATAAATTGATAACCCCGACGGTTGAGAAAGCCGTCGAAAGTAATAATACGAAGAAAGGTAAAGGCGATGTTCGCCCTTACCTTTTTTTTGTGAGTAAAAATTAGAAGTCGATTTAAATAAAGGCCGGCTTAGTAAGCGCCATCACCTCTGAATACATTTACGATAGTTAAAAACACGATCCTTACGTCGAGCATCAACGACCAGTTACCCATGTACCAAATATCATTCTCCACTCTTTTTTCCATGAGTACAGTTTCGGTTGTTTCTCCCCTGTATCCGTTTACCTGGGCTAAGCCGCTGATACCAGGTTTTAGAAAATGACGTACCATGTACTTGTCAATGATCTTGCGGTATTGTTCTGTATGCGAAAGCATGTGTGGCCTTGGCCCTATTACACTCATATAACCAAACAAAACGTTCAGGAATTGAGGAAATTCATCAAGGCTTGTTCTGCGCATAAATTTGCCTATAGGAGTAACGCGATCATCGTTAGCGCTTGCCTGGCGGCTGTCACTTTCATTATTCATGCGCATGCTTCTAAATTTATAACACCAAAATGGTTTGTTGTCTCTGCCCGATCTCAACTGTTTGAAAAGCACAGGACCCGGGCTTTGCAGCTTAATAATGATAGCCATAATAGGATATAACCAGCTCAGTATAAAAACCACCACACCTAAACTCACTATGATATCAAAAAGACGCTTTTTAAAACGGTTTTCAATGGCTTCCAATGGTTCACTTCTGGCGCATAACACTGTAAAGTCGCCCATCTTGTCAAAACGGAAGCTGGTTTCCAGCTCAGCCATATCAGGGACAAATTTAAGGCGTATGCACTGCTTCTCCCCTTCTTTGATCAAATCGGCCATATCGCTCATCCTGTTGGTATCCACCGACACATAAACCTCTTCAACGCCTGAATTAACGGCCGCTGTAAGCTGTTTTGCCGCGGAGGCCACTACCAGTTCGCCACGCTCGCTTACACTAAACTCATCCTCCAAAAAGCCCAGAAAATTCAGGCTGCTTTGTTGTTCAAGGTATTTGGCAAGTTTTGAGCCGCCCTGGTTCATATCCAGGATGGCAACGGATTTGCGAATTCCTGAGTTTTTATTAAGTAACGCTTGCATCGCTGTACCGGTAAAACGGCTGAGAAGAAATGACAAGATTAAAAACGAGTAAAAAGATATAAAATAAGATTTCGGGAAATCAATTGAATTACTAAAAAATAAATAAGCTATAAACAATGCGATATGCAACGCCAGGCTTTTCCAGGTGCCCCTGTAAATGGATTCTTGTTTATGGATCGTATCCTCATTATATAGCTTAAATATCCCTGTGCAAATGATCCATATAAGGTTGCAAATTATGGCTGTGTGCCGATAAGAATGCACATCCACTGAGACGCCGTTTTTGTTGGACAAGTGATAAGCCAAAAAAAGACATACATTAACCAGTGCAAGATCCGTCCAGGCAAGTATTAAACGTAGTAGGTAAAAGTAACGTGTTTCCATATAAAGCAGCTTAGTAGCGATAACTCTTTTTAAATGTGATATGTAAAAGGCAATTTTCAAACCAATAACCGCTTTAATGAACCGGGCGCTCAAAAGAGGTCCTTTTTGGTGAATAAAAGTTAATTTGCATTTTACGTATTCAGCTACTAATATTAATCAATAAGCTATTTACTTGTATCATTAAACAATAATTTAACCTATCAAACAATCTGACTTTCAAATCCATGCTATTAAAAAAAGAAACTTTATCTCAAAAGTTAATTCTGAGTTGTTGTTTGTTGAAAGAAGATGAGGAGAAATGGGGAATATAATTTTATAACGAGGTGTAATTTCCATAGATGTGGCTCATTAGCTATGGCCAATCGAGTTGTTAAAATTTAGAAAATCTTAGACTATGTAACGAAGGTATTGAGAAAGAGAGGAGAAAGGAGTCAGAAAAAAAATACCGGTCACTTTTTCTTTAAATAAAGAAAAGAGATCGGTGCAAAACAGAGGGCGTGTAAGCTCCTGTTAAAGAACCATATAAACAAGCGCTAAAACAGCCAAAACCATTAAATTGCCTGCAATAAGTGTGGAAATTACAATAGCTGAAGAGCTAAAGCTGGGGATGTTAACTTCCGAAGTTATTTCTGTTTGTGTTACCATTGTCCTTTTTACGAAGGATATTTGTAAAGGTTACACGCAATTGATAAAAATATAACGAATAAAAAGATAACACAATTTTACTGAAACCCATAACCCTAACATGCGATATAAAATTGGGTTTATGATTAAAAAATGTCCGTAAAATAAAGCTTTGAAATACAAGAATACCAAAAGGTAAACAAACTTAGTTTGAAATATAAAAGGCAATAACTAACTCGGACGAAACACCACAAATGAAGGCGTGCGATAAGAGGGGAGATTTAAACTTTAGGTTAATATGAATCCCAGGTGATGTTGATTAGCTTGTTTAACCCTCAGTTTAACAATAAATCCGCGTTTCGTCATGGAATTAAAATCCACTTTGATACAATAAGAAGCTAAGGCAGTCTATACGGATCACAAATGTCCTGAATTCAAAACGGAAAAATACTTATATTGGTATTAAAGATTGTAAACGATCGATACAACATCGGAGCTTCGGGCGGTAACAGTCCACCATTCTTTCTTTTGTTCGTCGCCTGCAGGAACGATTGTCCCGGTAAATTCAGCGGTAGTTATTACGGAATTGACTGTTTTTAATTTCACGGAAAATTTTTCCACACCATCTTTGGTTTTCTTTTCTGTCTCGAAATACTGGTCAGAAGTCTGGGTTAAGACGAGCTCGGGTTCGTTTCCAATTTTTACCGACAACGTACTCCCCGAAAGGTTTAAATCCATTTTCTTTCCTAGGGTCTGCATAGCAGCCTGGTCGAAGTAGCTGTTTTTCGCTGCATCAACCTCTGTAATAATTAATTTTTGTGCGTGAACAGTAAGAGCACCCAACAGGAAAACAGAAAGTGTGATTATTAGTTTCTTCATATTCTTATTCTAAGTCTAACGTAATGATGTTAGCTTACAGAATTATTAGCAATTATTGGTCCATAGATAGAAATAGAAGATCTCTTCTAAATTCAAAAACCAATACCAAATATTAAATGGACGTCTGAGCGATTGAGCTCAATAATAATAATCAATAATTTACCCCTAAATTAAACATTTATTGATAGTTAAGCAAATATTTACTATTTAAATATTTTTTTTCTACAAAATTTATTTAAAATAATAAACAGATGTGTAAGAGCTTTGGGGAAATATGGGGAACGCCTGTTAAGTTTTGGGGCTATAAATTTCCTGCTGCGGGAAATGCAATCACCAATTCAACCGGAAAGGTGAAATTTAGTATGCGTTTTTATCGTCCCTAAATACGTTTACTATAGTAAGAAATACAATTCTAACGTCGAGCATTAGCGACCAGTTTTCCATGTACCAGATGTCATTTTCTACTCTTTTTTCCATCAGCCATGTATCTTTCGTCTCCCCTCTGTACCCGTTAACCTGGGCCAAACCACTGATGCCTGGTTTTAGAAAATGGCGTACCATGTATTTGTCAATAATTTTACGATATTGTTCCGTGTGTGAAAGCATGTGCGGCCGGGGGCCTATAACACTCATATAGCCTAATAACACGTTAAAAAATTGCGGCAGCTCGTCCAGGCTTGTTCTGCGAATCAATTTGCCTATTGGAGTAATTCGATCATCATCAGCGGTCGCCTGCCGATCGTCGCTATCCTTATTTACACGCATGCTTCTGAATTTATAGCACCAAAAAGGCTTATTATCCCTACCCGATCTGAGTTGTTTAAAAAGCACTGGCCCGGGGCTCTGCAGTTTAATAATGATAGCTAATATTGGATATAGCCAGCTTAATACAAATACAATCACGCCTAAACTCAGCAGGACGTCAAAAAGACGTTTCTTAAAACGGTTTTCGATAGCTTCCAGCGGCTCACTCCGCGCAGACAGTACTGTAAAGCCGCCCATCATATCAAAACGGAAATTTGCTTCTAAAGCAGTCATGTCCGGCACAAATTTAAGGCGTATACATTGCTTCTCCCCTTCTTTGATCAGTTCAGTCAAATTGTTCATGCTGCGGGTATCTATCGAAACGAAAACTTCTTCCACCCCCGAATTAACCGCCGCTTTAAGTCGCCTGGCTGCAGAGGTCATCACGAGTTCACCTTGTTCATTAACGCTGATATCTTCATCTAAAAACCCTTTGAAATTGAGGCTGCTTTGTTGTTCAAGATACCTGGCAAGCTTTGATCCTCCCTGGTTCATATCCAAAATAGCAACATCCTTACGTACACCGAAGTTTTTATTAAGCAAAGCCTGCAATGCAGTCCCTGTAAAACGGCTAAGCAGAAATGAAAAGGTTAGCAATGAATAAAAGCAGATGAAAAAAGATTTTGAAAAATCTATAGAATTAGTGAGATACAAATATCCCAGGAATAAGCTTACATGCAATGCCAGGCTTTTCCATGTAGCTCTGTAAATAAATTCAATTACATGTATGGTGCCTTCATTATATAGTTAAAAATCCCCGTACAGACGATCCAGATAAGGTTGCAGATAATTACAAAGTGCTGGTAAAGATGGCGATCCAAACCTCCCCCGTATTTATTTGACAGGTAAAAGCCAATAAAAAAACAGAAATTGATTATTGCAAGATCAGTCCATGCTAAAGTAAAACGTAATAAATAATAGTATCGTGTTTGCATAACATTCAATTAATGGAGCAATAACATTTTATAAATTTTATAACTAACGCAACCGGGGAAAGAACTCTGCTGTTAGCCAAACATCAAGAAATGTTTTAATTATTATAAACAAATAACCAAAAAAATTTGATTATTGTATTATTTAATCAATAGTTATGCGAATATAGGAATTATATTAAGTAAACCAAAAACAGTTTGTAAATAAATATAAAAAATAAATAAACCAATAAATAATAAAATATTTGATTTGCCGGGTTTATTCTATTAATTAATTTCACCCTTTTATTGCGCCAGGTAATGTTGTTTTAATTAAATAAACTGTAAAAAAACTGGAGGAATGGAGGCTCATTTACCCGGTGTTAAAGACATACGTACCACGCCGGGTAATTAATTAACCGTCTGATTACTGTTTTGAAAATGATTTGAAGGCCCTTTTTTGTTAGAAAAAAAGGTATACAAGCAATAACAATAGGATTACCATCAAATTGCCGGCTATTAAAACCGCAACTAAGATCGAGGACGAAGTGACCTCAAATATTTTGATATTTTTATGTACTACCATACCAAAAGGAGAAACTAAATACTAATGGGAACTGCGAAGAATCAGGTAATATTATAGTAATAACGATGTTTCTATAATTTTGTTTTAATAGCCTTAATTAATAATTAATATCTATTTAATATTTATGTATTTGATTAATTTTCTCCTTTTAACGAATGCTGCAATAATTAAGTCAACAGGAAGCACTTACGATTAATTTGAATATTATTGTAATTTAATGGGCAAGTTGTAAATCAATGAAAGTAGCATTAATAACAGGAATAACAGGCCAGGACGGCGCATATTTAGCAGAGTTTTTATTAAAAAAAGGTTATGAGGTACATGGTGTAAAACGCAGGTCCTCCCTGTTTAACACCGATCGCATCGATCACCTGTATCATGACCCGCATGAAAGCGGCGCAAAATTCACCCTTCATTACGGTGATCTGACCGATTCAACCAATTTAATCAGGCTGGTGCAGGAAACACAGCCCGATGAGATCTATAATTTAGCGGCACAAAGCCACGTAAAGGTGAGCTTTGATACCCCTGAATATACCGCCAATGCCGATGGCATCGGCACCCTGCGCATCCTGGAAGCTGTTCGGCTTTTAGGGCTTACCCAAAAAACACGTATTTACCAGGCCTCCACCTCTGAG
>Ga0206797_1128_pt1 | contig 13950 bp, 9 predicted proteins | sample Alteio_BWOrgCont_69_FD_152894 | JGI IMG/M metagenome (GOLD analysis project Ga0206797, IMG submission 152894) | Enriched cells from forest soil in Barre Woods Harvard Forest LTER site, Petersham, Massachusetts, United States -... | ecosystem: Environmental > Terrestrial > Soil > Temperate forest > O...
CGATGTGATTGCGTTCAATGCCCAGGCCCCACTCGGCGATGGGCCCGAGGCTCATCGCCAAACCAAAAAACGGTAAGAGTACATCGGCAGGCAGCGCGCGGGTGTTGCTTTCGAGGTCCGATACGATGACGGCAGATAATTTTGCGCCGTCGCCTTCCAGCGCGTGCAATTGATAGGGCGTGACGAGTTCGATTTTCCCTGCCGTTGCCAATTCATTCAACTGCCGCAAGCTTTCGGGCGCGGCACGGAATTTATCCCGGCGGTGCACGAGGGCGACGCTTGCCGCGATTTCGGCGAGTGAAATTGCCCAATCCACCGCGCTGTCGCCGCCGCCAGCAATGACAATGCGCTTGCCCGCGAATTCCGCGCGGCGAGTCACAAAATATTGCACCGCGCGTGATTGTTCGTACGTTTCCAACCTGTCCAGCGGCGGCCGGTTCGGTCCAAACGCGCCCGCGCCTGCGGCAATAATAATTGCTCCGGCATCCAAAATATTTCCCGCCGATGTCACCAAACGGAAACGTCCGTCTTTGGCACGGTTCAATTCAATGACCTGCTGGCTGAGGTGATAGGCGGGCTTGAACGGCGCGGCTTGTTCAACCAATTGCGTGATTAAATCTCCGGCCAGAATTTTTGGGTAGGCCGGAATGTCGTAAATCGGTTTTTCAGGATAGAGTGCCTGGCACTGCCCGCCCGGCGCATCCAGCGCATCCACCAGCTGGCATGTCAGGCCCAACATGCCGCACTGCGCCGCCGCGAACAGCCCCACCGGGCCCGCGCCGATAATGATGATATCGCTAGCCAAAGAAGTAGATTGTGACTGACTCATGCGTGATTTTCTGTTACGTCCTGAGCATACGCGAGATGACAGCCGGATTGCAAACAAAAACGCCGAAATACTTGCACGAGGCAGACCTGCCGCGGCTCGCGCGGGATTATGCGCAGCTGTGGCTGCGGCCAGGCACGGTGGTGGCGTTGCACGGCGATTTGGGGGCAGGGAAGACCGCATTCGTGCGTGCATTGGTGCGGGAAATTTTGGGCGCGGAAGTGCCTGTGCCGTCGCCGACGTTTACGATTGTGCAGCCTTATGAAACGCCGTCGCTCACCATTTATCATTATGATTTATATCGCCTGACGAATCCATCGGAATTGGCGGAGCTGGGTTGGCAAGAGGCGGTCGCCAATGGATTGGTGTTGGTTGAATGGCCTGAGCGCGCAGGGAATTTATTGCCGCCGCATTGGCGCGTTGAGATTACGGATGGTGACGCGCCGGATTCACGCGCGCTGGAAATTACGCCCCCGCTCGAAAGAAAATCCGCAAAAATAAATACCGCAATGGTGCTGGCGGCGGGGTTAGGCAAACGGTTGCGGCCGCTCACGGAACAGACGCCCAAACCGCTGTTGAAATTCGGGGGCATTACGATGCTCGACCGCGTATTGGATCAATTGGCGGCGGCAGGAATTCCGCGCGCGGTGGTGAACGTACATTATTTGGGCGAGCAAATTATCCAGCATGTTGCGGCACGCCCATTGCCTCAGATTTTCATCTCGGATGAAATCAATGAACCCGGCGGATTGGAATCGGGCGGCGGGATCCGGCGTGCGTTGCCGTTGCTCGCGGCCGACGCGTTTTTTACGCTGAATGCTGATGCCGTGTGGCGGGATTTGCCAGGGCATGTGCCGGCGCTCAAACGCATGATGCAATGTTGGCAGCCTGATAAAATGGATACATTGTTGTTGCTGGTGCCACGTGCACAGGCACTGGGATTCGACGGGCCGGGCGATTATTTTATGGAAGACGATGGAACCATTACTTGGCGTGGCACGCACTCGACCGCACCCTATGTTTGTGCGGGCGTGGCGATTGTGAAAGCAAAATTTTTTGCCGAATACCCGGACGCAGTTTTTTCTCAGAAACGCATCTGGGACGAACAGGAAGTTGCCGGGCGTTTGTATGGATTGGTGCATGAAGGGCCGTGGTTTCATTGTTCTACGCCCGCAGATTACGCGGCAGTGAATGCCGCGCTGGCAGCCGAATGAACATTCGGGCGATCCCGGCGGGCGTTAATTTCCTAAGTGTCCTTGCGGAATTTTTGCGTGCGGACTCTGCCGCAACTCGCACGGCCCTTTCGGATTATATGGTGTTGCTGCCTACGCGCCGTGCGGTGCGGACCCTGCAACAAATTTTATCGGCGGCCGCGCCCACGTTGCTACCGCGCATGCATGCCATCGGCGATTTGGGTGACGATATTTTAACGCTGCATCAACCCGACATCGTCGCGCTGCCCGTTGTGAATGACACCGCGCGGCTAGGGTTGTTGATGGAGCTGATTCAATCGCAACAGCAAATGCTGTGGCAGCGCGCGCAGGCGCTGGCCACCGCGCTCGCCAAATTGCTGGATGAAGCGACGCTGCGCGAAGTATCGCTTGCCGGTCTGGAAAATTTGGTACCGCAAGAACTCGCGCAGCATTGGGGCATCAGCCTGGAATGGCTACGCGTCATCACGCAGCAATGGCCGCAGATGTTATCCAAGCGCGGGCAAACCGATGCCGCCGCCGCGCGCCAGGAAATTTTGAACGGCTACGTAAAATTATGGCAGAGAAAACCGCCCGCGCATCCCATTGTTGCAGCGGGATCCACGGGATCGTTGCCAGCGACCCGGCGACTTCTGAAAACCATCACGTCGCTGCCGCGCGGCATGGTGGTTTTGCCCGCGCTGGATACCGCAATGCCGGATGAGATTTGGGATGCGTTGCCGCTGTCGCATCCGCAAAAACCGCTGGCGAATTTGCTGGCGGATTTTGGGATAACGCGTACACAAATCTCATTTCTTGTTCCCACCCCCGCGCCTCATACGGCCTTGTGGCAGGAGGTTTTGCTGCCAGCTGCTGCAACAGAAAGATGGCGCAATCCAAACACGCGATTGATAACTGCGCGTGATATCATGGACGCGCGCCGCCCAGAAATCTTGAAAAATCTTTCCACCTGCACCGCGCCGGATTCGGAAACCGAGGCGCAAGGGATTGCTCTGATTCTTCGCCGCGCGGCGATGGAGGGCCAAACCGCGGCTTTGGTCACGCCGGACCGGACCCTGGCTGCGCGCGTGGCGGCGCAAATGCGGCGGTTTGGCATTACAGTGAACGACAGCGCAGGCGCATCGCTTGACCAATCGCCGCCGGGCCGCTGGATACGGCTTTTGTTGATGTGTCTGAATGACGGCGCGCGGACTGTTTCATTGCTCAGCCTGCTTAAACATCCGTTGTCGTGTTTTGGGGAGACGCGTGCAACTTGCCGTGCGGCCGCCCGTACCATCGAACGCAATTATTTCCGCGCGGATGCCGCGCCGCAAAACGTGTCGCAATTATTATCCCGCGCGGCAGAGGATTTGCCGCTGCGGAAATATTTGGAATTACTGCAACCGGCGGCAACGCCCCAACCGCTGTCCGACTGGATGAAAGATTTACGCGCACTGGCCGGATCATTGACGTCGGAACCCGATTCCGAACCTCTGTTGTGGGATCAAGATGCCGGTGAAAAGTTATGGCAATTGTTTTTGCAACTAGAGACCTATAGCGATTATTTTCCCGCACTGTCCGTGGATGCGGTTGCGGCGTTGCTCGAGGATCGGATGCGCGCGCTGGCGTTGCATCCACATGATGCGCATCCGCGTTTGCAAATTTTGGGGCCGCTCGAGGCGCGGCTCCATGGATTTGATGTTGTTGTTTTGGGTGGATTGAATGAAGGCACCTGGCCCGCTGAGCCCGCGCCTGATCCGTGGTTGTCGCGACTGATGCGCGAGGAAATGGGGCTGGCCGTGCCGGATGAAATCCTGGGCCTTGCCGCGCATGATTTTTATCAACTGGCGACCCAGCCGCGCGTGATTTTAACGCGTGCGGAATTCATGGGCGGGGCACCCACTGTTCCCAGCGCGTGGTGGCGCAGATTATCCGCATATATTCAGGCTTGCGGTGGGGATGAAAATTTACTTGAAGATAGAGTCCTACTGGCGGCGGCCGCACAACTGGATGCGGCGCCCCTGCTTCATCCGGCTCCCCAACCCATGCCGCAACCGGATGCAGCGCACCGGCCAAGGCGTTACAGTCCCAGCAGCCTGGAAACCTTGATGCGGAATCCATACGAATTTTACGCGAAATACATTTTGAACTTGCGTGCGTTGCCCGCGCTGGGCGAAGCCGCAGACGAAACGGATCAAGGAAATTTTTTGCATGCGGTATTCGCCGATTTCACCCGGCAATACCCGGATCGGTTGCCACCGGATTCTGTGCCCCTCTTGGATGGCATTGCAGGCCAGTATTTGGAAAGAATGGCGCTGGGAGCAACCGATCAATCGTTTTGGCGACAGAATTTTCATCGCGCCCGCACGAATTTCTTAACCTGGCAGAAGAAAATTCTGGACGAAGGACGCCAGGTGTTGGGGGTGGAACATCGCCTGTTGGGCTTGCTGGAAACGGGTATGGGACCTGTTGAACTTACCGCTCGTGCGGATCGAATTGACGTGAACGCTTCGGGTGAATGGATTGTCGTGGATTATAAACGCAAAAATGCGCCCACTGAAAATGAGGTGCTGAAATTCATCAAACCGCAGTTAGCGATGGAAGGATGGTTGTTGCAACAAACCGGTTTGCCCGGATATCCGACGCACGCGGTGGGGGGCGCAGAGTTCTGGCCGTTATTGGAAGACGAACCTGTGCAAATAAATTCTGAGAAGTTCTCAGAATCACTGGCGGTTTTCCCGAAACGCCTGGCAGAATTTTTGGGTTATTATTTGCAGCCTGATCACGCCTTTACAGCGCGCGCGTTGGACCCCGATAAGATTTTTGATGATCAAGCCGCCTACGTACGTCTTTCGCGTGCCGAAGAATGGGAAGGCGAAGAACGGAGGGGCGCGGCATGAGTACGTTGACCGACGCCCAGGCCTTGCAACGCACCGCGAGCAACCCCGCGCATCATGTGTGGGTTGCGGCGTCGGCGGGTTCGGGAAAAACCAGCGTGCTCGTTGCGCGCTTGCAACGGCTTTTGCTCGGCGATGATCAAACACCTCCCACGCGTCCGCACCGTATTTTATGCCTCACCTATACCAAGGCGGCCGCGATGGAAATGCGCGTGCGGCTTGAAAAAAGATTGCTTGAGTGGGCGACGATGACGGCCACAGCGTTGGATCAATCCCTTAAACAACTGACGGGGGGAAATCCAACGGAGAAAATGCGTCGCCGCGCACGTGAATTATTTGCCGAAATCAGCGACGAAGCGAAGGGTCTGCACATCCAGACCATTCACAGTTTTTGCCAATCGGTGCTCGCGCGGTTTCCGATAGAGGCAGGCGTGATGCCAGGTTTTGCGGCGCTGGATGAATCACAATCCGGGCAACTGTTGGCGTTCGCACTGGATGAAGTTTTTCAAGAAGAGGAACCTGCCGCATGGGGCGCCGCCAAGCATTGGCTGCAAGATCGTTATAGTTTCGCGCAGTTACGCACGTTGTTGCCTGGCTTGCTGCGCGATTGGCCGAATGCAGCCGTGGCGGTGGGGAGTGCTGGTGGCGAAGACGCGTACTGGCACGCATGTTTCGCGCGCCTGAACGTGCCGGAGGATGAAACAGCATTATGGCGCGATGCACTGGCGGATAAGAACTTGCCGTTGGGTTTTTTGCGTGCGTGGTTGGAGATTTCGCCGAATCCAACACTGCAGAATTTTCTGGAGAGTGGAATGGAAGACCGCATCGCGTCATCCAATGATTACTGTCAGTTATTTTTAACGCGGGATCACGAACCGCGTAAAAATTTCCCATCCAAGAAATTAGCACAGGCATTGGATACGCACGCGGATCAGGCCGCGCATGAACAACAGCGTCTATTTAATATAATTCAAAAAGTTAAAGATCAACGCCTGGCTGTTGCATCGGCGGCGATGGGTTTGTTGTTGGCGCGGACGGCGGGAGTGTATCAGCGTATCAAAGATGCGCGATGTGCACTCGATTTTCAAGATCTGATCACCCGCACGCAGCAGTTGCTCGACATCCAAGATATGGGCGCATGGGTCCATTACAAATTGGATGCGGGCATCGACCATATTCTACTCGACGAAGCGCAAGATACCGCGCCCGATCAGTGGCGCGTCATTGCCCGGCTGATGGAAGAGTTTTTTGCAGGGCAAGGGCGCACGGAGTTTCCACGCCGTTTGTTCGTAGTCGGCGATCCCAAACAATCCATTTACAGTTTCCAAGGCGCGGATGCGGCGGTGTTCCATGCCTATGCTGAAGATATAGCGGTGCGCGCCGTCGCCGCGCAAATGCCGCTGGAAATTGTACCATTATCGCATTCATTCCGCACAGCAGGCAATTTATTGAGTTTGGTGGATGAAGTCTTTCATACGGCGGCACATCGTACCGCGTTGCAAGGCTCGCCTGAACCCATCCGTCATGAATCTATTCATGCAGACCTTATCGGGAGGATGCGGCTATACCCGCCTATGTCAGCCGCCGCACCCACAAAAAATGAAGGATTGGTCATCCCGAATTTAGAGGAAGATGATCTGGCGCATAACGCACACGTGGCAGCGGAGTTGGCGTGCACGGTGGCGGATTGGATTGCCCAACGCCGGTGGGTGGCGGGGACGGGTCGCGCCATCCAGCCGCGCGATATTTTAATTTTATTGCAACAGCGCACGACGTTCGCAGGCTTGTTGTTATCCGCCCTGCGCACCGCAGGCGTTCCGGTGGCTGGCAATGACCGGTTGAAATTGTTGGATATGGCAGCGGTGCAAGATATTTTATCCTTCTGCCGGTTTTTATTATTGCTTGAAGATGACCTGAATCTGGCCCAGCTTTTACGCTCGCCCTTCATCGATATGTCCGAAGATTTATTCGCTGAAATTGCGGGGGCGCGTGCCAAACATCAAACGCTTTGGCAGGCATTGAACGAAAATCCGCGCGGGCATGATATAACAAATTACTTGCGCGCCCGGTTGGCTCGCACGGATTTGGACACGCCCTATGATACGCTTATGGCGATTTTATCGCTGAAGTGCCCGACCGCGAGCAGTGGATGGCAAGCGTTGCATGCGCGTTTGGGTCCGGATGTTGACGATCCCATTCGTGAACTTTTACACCTTGCCCTGCGTGAGGGACAAACCGATGCCCCGTTGGGGCTTGAAGCGTTTGTAGATTCGCTTCTCCATTCCGGTACGGTCATCAAACGTGATCTGGCGCAACCCCATGAAAACGCAGTTCGGATTCTCACCGTGCATGGTGCGAAAGGGCTGGAGGCGCCCGTTGTGATTTTGGCGGATGCAGGTGAACTGCCGCATATGCATGGCGGGAAACGCGCGCGCGCGGTTCCGTTCTCGGGTGCCGCGCCGTATTTCTTATTCGCGCCGGATAAAACCTATGAGGGCCCTGCATTTGATCGTTCTGCATCGCACGAGGCACGGCGGGACGAGCATCAACGGTTGCTGTATGTGGCGCTGACACGTGCGGCGAATGAAATTCATGTGTTTGGAAAGGCTTCTGCAAAAGGGGAGGTGAAAGAACACAGTTGGTACCAACAAATCAAATCTGCGATGGAACGCCGGGACGCGCAGCCAACTGCGGACGGTATTTTAGAGGAAGGCACTGAGGTAACGTTTGTGGCAAACGCGCACGAAGACGTTTCTGAGCCTGCGGCCCATCCTTCCATTTGGTTGCCCCGCGCGGATGAAATTTTGCCGGAAATCTCCATTTTACAACCCGTGGCGGTGACAGAGCTCGCGCGGCATAGCGCCCAAAAACAGGGTTCTGGCATCACGAATCCGGCAGCGGTGCAACGCGGCACGCTCATGCACCGATTATTGGAGTTATTGCCCGGGTTGGGCGATGAGAATGCCCAAAAATCCGCTGCGGAGAGATTTCTGTTGCGGCAAATGCCGCGGTTGGATGCGACCGCGCGGCAGCAATGGATTGCGGAAGTGTTGCGCGTGATTCATGCGCCGGAAACCTCCGCATTTTTTGGTCCGGATGCGCGCGCGGAGGTGGCGATCAGCGGCGTGTGGCAGGGCACGCCCGTTATCGGCACGGTGGACCGATTGTATGTGACCGAATCCGAATTGGGCATTTTGGATTTCAAAACCAGCGAATTACCGCCTGAGCAAGTTCCCAAATCTTATGCGCGGCAATTGGAAATTTATGCGGCGGTGCTGGGGGAAATTTATCCGGGCCGCCGGATCCGTGCGGGGATTTTATGGACGGCGGTGGGGCGCATGGATGGGGTGATTTCACCGTCTGCGCCGCCAGAATTTTTGAAAATGCAAGCAAAAATTTAAAAATAAGAAAGCGATAAATCTTGACGCAGCGGCGGACTCATCCCACATCTATGCGTAGAAAAACAAGCAAGGGGAAACCACCATGACTGCCATCGTTACCGATCAAACATTCGCCGCCGAAGTTTTACAATCCGGCCAACCCGTATTGGTGGATTTTTATGCGGACTGGTGCGGCCCGTGCCAAGCGTTGGCACCGCATCTGGAGACATTGGGCAAAGAACGCAGCGATATTAAAGTTGTTAAAATGAACATCGATGAAAATCCGATGATCCCTACACAATTTGGCATTCGCAGCATTCCAACGCTGATTATTTTCAAAAATGGTCAGGCGACAGCAACGAAAATGGGCTCCATGCCAAAATCGCAACTGGATGCATGGGTCAGTGAAACCACGGGCACCAAAGCAGCTTAAATTAAACGGGGATCCAGCACTGCACTTCGGTCCCGGCGCCATCCGCGCTGACCAGTCTCACGTCGCCGTCGTGTAGCTGAATGATTGATTTGACCAGGGATAACCCCAGGCCCGCGCCGGCGCCCTTTCGGTGCGTGCGTTCAAACGGCGCAAAGACTCGCACATGATCTTCGCTGGCAATGCCAGGTCCTTCGTCCCGCACCCATAATAGGACTCCATTTTTTGCATCGCGGATTTCGCGGCGCGCGCCGAGCGTAATGTTGCTTCCGTTTGGCGCAAATTTTAACGCGTTGGAAATTAAGTTGAGTAATACTTGTTTGACCCTAGCGGCATCCATCATCGCGGAGCCGATGGCCGCGTCGGCCTCGACGACCAACTTCAAGTGAGCGGCGAGCGCCAGCGAACCCGAGAAATCCGCCACCTCAAGCAGCAGCGCATGAATATCCGTGATGGCGCGCACGATTTCTATTTGGCCCGCCTGAATGGAACTGAGCGCCAGCAAATTATCAATCAACGATACCAGCGTATCCGTCGCCTCCAAAATATGCTGCACGTAATCAGCCTGGCGATCCGTCAGCGGGCCATACGCGGGCAATTTGAGTATTTCGGCAAACCCCGTGATGGTATTCAGTGGCGTGCGCAATTGATACGACACGTTGTATAAAAATTCGGATTTCAACCGATCCGCAGCGGCCAGAGCATCCGCGCGGTCTTGCAGCGCGGCGGTCAATTTTGTTTTGTCGGTGACATCCAAAAACCGGAGCAAAATCGCACCATCGGGTAAGGGTTGTGCCGCGTATTCGATCACGCAACCGTCTGCCAGCGTATACGTGTGCTCTATTTTCGAATGCGATAGGGGTGCTGTTACCAATGTATCACATGCGGATTCCCATGCGGGCGGCGTGAAACGCTTGGCAAAAAGATCACTCACGCCGCGCCAATGAGGTCGGTTTTGCAAGTCCGAATCCGCAAGATTCCAAATACTCAGAAACGCGGGGTTCCATAGCCGCACGCGGCCGTCACCGCCCAGCAGGACGGTTCCTTCGCGCAGATTGTCCAATGTCTCGCGCTGCACCGCGATTTGTGTGTTGTAGGCGGCCTCCAAGGCGAGGCGATCCGTGATATCCTCCAGCATCAGGAGCAAACCACCCGATGGATGCGGCATGACTTGCAAATGTAATGTGGTGTTATCCGGCAAGTGCAACAGTTCTTCGTGCGGGGCGATTAAATTTGTAAACCACGCTTGCCACGTCTCGCGTGCACGGCGAAAATCCGGATATTCGGGTAGGCGGGCGACGTCGCGCATGGCGTTTGCCACCTGTGCCAAGGTAGGCTGTGCGTCCAGCTGCGATGGCGTGAGATGGGTCAGCAACACAAAGCTTGGGTTGTAAAAATTCAGCTTCTGATCCGCACCGAAAATGGCAACAGCGGTGGCGATGTTCTGGAGGACTTGCGCCTCGGCGTTCCGCGTCCGCGTGAGCTCAGATTCCAGTTCTTCCGTTTTGGTTTGATCCAGCGCGAAGCCAAAGAACCCCCCCCCCAAAGATTCCTCGGTGACAAGCAATAGCCGACGCTCTCCGCCAATCACAACGTGGCGAAGTGCCGTGGCGGGCGCGTGCTTTTCTTTGGCTTGGCGTGCCAATGAACGGCCATCCGAGTCATTCGCGTGCCTTAGTAATTCCACCTGTTGTTTGATGATGGAGCTTGCCGGTTGGCCCAGCGCATGCGCATAGGCGGCGTTGACCCACGCGAGCGACAAGTCCGCCGCGCGCAGCCACACGGGCCGCGGAAATGCATCCAGCGCCGCGCGGTATTGCGGGGATGCGATTTCCATGGCGGTTTGATTTTTACTGAGCGGCCAAATCATTTTCCAAATCTATTCGGATTCTGGGAATTAGCTAGATGCGGCCAGGGTGTTTTTAAAGAGCTAATCCTGAGGATTTTCTTATACCTTGTACCGAATTGTCAGTTCTAACTGTGAACGATCCTGTATCAGGATCATAAAGAACCATTGTTTTGCCGCAAACGAACCCAGATACTGCTTGCTTTACTTGCGGACTTTGTTTTGAGAGAGGCTGTGTAATACACATGGTCCAAGGGCAGTCTTTATTATTTGTTGGGCTAAAGGTTGCCATTAGCAAAGGGCAACCCCCCCGTTCATTCTTTACAGAGATTTTGTACATTACCCCAGGCGGCAGGGTAAGAGAACGTGGACCAAACGCAATACCGCTTTCCACCCTTAGATCCGTGAGTCCATATGTTTGGAGCGCTCCTTGTAAACGCAGCCCCAGTTGAGCAACGTCTTTTTTTGAGAGTTCTTGCTGTTTAGTAGATTGCGGCTCCCATTTGGCATGCTCATATAATATCGCCAAAGCGCAGAGAAGCAGAGTGGGCAACATAGCTCGTACAGCAATCTTTTTGCGGTTTGGCGGTGTTTGTAGCATTTGGAAATCCCCTCACATGAAGTTTATCCGTCATGTTACCACAGACCCATGAAACTATTAAGGGATTTTAAATAGTCTCCTAGTAACGATACAGCTCCGGTTTATACGGGCCTTCGACGGCAACGCCGATATAGTCCGCTTGGGATTTCGAAAGTTTCGTGAGCGACACGCCAAGTTTGTCGAGGTGCAGACGCGCGACTTTTTCATCCAAATGTTTGGGCAGCACATAAACTTTACGTTCATATTTACCAGCGGGCGCGGTCCACAATTCGATTTGCGCGAGCGTCTGGTTGGTGAAGGACGCGGACATCACGAAACTCGGGTGACCGGTGCCGCAGCCGAGATTCACCAAGCGTCCTTCGGCCAGCAGAATAATGCGTTTGCCGTCCGGGAATTCCACTTCGTCCACTTGCGGTTTCACATTGTGCCATTTTAGGTTGCGCAGGGCGTCGACGTGAATCTCATTGTCGAAGTGCCCGATGTTGCACACAATCGCACGGTCTTTCATCGCGCGCATGTGGTCGGCGGTGATGATGTCTTTGTTGCCCGTGGCGGTGACGAAAATATCGGATTTACTCACAACTTCATCGACCGTGCGGACTTCGTAACCTTCAAGTGCCGCTTGCAATGCGCAAATCGGATCCACCTCGGTCACAATCACGCGCGCGCCCGCGTTGCGGAGCGATGCCGCCGAACCTTTGCCCACATCGCCGTAGCCGCAGACAACCGCGATTTTGCCGGACATCATGACGTCCGTCGCACGGCGGATGCCGTCCACCAAACTTTCGCGGCAGCCGTATAGGTTATCAAATTTCGATTTCGTGACGCTGTCATTCACATTGATCGCGGGCACGGCCAATTTGCCGGCCTTGGCCATGTCGATCAGGCGGCGTACGCCGGTTGTGGTTTCTTCGGAAACCCCTTTAACGTCTTTCAACAGATGGGGGTGTTTTTCATGGAGGTATAACGTGAGATCGCCGCCGTCATCGAGGATCATGTTCGGCCGCCAGTTGTCCGGGCCAAAAATCGTCTGATCAATGCACCACCAATATTCTTCCTCCGTCATGCCCTTCCATGCAAATACGGGAATGCCCATCGCCGCGATCGCCGCCGCCGCCTGATCCTGGGTTGAGAAAATATTGCACGAAGACCAGCGCACACTGGCACCCAGCGCGATCAGCGTCTCAATCAGCACCGCCGTTTGAATCGTCATGTGCAAACAGCCCGCAATGCGCGCGCCTTTCAGCGGTTGCGATTTTGCGTACTCCGCGCGCGTCGCCATCAGTCCCGGCATTTCAATTTCCGCGAGCGTGATTTCCTTGCGCCCCCATTCGGCCAGCGACATATCTTTGACTTTATAATCAGTGGTGGATTTCATAGCAGCGGCTGCGGTTGGCATGGTGCGTTCCTCGGTTAGTTTTGGATGCCATAGTGAGTAGCAAACTCAACAGGATAATCAATTAAAATGATACAGAATCGAAATATCTTCAGCTCCGTCATTGTCGAGGACGCCGTTGCTATTTGCATCCAGGTAGCCGCAATCAATTTGGCGGCTAAGATTCATTTTGACGTAAGACGGGTTTGATCTGGGTGTAGGGGTGGCGCTGGGACCATAAAGCTGTTGCACCAGCTGGATGCACGCGTTATAGGCGCGCGTGCTGTAGTCCAAACGGAGCCCAATGGCTTGAATGGCCGTGCCCGCGGTAGGGGAGCCGCTTACATTCCATTGGCCCGTTGAGTCCAGTATTCCAACCGTCCAGCCGCCTGGGTAAATAAAAGAGGTGCCGCCATCCGTTGTAGCTTTATAAATAGGTAGATAAGGCATTTCTTGAATATAGGTTGGCATAAGGTACGTCCCGATGGAGGCTGTCGTGCCGTCAATCGTAACGGGAAAGGAAACATTGCCGCCGTTTTGCTGCGTCGCATAAAGCTGAATGGCGGCAGCCATCTGCTGCATATTTTGAATCATCGTGTTTGCATCGGCTTTTGCCTGCTGGTTCATGAAGCTGCTGCCCCCATACCAGACCGCCATGACCGCAGCGATAGCTACCAGCGCAATGGAAAGGATCGTGATGACGAGATTTACCATGCCGTTATCTTCGTATCCCCGCCATCATTCCGTTTCATCGAACTTGCGTTCCACGAGCTCGCGAAGAGCAGAGGCGGCCAATTCCGCATCCGCCCCGCGTGCCGAAATCACAATGCGTGAGCCCTCGCTCGCCACCAGCATCATTAAATCCATGATCGACGTGCCGTCCACTTGCAACTCACCTTTCTCGACCAGGATCTCGCTTTCGTACTGTGCCGCCGCCTTCACAAACTTTGCCGCCGCGCGCGCGTGCAGCCCGCGCTTGTTTACAATCGTTGCATGGACCACTACCTGAATATCGTTCGTGGAAGTCACGTTGGGCTACGCGCCTTTAAGCAATTCGGACGCGACGTTGATGTATTTCCGTCCGGCCTCGCATGCTTGCACAGCAGCGGCGTGGAGCGCCTCAGATTTCCGCACGGTGGCCAATTTAATAAGCATTGGCAAATTCACGCCTGCCAATACTTCAATATTTTTGTGGGTTTCGAGCAATGAAATCGACAGGTTAGATGGCGTGCCGCCGAATAGATCCGTCAGCACAATAATCCCCTGGCCTTTGTCCACGGCCTTGGCGGCGGCATCAATGTCCGCGCGGCGGGTTGTCATATCATCCTCGGGGAAAATGCAGACCGTCCGCACGGATTCCTGCGGCCCCACGACATGCACCATCGCGGCCAGCAGCTCTTCGGCC
>Ga0206797_1130_pt1 | contig 13706 bp, 9 predicted proteins | sample Alteio_BWOrgCont_69_FD_152894 | JGI IMG/M metagenome (GOLD analysis project Ga0206797, IMG submission 152894) | Enriched cells from forest soil in Barre Woods Harvard Forest LTER site, Petersham, Massachusetts, United States -... | ecosystem: Environmental > Terrestrial > Soil > Temperate forest > O...
GGATGTATTCTTTTAATCTCGCTTTGCCGGCAACACCCCTGGCGCCTCATTATTTTATGTTAAAAGATTATTTAAAGAACAACCTGCCGCCTAAATACATCATTCTGAAATTTACTCCAGGGGGTTTTAATTCCCAACTTTTTCCATATTATGCTGTCATCAACGCGGGCTTTTCAGAGGTCCTCCAATATTCCTTTTTAAGAAAAGATGCGGATGTTCTTGTAAATTATATGTTACCGTGGCGGTTTTATTGGCCTGAAATCAAGCGTTATATCATTAGTAAAGGAATAGCTCTGTTACCAGCAAGGTTCAGGAAGATGATTAAGGAGCACTATGCCTCTCCTCAGTTTTTTGATCTGCGATACGTTAATGTTGAGGCATCTGCCCGGGCGAGGGAAGAATTGTTGAGACTCAATAGGGGGTATTATTATATTGCCGAACAAGCTATCGTAAACGGAGTGATGCCGGATAATGTTGTAAAAAATCAAAAGGAGGACCTTGACAGGGGCATTTCAAGGCATCGAATAGCAGAGCAAACGTCATTGGCTCAAATTCAAGATCCATTTGTAGATAAATTTTTCAACCTATGTGGCGCTAAAGGCATTAAAGTGATTCTGATATCGGATTATTCAATGGGGAGCAGTCGATGGTTTGAGTGTTGTGGTTCCCTACGGTGATGGGCTTTACTATGATGCGCGTCCAACCATTGCGATTCTCTCAGAAGGTCAGTCCGGTGGAGCATTGGATCTCAATGGTTATTTTGGGCTGCATCCTGCATTGGCGTCGGTATTTCCATTGTGGCAGAATAAAACATTGGGTTTTGTTCATGCCTGCGGCTCGCCAGATCCGACCCGTTCACATTTTGATGCGCAGAATTTTATGGAATGTGGCACACCTGGGAACCCTTCGACACCGGATGGATGGATGAACAGGCTTTTATCCGTTTTACCGGGAGCCCACGCGCCAACTCAGGCAGTTAGTTTAGGACCAGTGTTGCCGCGTATTTTTCAGGGTAAAATGAGTGTGAGTAATGTTTCTTTGGGCAAAAATTCAGCTCATGCTATGCCGATAGACCGGCCAATGGTGGAAAGTGCTTTAAATGAACTTTATAATGGGGATGATCCTTTGAGCCAAGCGTATATGCAGGGTCAGCAGGCTAGAAAACAGTTAATGTCATATTTACAACAGCATATGGATATGGCTTCTCAAGGGGCACCTTCACCAAATGGTTTTACAGATAGCGCCCGACGATTAGCTCAACTGATGAATGATGATCCCAATATTCAGCTGGTATTTTTAGACCTGGGCGGATGGGACACCCACATCAATCAAGGATCTGTGAAGGGGCAATTGGCAGGTCATTTGACCGGCTTAGGTGATGGGCTTGCGGCTCTGGTCAACGGGCTTGGAGCCAACTATAATGATACGGTAATTTTGGTGATGTCGGAATTCGGCAGGACTTTTCATGAGAACGGTGATGCAGGGACTGATCATGGCCATGGGAATGCGATGTGGATCATGGGTGGCGCCACCAAGGGTGGAGTTATTCAGGGTCGATGGCCAGGCCTGGATGCAGATAGTCTGTATGAAGGAAGAGATTTGGCTGTGACAACGGATTTCAGGAGTGTTATAGCTGCTGTTTTGCAGCAACACATGCATTTAAATGATGAGCAGTTGAGTGTTGTTTTTCCGACGATTCCTAAAGCAGATACGCCATTAAATATTACATGAAGAGAGGATATTTTTAGACCGGCATAGCCGCCTTTAGAGTAAAAGTTCTCACTGATCTAATCAAAAACTAAAAAGAATCTGGAATGATACGTATTTTCCAATAACTGCCTGTCATATAAAACGGGCAGTTATTTTTTTAATCGGAAAATATCCCACTCGATACGTCGGACTATCCTCAGGTCTGTTTTTCATTATACTACAAAAGCATTGGCACAGATTCGTCTGGGTCCCAATGGGTCAAAATGACATCAAAATGCCCTAGCTTGTTTTTAGTATAGATAAATGGCATACTTTGATTATGCGGAGCTATATACCATTTTTTATATTATCTGCGTTTTTTATCAATACTATTGGTCCTTTTCCACAGGCTCAAGCAGGTGATTTTCGTTTGCCGGCACCTGGCGTAATGGTCCATCTAAGTCCTGCATTTAACCCTCCGATTTTAAAAGGCATCAAGGTTCATCTGAACAACCCGTTTAAATTTGATTTCATCCTTGATAAGGGCGACAGCCAATTATCTAACGACGCCCTTAAGGGTGAGTCCAGAAAATTGATTAAATATTTTCTCGCCTCTCTGACTATTCCTGAAAAAGACCTTTGGGTCAATCTCTCTCCATACGAAAAAGATCGTATTATCCCTAATAGTTTTGGGCTTACTGAAATGGGCAGGGATCTTTTGGCAGAGGACTATATGCTCAAGCAAATAACAGCTAGTCTGATTTACCCAGAAGGAGAAGTAGGCAAGAAATTTTGGAAACGCATCTACGAAGAAGCAGCTAAAAAGTATGGGACAACCAATATCCCTGTTAATACATTTAATAAAGTTTGGATAGTTGCCGAGAAGGCAGTTGTTTATGAGAATGCCAAGATAGGGGCAGCTTATGTTGTCGAGAGCAAGTTAAAGGTCATGCTTGAGCAAGATTATTTGTCATTGGCCAAGCATGAAGGCATTCAATCTCTTACTGCTGGTCGTGTTGACCGACACTCGCAGTTGCTCGTCATTCCCGCGAAAGCCACCACCTATAGCGGGGCCCCGCCAAAGGCGGTGGCGGGAATCCAGAACAAGAACGGCATCAACGCCCTTGGTTCCCAAGTTGTCCGCGAAATTATCATCCCTGAGTTAACCAAAGAAGTTAATGAAAACAAGAATTTTGCCCAACTACGTCAAGTTTACAATTCGCTTATTTTAGCTACATGGTACAAAAAGAAGATCAAGGACAGTATCTTGGAGCAAGTCTATGCTGATAAGAATAAAGTAGCTGGTGTCAATATTAATGATCCCCGAGAGAAGGAAAAGATATTTCAAAAATATTTAAGGGCATTTAAAAAAGGTGTTTTTAACTATATTAAAGACGACATTGATCCAGTAACGCAGGAAGCAACGCCAAGAAAATATTTCTCGGGTGGAATGTTATTAGTACCTTCTCGAGCGATACTTATAATGACGGATCAGGCGCTTGTCGCTGATATTCGACCTAAACTTGGAAGGGATTTTGATGTCCAGGTAGGGATTGATAAAACTAGTTCTATTAAGAAAACAGATTGGGCAATGTTGCAAAATGGGAACGGTCCCCAATCAGGACAAAGAGTTAAGGATGGCGGAGAATTATCGGAACCAAGAACAAAAATTGATATTCCTGACCAATTAGCAATAGAAGCATTAAAAACATTTTTTACTTTTGAGGGTTTTACAGACGATTGTTTAATGGACCCTGATTGGGGGTATTATCCGACCAATGTAAAATTTGGTGATATACAAAGTGGTGCTGACTTTTGGACATATCCGTTGCTTATGTCTCCTTTTTTTGGGGCAGGTGTGGTAGAACAAATTTTCAGAATGTGGCAGGGGATGAAACAATCAGGGACAATAACGGATAATGAATCATTCACTATTGTGGAGTCTGGTGCTGGGGGAGGATATTTAGCGAGAGACATTTTAGCACATGCGAAATCTAAGGCCATATCAGATGGGGAACATTCAGAGTGGGCCCAATTTTATAGAGTGCTTGATTATAAGATTGTCGAAAGAAGTCGAAAATTAAGAAAAATGCAAAGGGAAACAGCCCATGAATATTTGGATAAGCTTCAAATTGTGAAAGGAGATGTCGGAAATTTAAGCGAGGTAATACCCCATGGTCCTATAAAGGGGATTATTTTAGAAAACGATGTTTTAAGCGCAACTGCTGTGCATAAAGTACGGCTTAAAAAAGATGGCAGTGCCGCAGTAGCAGTTGTCATTCCCACGCTTAGACAAAATAATTTAATTCATATGCGTGAAATAGGGTTGATAACTATAGAGGATGAAAAAGTTTTACTCGAGGAGAGCAGCACTCTACAGTCACAATTTAATCTGCCGACTGAAACAGGATTGTTTTATCTACCAAAGGAAGAATATCTTCGACTTAAAGAGAAAATGGCCAGTTTAAACGAACCGGACCGCTATCGGGATTTAAATACTCGTTTTGGGTTTATTGAAGGATATGTCAATGCAGGCAATGTTCCTGTTGTTGCCCAATATATCAGAGATCATGCGGCTGAAATCGCCAGAAGGCTTAATCAAAGCAGGAGGTCATCGGGTTTTATTTATGTAAATCAAAAAGCTGAAAATTATTATCAGCATGCTGCTCAAATATTACAAGCGGGGTACGTGTTTAGTATAGAAACAGGTTTTGACACAGGATATCTGATTAGATTGGGTATGCATTTGGGAGACAATCTATCATTTATAAATAGTGCCTCTCATTCTCAGTTCAGAACATTAAGGGCAGGAAAAAATTTGTCGGAGCCTTATGATGCGCCAGGTTCTTTTGATATAACAGTGGACCAAGATTTTACACATCTTTCTACTGTGGGAGAGAGGAATGGCTTAAAGCTCGTGTATGTTAATCACGAAGGGAAGATTTTTTCAGGGGGTTCATTTCATTTTGATCCAGACCAAGAAAATGTTGTTGAAACGGTAAAAAATACGCTCGAAAATGGAGGATACCAGGGGGATCCTAAAACAATGGCCAAAGAGCTTGTTTCTTCTTTTGTATTTGATGGAGGGAGCAGTTTGTGGGGTGGTTTTAAAATTTTCCTTATGCAAAAAGAAGGTACTGATGATGCTTATACATATCCTGATTCAGAAAATCTTAGGGGAGGATATGTGGTACAAAATTTAGTTTTAGATGGGGCTGAAGAGCAGATAAAGAAGCAGTTGTTAGAACGACTTTCAATTGATGGAGCGATAAAGGCAGGGGATCGGGCGATGGATTCAGAAATAGATAAAGAAATTTTTACGCATTACCCATCAAAATTAGCCCAATGGATGGATGAATGGCGGAATGATCCGCAAAAGGGATGGTTATATGCGTCAGGAATTATCAGAGGTATCAAAGCAGGATGGTTGGATGAGGAAGATGCCAAACGTATTGTAGCCTCCCTTAAAACAAAGACAGATGAAGATGCTTATACAGCTGTATTGATACAAGTATTAAAGAAGGGATGGCAGGTGGATTTTCATCAAGCCACCGAAGGGTTGGATATCGAACATTTATCCAGGGTTAAATTGGAAGAAATGGTGATAAAAGGGCATATTTCTTTAAACGAATTTTTGGAGGATGGAATATCTTTAGACCTTATCATAGAAGCGGCGAAAAAAGCCATGTCCATGGGCCAAAGGATAGATGTTGGGGCCGTGTTAGAAAAATTAAAACCAATGGACGCTGATGTTGTAGAATTAACTCGGTTGGTAGTTAGAAAAGCATATGAAACTCACCAGGATTTTAATTTTTTAAGCGGGTCTCAGCACGGTTCAGACGGATATTTTGAGCATTTTAGATTTTACTTAGATTCCAGGAAAGACTTGAGACGCAAATTTAGCGCAATAGAATTGATGAGAATAGAAAATGGACCAATCCCATACGGCAAATTTGAGCAGCAAGAACATCTTCATGCTTTTGTAAAATTTATCGAATCAGGAAAATTGAGTGAAAAAATGTTTCAGGAAATTTTAGAAAATGAACTCTATCTTCCTGCTAAAGAGAAATTATTAGTTTTAGGTAGGGCTTTATTGGATTATGGTAAAGAATCTGATTGGACTAAAAATATATGGGAAGAAATGGGTTTAATCATCAAGAAGAAAGAGTATCAAGGGATCTTGAAGCGTCCAGGGTATTGGCTGGCCAAATCTTTAATGTCTTTGGAAGGGGGAGAGTTCTATCCTGATCGTGTCAAGAGATTGTGTGAAATGGCTAAATTGGGGAACAAGGAAGCCATTTTTGCGGTGTTGGTTTTATTTGCAGAAAATGGCCGGTGCAGGAGGTTTGTCTTTCTTCCGGTCGATAAGGATGATCTTGAAGTGGATGGGGAATTGTTAGAAGTTCTCCTTCCTTGTCTAGAAGAATTACTTCATAGCATGGGAGATGGTCCAGAGACGAGGGCAGAAGCAGAATATTTTTGGGGAGGCTTGTTACGCGGACTGTCCTTGGTTGTTGAGAGTCATAAAATGTTGATGCTTGATCAAATTGAAAATTGGGATACTCAGCACAACGGATTATTATTTGAAATATTGGCCCAGGGGTTTGAGGAATTTCCAGATAAGAAGTTAGAGTATTTATTGCGGCAAGCCAATGAGTGGTATGGGGATCGGGATTTAGATGAAGCAGCAGAAGAAGAAGAAGAAGAAGAAGGACCGGCGGCTATTGAAAATGAATTGTTCGGAAGTGGCGCATATGTTTCAGTAAAAAAAGTGACCTCATCCAGTTCTTTTCCCGAAGATTTAATTCTTCTGGTTGAGTATTTGAAAGCCGCGGCAGTTCCTCACGATTTCGCGATGTCAGGGTCCACGATGAAAGCCCGGACCCCACATGGAAAACAATTAGAAGAAGGCGGTATCGATTTAAGTCCTACCAATAAAGTTTTACAAACCCAAAATAGTGGTATTAGGATTAAATTCCACATAGATCAAGCCCAGCTTGCCCAATGGGAGCAAGCTCCAGGTGTGATGATTGGAGATCTTACTATTCAGCCGCTTAAAAGTCTTTCTGGCTTTCTTGGGTTGCCTGATAATCAATCCATTCACCAGATTTTAATCTAAAATTCATCGTAGTTTAATTTCCAGCATCATATTCTGATAACGGGTAATGTCGCAATGCAGTGCATACTAACACAGCGAGGGGTGAAACATGGATACAAATCCAGCACTAGATACAGTGTCAACGAACAGTGGGGTGTCCCTGGAACAAAATATGTTTATTGAGAAACTATATAAACATCTTAATAAGGAGGTCCAATTTAAAATAGAGCAAGATGATGTTCCGATTAAGTACACATTAAAAGAAATCGGTAAAGACTACATCACTGTCCATTTTTCCGAAATGGAGAGAGTTATCCCCATCAAGCGGATTTTATTCTTTCAGGCAGAAGTACACCCCCCGTCCGTTACAAAACACAAGACGTAAACACCACATACGTTAAAGAATCGTTGTCTTAAGATCAGGCATCGCAGGGATGGTTATCCCAAAGTGTTGGTTCGTTTAAGTGAGCCTAGCAAAAATATTTTTCTGGCGCATAGGGTTTGCAGTGTTAAAATGTCGCCATGCCTGCCTTGAAAACGAATTTTTTCTTTAAGGGGACTCTTTTTATAGCAGCTTTAGGGGCCTTGATTTATTCCAACACTTTTTTAAATTCTTTCCATTTTGATGATTTCCCTTCAATAGTTAATAATGCTTCAATAAGGAGTTTCCACGAGCTTTATCATGTGTGGGGCAGTGAGCCGACACGTTTTGTCACCTTCTTTTCTTTTGCCCTTAATTATCATTGGGGAGGGCTAAATGTCTGCGGTTATCATATTATTAATTTATTGATACATGTAGCCACAAGTATTCTCGTCTGGAGATTCATGCTTTTAACGCCGGGATCTTCTCCTGGAGTAGCTTTTTTTACCGCTCTTATATTTCTAACGCACCCTCTACAAACCCAGGCGGTAAATTATATTTACCAGAGGGCGGTTTTATTGGCGGCATTCTTTTATATGGCATCCTTAGGTTTATACATTAAAGCTAACAGGGCATGGGAGTCAAAGATTTCATCGCCCGAGGGGAAATTTTATTACGGAGGGTCTTTAATATGTGCGTTACTCAGTTTGTTAAGTAAGGAGAACGCAGTGTCCCTGCCACTGATGATTTGTTTGTACCAAGGGTTATTTTTTAAAGAACAAAATGGATTTCATTGGAAGAAGGTTATTCCATTTTTCCTGGCGATTTTGGCCATCCCTTTGGCCTGGGGAGTATTAAATGCTCAAACGTTGATGGGAATAAAGAATACCGTTGAAGGTTTGACATCCCAAGGCTTGACGGTACAGCAATATTCAATGACCCAGGTGAAGGTGATCTTAACGTATTTGAAACTTTTGGTACTGCCTTTGCATCAAAGGGTGGAGTACGATTACACGGCAGTTTCTTCTTTTTTTGATGTGTCAGTTTTAGGCTCTGCGTTTCTTTTATTATTGATCATAGGAATTGCAGTGGCGTTAAGAAATAGGTTTAGGCTGCTGTCATTTGGCATTTTTTGGTTTTTTATTACCCTGATGCCGGAATCAAGTTTTTGGCCCAACAGGGACTTGATTTATGAGCATCGGGTGTATTTGCCGTTGGTAGGGTTTGCTTGTTTTTTATCGAGTGGATTGTTTTATATTTTTCGAGGCCAAAGGGCCTCCTTAACAATAAAAATTCTTACGATTTTTGTCATCGCTTATTCGCTTTTGACTTTTCAGAGGAACAAGGTATGGAGGGATGAATTTACATTATGGGATGATGCGGTGCATCAATCGCCACAAAGTTCCCGGGCGTATTTAAATCGGGGGGCAGCATACCAGGCTGCGGGCGATTTGGACCATGCCATGCAAGACTATAATATGGCCATAGGCTTGGGGCCTGTGGAAACGACAATATTAAGCAATCGAGGGTTGATTTTTCTAAAAAAAGGCAAGCTTGATTTAGCGTTAGCCAATTTTGACCTGGCAATCAAAATCAATCCCAGTTTTGTGGGGACCTATGTGAATCGCGGCAAGCTTTATCAAATGCAAGGGAAGCTAGATCAAGCGCGACAAGATTTAGATAGGGCCATTGAATTGGCCCCCAACAATGTGGGTGGTTATGTGGCGAGGGGGATGTTTGAGGCGGACATAGGAGATTTGAGAGGTGCGATTTCTGATTATAATACAGCACTGATGATCCAGCCGGATAATCCTGTTATTTATGGGGACAGGGCTGCTGTTTATTATGCACAAAAGGATTATTCAAGATCTTGGCAGGATGTCCATAAAGTAGAAAGCCTAGGATCAGGCATCAAAACACAGTATCTGCAAGCACTTGAGAAAGCATCAGGGAGAGAACAGTAATTTGCTTTTAATTTAGATACATGGCATACTCATAACTTAATGCGCCGCATATATGCCAAAATAATTGTTTTATCATTAAGCCTATCAATTATCCCCTTGATTTTGGTGGCAGGGATATTTCTATATAATACCCAAAAAGAATTGAAGAGTGAGATTTACGACAGGCTTAACGCGGTTTCGATGCTTAAGAAAAATAAGCTCGAGACTTTTTTAAACTCCAGAAGAGAAGACGTAAGGGCTATTCAAGGATTCTTAGATGTCCAAATAAACCTTCCAACTTTGCAAGAATTTGACATGGATCGCTATAGTTTTGCTTATTCTAAGGCCAAATTGCAATTGGATGATCAGCTTCGGGCTTTTATGAATTCATATGCGTATGCGGATATTTTACTTTTGGATAAAAAGGGTAAGGTCGTTTTTGTTGCAAATATATCACATGCTAAGGCGTATCGGGACAGGACCATCTTTAATGACACGGTACTTAAAAAAGCCAAAAGGGATATTTATTACAGCGGTCCCGTTGCGACCGGAGAATGGAAATATCCGTATATCCTTTATTTGATTTCACAAGCACGTGATACGCAGGGCCAATTCGCGGGGTATATCGTTTTAGTGGTGGATATGAATGTCATTTATAATGTTATTTCGGATAATACAGGGCTGGGCAGCACGGGGGAAACATTTTTAGCCAAGAAAGTATCAAATAACGAACTTTTATTTATCAGCCCATTATTGTACGACTATGGAGCTATTTTTAATAAAAAAATAGCTTTGGAAGATGTGGATAAAAAGATCAATGAAAATATTGATTACCGGGGCAATAAGGTATTATCAGTAACACAAGACATCCCGTCGATAAATTGGAAATTGATCACAAAAATTGACAAACAGGAAGTTTTTGCTTCCATCAGCAATATCCGCACCATATTCTTTATCATCTGCCTTCTGATTTTTATTATTATTGTGCTGGGAACGGTATTATTTGCAGAGGCTATTTCAGTGCCGTATCAGAAAATGCAGGCATTGACAATCCATGATCCGCTGACAGGTGTCCTCAACCGCAGGGGATTGCAGGATGTTTTATCAAAAACATTCGCGGTAAGCCAGCGTATGGGCATCAACGTCCAGGTCCTGCTTTTGGATTTAGATAATTTTAAACATATTAATGACCATCATGGTCATGGGGTTGGGGATACCATTCTTGTGAATGTGACCCAGCAGATACGCCAGACAGTCCGCCAGACGGACCATATTGCAAGGGTTGGCGGCGATGAATTTATGGTGCTTTTGCTTGATAGTAAGGAAGGGGATGCGGTCAAGGTGGCGGATAAAATCCGTATGGCCATTGAGCAGTCTGCGACTAGAATTTCCCTTGAAGAGATTGTTAAAACAACGTGCAGCATAGGCATTGTGCCTTTGGGAGACAAGGCAGCTTCCATTGATTCACTGCTCCAACGGTTGCATCTGTCTTTGCAGTTAAGCAAAGCCCAAGGCAAGAACCGGATCGCGTACCAGGGAGAGCAGGTGAAGATGGAGCTCAAAAACCCTGATGCTGCCTCTGAATTTAAAAAAGTTTTGGCAGGCGGAGATAAATTTTATGTGGCATCGCAGCCGATTTTTGACTTAAGGAATATGACAAAGGTTGGCTTTGAGCTGCTGACCCGGCTCGATCATGACGGGTATAGTTCTCCGGATGCATTCTTTCTTTTTGCCCGTAATGCCAACCTGCTTGGAATCGTCGACTATGCTTGCATGAAAACATGTTTGTATGTGCTCAAAGGCTTGCCCGTTTCCAAGACGATATACATCAATATATTCCCTTCCACCCTCGCTGAAATCCCGGTTGAACGCCTGGTGCAGGATTTTTCTTCTGCCGGTAAATACATCAAGTTTTGCCTTGAAATTAATGAACAGCAAATTTTAGGAGACCCGGTGTATTTGATTCCGACCATCTTGAGGCTTAAAAATGCCGGGATCTTGATTGCTCTTGATGATTATGGTTTTGGCAACAGTTCCATTGAAACCTTGATCCTTTTAGAACCAGATATTGTGAAAATAGATAAGAAAATTATTATAGGAATTTCGAAAGACGCTAGAAAATATAACAGCTTAAAACGACTTTTAAAAGTAATAGAAAGCTGCAAAGCAGCGGTGATTGCTGAGGGTATCGAAAACGCTGATGATTTTGAAGTACTGCGCAATTTGGGCGTGGTTTACGGGCAGGGGTATTATATGGGCAAGCCGGAAACGCCTCCTAAAGTGGCATAATTCTAATTCATAGACCTAAACGTTTTTTTGATGTATACTAGTAAACATTGAAAATTAGAGAGCTAGCCCTTCTTATTGAAGGAACCATTGAAGGTGATGACAACGTCGATATCACAGATTTAAGCGGTATTGAGTCAGCGCGCCTAGGTGACCTGACCTTTGCCATGGACGAGGATAAATTAGGGCTCGCTGAGATCAGTCAAACTGCCTGCGTACTGACGACAAAGACTTCAAGAAAATCCACCAAGACCCTGATTAGGGTCAACAATCCCAAGCTCGCCTTTTTAATCGCTTATAATGTTTTTCACCAGCAATCTTCTGAAGAATCCTTTATTCATCCGACGGCTGCTATCGCAGATTCCGTGGTTTTAGGGAAAAATGTCCGGATAGATGCCCACGTATCTATTGAAAAGAATGTAGTGATTGGTGATCATACGATGATAGAAAGCGGCTGTGTGATAAAACAGAATTGCAAGGTCGGCGAACATTGTCATCTTCATCCGAATGTAGTTCTATATGAAAATACGATCCTAAAAAGTAAAATTATTTTACACAGCGGGGTCATTGTAGGCTCGGACGGGTTTGGGTATGTCAGGGACCGGGGGGAAATTTATAAATTCCCGCAGTTGGGGGTAGTGGTCATCGAAGATATGGTTGAAATCGGTTCCAACACCACCATTGATCGCGGCTCCTTGGGCTGTACAATGATTGGAGCAGGGACTAAAATAGATAATCTTTGCCATATTGCGCATAATGTAAAGATAGGCAAGAATGTCATCATGGCAGCCCAATGCGGCATTGCCGGCAGTACGGTTATTGGGGATAACGTGACGATGAGCGGGCAGGTGGCGGTGATTGATAATATCACCATCGGCCAAAATGTAAGCATAGGGGGCCAAAGCGGGATCATTGGCAATGTTGAGGATAATGCTGCTGTTTGGGGCTCGCCAGCTCGTGGGGTCCGGCAAACCAAAAAACAAATGGCGGTGCTAGGGTGGATTACTAAAAATTTTAATGCGCTTTCAAAACTGATAAAAGAAAAAGGTGATATATGAGCATAGAAACAGAAATAGATGTTTGTATTACTAAATGCGGAAAAGGTTATCGGGAATGGTACGTAGGTGTTGCCGCAAATCCTGATGAACGGTTATTTCAAGGGCATAATGTTTCCCAAGATGGCGGAGCGTGGATATATAGGGATGCAGGATCAGAATCCATGGCCAAAGTCATTGAAGCTATTTTTTTAAAGAAGGGCTGTAAGGGTGGGCCTGGAGGTGCTGATAGTCCGCATTATGTCTATGCGTACAGAATGACAAGAACGACGCGGGGCATATGATTCAAGAATTGCCGGTCCGTAATTCACCGATAGTCCCTTTTAAATTTAAGAGATATTTTGAAGCCCAATTCAATAGAATCCGGGTTTTTGGCCAATGTGAATTAACAGGTAAGAATTTTGAATTGTTTATTCCCACTGAAGAGTTTTTTATTTACACGCAGGGTTTTAAAAATTTTGATGAAGCCCTAAAAAGTCTTTCCAAAGAAGAACGAGAATTCATTTCAAAAGGAATTTCACCAGAAGGACAGAAATCCCGCATCGCCCCCTTGCCTTGACAATGACCCCTTTAGGATGTTATACTTGCCGGGTGTAGTATAATAAATAGCGACGATGATTTTATTAAAAAGGAATTTATTTAAGCGTATATATCACAGCAGGTTACATTCGTATGAAAAAAATTATTCCAGCCATTCTTTTATGTCTAACCTTAACAGGGCCTTGTTTTGCTCAAAATAATATCGAAGCGATGCGGTATTTGACTGTGACTGCCTTGATGCAGTATGGCCTGAAACTTTATGATCGCGGGAATTTTGATGAGGCAACAGCTGTTTTTAATCACGTATTGTCTTATGATGACCATCAAGCTCAGGCCTTGGAATATCTTAAGGATATGGGACGTTTACCAGGACCAGGAGTAGTTTCAGTCCCGGTTCCACCGGTCGTAAGCACAGCAGATACTCTGGATACCGAAAGTTTGAAAAAAGCCATAGAGGACAAACGGCAGGAGATAGAAGAATTACGGGCTCAAGTAGCACGGATGCGTGCCGATCTTGCCCCGCTACAAGACAGACGGGGCCCCGCCTAAGGCGGTGGTTTCCCAATATATTGAAAAATAGGGATGTGATATGAATAGAAAATTTGGTATCGGTAGTTTAATTCTTTGTTTCGGCCTTTCCAGCGTTAATCTTGGCTTGGCTGCCCAAGTGGTTGAAGTTCCGCCGATTATTGTCCAACCTTATGAGGCAGGCCAAATAAATCAACAGATACTTG
>Ga0206797_1124_pt2 | contig 13550 bp, 12 predicted proteins | sample Alteio_BWOrgCont_69_FD_152894 | JGI IMG/M metagenome (GOLD analysis project Ga0206797, IMG submission 152894) | Enriched cells from forest soil in Barre Woods Harvard Forest LTER site, Petersham, Massachusetts, United States -... | ecosystem: Environmental > Terrestrial > Soil > Temperate forest >...
GCATCAGTTTAATCTCCGTTATCTTATTGGCTTCATCTTCTACGTTTTCGAGTTTTAAATAAACCTCACCGCTAATGATCTGATCATAAAAGGTATCAAGCTTATCAGCTTTTTTCTGGATAAAATCCAATAATTTTTTGTCTGCATTAAAACGAATAGATTGCACTGTGATTTTCATGATTCCTCCTTTTTATGCCTTTGGATGGGCTTGTTTGTAAATAGACTTTAATCGTTCAACTGAATTGTGCGTATAAATTTGGGTAGCACTTAGATTGGCATGGCCCAAAAGTTCTTTGATGGCGTTTAAATCGGCACCCCGGTTTAACAGGCTTGTTGCAAAAGTGTGCCGCAAGACATGCGGACTCTTTTTATTTTGAGTGGATATGTAAGATAAGTATCTGTGCACGGTTAGATATATAAGCTTTGCATAAGCATCGGCTCCTTTATCTGTAACGATTAGTGTTAAGGATTTGTTGCCAAAATCTTCACTTTTCTTTACCTCAAGGTATTTAGCCAGCAAAAGCCTCAATTCGTTATTTACCGGGATGATGCGTTCCTTGTTGCGCTTACCTAAAACCTTCACGGTACCCTCATAAATATTGATATCAGTTTCTTTTATGCCTAGCAATTCTGATAACCGCATGCCCGTACCAAAAAGCATTTCGATAATCAGCTTATCGCGAAGGCCCTTAAAATTATCGCTGAACACAATATTGTCATCGAGCATTTTAATCAACCTTGTATCTTCAACAACGATGGGTAAATTTTTGGGTACCTTGGGTGTGTTGATTTTCGAAGCCGGGTTAACGGTAATGACACCTTCCTGCAAAAGAAATTTGAAATATTTGCGTAGTGTGGCTATTTTTCGGTTTATGGAACGAGCCAAAATATCATCGTTCATTAACTCAACCATCCAATTGCGAATATGGTGATGACTTATTTCAGAAGGATGCGTAATTACGGGAGCTGGCGGCGGTGTTTTTTTTTCAGGGTTGTTTAGAAAGAAAACAAACTGTTCCAGGTCTGACTGATAAGCGGATACGGTATGGAGCGAGTACCTTTTTTCGAATTTAATATACCGGATAAAACGCTCTAAAAACATAAAAACCATTTATAGGCCCGAACGATGAAAGTACAAAATAGTTTTTGAATACTGATCAGGAAAACTGAAATATTTTTGAATTTTCTCAACAAAATTACACTGTTGTTTCCAGGTTCATATTTTATGCGTTAATGGCATGCTCAGACTGTTAACACCTGGGTCACAATAAAAAAAAATCGACCTGATTCGATGAGACTGGAAAGCCGGGAGCGTGACCGCCTACCTGATCTCGCCTTTTAAATCACTAATCAGCTGTTTGTTAAAAACAGCAACGCCGTGGGTATTTAAATGATTAAAATTATAAAACATAGCCGTGTCATTGCATATAGGATCTTTTAAATAGTTTAAATATTTTAATCCGAATTTATTTGACAAGTCTTGATAAGTTTTCATTATAGTATCCCGATTCACTATTACATCTTGAAAACTGGCCGGCGTTGGGCAACACACAAGAATTAAATCAATTTTCTCTTTTTTACAAGTTCTGATCAAATCAATAAAATCTGAATAAGCATGCGGATCAATATGAGCCTTCTTTCCATGCGGATTTTGCTTTTTAATCAATGTTAACACTGAATCGTTCCAGCGTGTGCTTACCGATAAAAAACCTTTATACTTATTGTTGTCATTAACCGGTTTCTTAAAAAAACCGGTTAATCCGGCTTCCATCATTCCTGTCTCATGACAATATTTATAAAGGGGGATATAAAAATCCCTATAGTTTAATAAACTATGCCTCCCAAATCTTTTAATGTAGCCTTCATTTAAATAAGGTATAAACTGTGTATAATTATAGTATATCAAGTCATTTATCAATTCCTGGGGTGAAACTATCTGAATTACATATTTAGGCTTTTTGTTGTATTTTAAATAAACATCAAATCTCCATTTCTGCATTGGAAAATTTTGGCCATCCATCCCTAAATTATAGGTAGAAAGCTTAAAAGCTTGTTCAAATTCCTTCGGTGAGATCTGTCGCTTTGCCTTGGAAGAACCCATTATTATAATATCCGCATTGATTTTTGATTTAGTAATTTCGTACCATTCTTTATATTCGGTAGAAACGTTTGTCTTTTTCAGGCCGGTATCTATCATCCACTGTAAAGCATAAGCAATTGCCAGGCAAATACATGTAAAGACAGATAGTTTTATCAAAAATTTCTTCATTGAAGTCAGCTTGTTGTTACGGAAGATAAAACCACCATGATTTTGTAAATAAAATTTCTTTTTTGGTATTCAATGATTCCATTCGGCATTAGAAAATCTAAAATTGAAAATATATAAAACGCGGTCCATTAAATACGCCCAGCAGCAGTATCAGGAAACCAGTGAATATTAGAGAACCCCATCTGATAACGATATTTGGAGACGCAAAAAAATTGAATTTTTGAGGAAAATACTCCATTTTATATTCCACCATAAACAATATTAAGATGGCGATAAGGGGGTGCAGTAAACTTAATGCGTCAATTCCGTGCATAGGTTCGGCCCCGAAGCTTTTTAAGTCGCGGAAGATTGTAAAGGCATCGGTAATGGATTTTGCGCGGAAAAATATCCAGGAAAAGATTAAAAATAAAAAGGTTAACAACGTAGATAGGTTGTTATATATTATTTTAGGGACGGTTTTCGATAATCTTTTTCGGAATTTTTTTGTTAAATATTCATAAACAATAGCAATGCCATGTAACGCACCGAATATAACAAAAGTCCAACCGGCGCCATGCCATACACCGCTTATCAAAAAGGTAACCATTAAAGAAAATACTACTGCAAACTTGCCCCAGTTCCTTACTGACACTACAAGCGGAGTAAAAAGATAATCATTAAACCAGGAAGACAATGAAATATGCCACCTGCGCCAAAATTCCGTCACACTCCTGCTAAAAAAGGGTCTGTTAAAATTGGTCATAAGTTCAAAACCCATCACCCTTGCGCATCCTAATGCTATATCCGTATAGCCTGAAAAATCACAATAAATTTGAACGGCAAAGAAAACCAACGCTATAGCGACCGCTGATCCGTTATAAGACTTAGGGTGGGCATAAACCATATTCACAAACAAAGCCAACCTATCGGCTATCACAAGCTTTTTGAAATAGCCCCACAACATTAATTTCAACCCGGATACTACCAAATTATAATTAAACGGGTGCTCCGAATGTAGCTGGGGCAAAATATTCTGTGGCCTTTCGATAGGACCAGCAACCAGCTGTGGATAAAACATCACATACAAACTGTAAATGCCAAAGTGTTTCTCGGCTTTTTGATTGCCTCGGTACACCTCTATGGTATAACTCATGGCTTGAAAGGTATGGAACGATAATCCTATGGGCAATAATATCCTGAGGAAAGGGATAGGGTCGTGGTAGTTGAAATGATGAAGCAGGATTTCAATATTCAGGTTGATAAAGTTGAAGTACTTAAAAACCGCCAGCACACCAACATTAGCTACAATGCTTGCAGCTAAGAGCATTTTCCGATGATGTGGCTCCGTTGCCCTTTCGATAAATAACCCGGCAAAATAATCAATAACAATAGTGAACCCCAATATTAAAATATAGATGGGCACAAAATCCATGTAAAAATAACAACTTGCCACTAATAGGATTAACCATCGGAATTTGTAAGGACAGGCAAAATATAAGGAGGTTACTACTATGAAAAAAACTAAAAAATCAAAAGAATTAAATAGCATACTTTTTAAAACTGGATTTTATGTGACTAAAAATAATTAAAAAATATGCAATAACGATAAAGCAGCGTCGGCAGGAGAAATTACTTATTGCGAAAAGCATATAAGGGAAATATAAGGTATGACTGATCCGGTTCAGTTATTTCCGTAATACGGCATTTATGGGTTTTTGTTACACGCTAAAAAGACGACATGTCGCAATTAAGGGGCGCGCCTTTACTGGGTTCAAAGAAAGCCATAGGACACCGGCGGCCAAACAGTTGTATATAACGAAAGCGGGTATACAAATACTAAAGAACACTTTAGGACTTAGTTTGAGTTTAGCAATTCAATAAGTCCATAGGAAACGTGCAGAAAGGCAACTTTCCTGTTGTTAAATAATACTGCAGGTTTGGGCGGAGATATTAAAAAAGCATTTTCACCTATAAGCCGCTCTATTTCAGAATCTATGTCCTCCACTTCAAAACATATATGGTAATAAGTAATGTTTTTTTTTACGAGGGTTTCAACCTGCTTGCCCGAAATCAGTTCTATATTAGTTCCATCAGCTAAAGTTAGCATAACCAGTTCTGCATTTTGTTCTTTATCAAAAACTGTTGGGGTCTGTTTAATGATATTGTGAATTTTCGAAATATTCGATATTTCTTCATCAATATTTTTGCATGCAACCCCAATATGATGGAATTTCATACTTGATTAATTAAGTTTAGCACTTATGGAGTTAAGCATTTCACCCACATTATTCCAATTTTGAATTTCCTGGGATGTGAAACGAATCTTAAAATGTTTTTCTATAGCAACAACTAATTGTATATGGTTTAAGGAATCCCATTCGTCAACATCCTTTGCTGTTGTTTGTTCATTTATAACCAATCCATCGGTGTCAAGAACGTCAACAAATATTTCATTTAATTCTTTCAGTAGTTCACTTCTGTTCATCTTTTATTTTTTTATTTGATAACAATATTTTTTTGACCTTCTTTCTGTAAGAGGTTTAAGCTTCGGTCCTTTTAGAAATGTAATTAATATTTTATTTCGTAATTTTTTAGAGTAATATAACTTTTTTTTGCTTCATAAATATCTGTCGCCAACACAAAGAAATTTCCCTTTTCCTGAAAATTAAGATTTCGATAATGGTCTTTTACCATATCATTTTTCGCAGTTGGTATGTATTCGCCTTTCAATATTTTAAAACCATTCTCCCTGGCATAAGAAACAATTGTATTTAATACAAAATTTTCCATTCCCCGTTTTAATACCCTGCAACTCATAAACCACGTATCTATAAACAATACTTCATTATTTTCTTTATGTAAAATCACGGCGCATATCAACCCATTGTCTCCAAACTTATCTTCAAGTGTAAACGCAAAAGTATAATAATCGTTCGATAAACTGAGCAACTCTATATCGGCATCTGAATAACGAACCGTTCGAAGATTGAATTGATTTGATCTTTGAGAAAGCTGGGCTACCCTGGGTGTGTTGAATTTATTGAATGGTTCAACCAGCGAAAGCATACTAAGACTTTTTAAAAAGTCGTCTTCATTTGTGTAAGATGTTTGAAGTGTTGCCCGTTTGGCTTCTGTTTGATATTGTTTTGTTCTTTCCGAATCTTCGTCAGAAAACGAAGCAGTTTCAAACAAATTTAATGTATAAAGATATTCCAGGTAGTTTGCAGGATCGACCGGTAATTCAGGTACGGTGATTGAAGGTATATTTTCTCTGACCATGTTTCTTTCGAATGGGTTGTCATCTAGAAAAACCATAGAGTCGAAACCAATGTTCAGGATGCTTTGTATTTGCCTTATATTATCTGCCTTATTTTCCCAGTTAGCAATAAAAACTGCGATATCGTCGAGCAATAATACGGTGTCCGGATGCTTCTCAAAAGGCTCCTTAGCAACAGATTCAGTATTTTTGCTGCAAACCGCAATTATAATTCCCCGGTTTTTAAGCTTCTTGATCCAGTATTGAAATTCGGTAAATGCTTTCCCTATCCCCAGGCCCCCTAACTGGATATTCTCAAGGCCATCATCTCCAATTATGCCGCCCCACATTGTATTATCCAAATCCAGGATTAAACACTTATTGAACTTACCGTACATAGATGCTATTATATCAACTGTCCCGGCCGCAATTAATGGCAAAACATCAATACTTAAAACCATCTCTGTATTTATATAAACCGATGTTTGAAACATACCAGATTTGCCTGCCTGGTTTTGAATGCTTGAAATATCGCATATATTAAAATTAGGGTACCGGGCAGCATATACCATTAACTCGTAATTTAGCTTACGCAGCTGAAACACGAATGACTGCTCAACTTTGTTGGCATAGTTGCCAAAAATAGAATCGTTTATCTCGGGATAGTTATAATAAATAATTTTGGTATTTAACTTAGTCTTTATTTCCAGGTAAAGGTTATCAATCAATTTTAATCGATTTTCTGCAAGATTGTAATAGTCCTGTGGATGGAGTTTATTGTATTTCTCAAGTAATTTATGCGACGACTGAAATACAACAATTAATTCGGGATTAAATTCATATAATTCAGAGGTTGGATCGAATACCTGGCGTTCAATTTGATTAAAATCAGCCTCCCATATTTGTAAATCAAAGCCATAATCAAAACCCATACCCCGCAATGATAGTTTCAAAAGCTGCGTTGCCGTATCTCCCAACAAAGCGACTTTAATGGGTTTTAGATTTGAAAAGTCGTTTTTTAAATTTTTCTTTAGTTCAGAAAAAACTTTCATGAATATTCGTACTTTTTTTGATTGTCCAAAGTAGTTAAAATAAGATAAAATTTACTGAGTTTTAATATACTTAAAGATACATTTGAAAGGCTTTATCGAATTATTTGGTAACAAAAACCAATTACACATAAACCATCAATTTATTATAGACGAGGGCTTTAAGGAAAAAGCAATGCGTGTAAATATTCTAATTGGATTTTGATTTACTATATTCGGATGCTGGAAAAGTCAATAAATAAAGATGATTGTGACAAATTATATAAATCTGTTATTAGACAAAATCGAAGCTAAAAATGCCAAGCACGCAACCAAATTACGTGTCAATTTAAGGGATTTCGGTGATGACTATTTTCAGTTAGGAAATTCCTTTTATAAAAAATATGAAAATTATTTACATTCTGTAAATCTGGACTTAGATTATGGGGTGGATTGTTATCTAAAAATGTTGGAAGACATGTTAGAACAACGTATGATGTTTACCCGGGACGGATCATATTCTAACACGTCATTTGCTGAAGTTGAAAAGCAAATTTATTCTAATCCTGAAATTATGCAATATCATATGCATGGATTAGTTTTAGCGCAATTTCTGTGGTTTGAGCAATACGAGCGTATCAAATTCTTTGTTGAAAACCTGGAAAAATATTTTAATAAGGCTCAAAAATATTTAGAAATTGGCGGTGGTCATGGTTTGTATATCAATGAAGCAATGAAACTATTACCTGAAACTACCCAATTTGATTTAGTTGATATAAGTAATAGTTCTTTAACTCTTGCAAAAGGGATTTTAAATACTGACAGAATTAACTATTTTTTGAAAAACATATTTGATTTTACCAATGATGTCGTCTACGATTTTGTAACAATGGGAGAAGTATTAGAGCATGTAGAAGATCCTTTAAGCTTGTTGGAAAAAATTGCGAATCACTTAAGCAGCACGGGAGTGTGCTTCCTTACAACACCCATTAATGCTCCAATGATTGATCATATTTATCTTTTTAATGAGGAAGAAGAAATACGTGAATTATTTGCAAAATCGGGTTTTGAAATTTTAGAAGAAAAAATTGTTATCTCGGAAAAAGTAACGCCTGAAATTGCAGATAGATTTAAACTACCAGTGATGTATGCCGCATTTATCAAAAAAAAATAAAATAACGACTAAGGCATCCCCGCCAGTCACAATCTCCTGTATATCCACTCTCTATCTGACTTAATCAAATATCTTTCACACAATCATCCGGGATATGGTCAATCAGCCTTGATTTTGACGGTGCAGAAAGCCGGGAGCATGATTGCTTACCTGATCTCGCCTTTTAAATCATTAATCAGCTGTTTGTTAAAAACAGCAACCCCGCGGGTATTTAAATGGTCGTAATTGTAAAACATCGCAGTGTCGCTGCAAATGGTATCTCTTGAATAATCAAGGTACTTTAATTTAAATTTATTTGCGATGTTTTTATAAACACCCATTACGCTGTCGCGGTTTAGTATCAAATTTTGGAGGACAAATGGGGTTGGCGGACAAACGAGTATTAAATCAATGTTCTCTTTTTTACACCTTTTTACCAGATCGATGAAATCCAAATAAGCTGTATGATCAATCACGATATTCATGCCATGCGGATAGCTTTGTTTAAAGGCTATTAGTTCGTCATCGGTCCAATGTTTGGCTGATGGCCTGAATCCTTTGTATTTGTAGTGCCTGTTATCATGCTTTCTGAAAAAATTGGTTGCCCCCGCTTCTATCATCCCGGTAACGTGGCAATACTTATAAAGCGGCACATAAAAATCCAGGTCGTTTAAAAAACCATGACCGCCAAATCTTTGAATAAAGCCTTCGTTCAAATACGGAATAAACTGGGTGTAATTATAATCCAGCTCATCATGTAATAACTCATGAAGCGCTATTACCTGTATGATGTATTTGGGCTTTTTATTATACTTTAAATATACGTCGAACCGCCATTTTTGTACCCTGAAATGCTGGCCGTCCATCCCTAAATTGTAAGCAGATTGGTTGAACGCCTGTTCAAATTCTGCAGGCGATATTTGCAACCGTGCCTTGGATGAACCCTGTATTAAAATATCGGCGTTGATTCTTGATTTTGTGATATCGTCCCACTCCTTGTATTCGTTTGAAAAGTCGGATTTTTTTAAGCCGGTATCAACAACCCACTGTAAAGGATAGGCTACTGCCAAATAAGCGCCTAAAAAAACAAGCAGGTTGATGATAAATTTCTTCATTCGTATCTATTTGTTTTGGCGGTTGATAAAGCAGCCATAATTTAAAATTGAAAGTATATGAACCGCGGTCCGTTAAATACACCGAAAGTCAGGATCAGGAAAACAGTTAGCATCACCACACTCCATTTAACTACGACATTTTGAGATGCCAAATTGAATTTTTGAGGCAAATACTCCATTTTATATTCGACCAGGAACAATATTGCAATAGGTATTAATGAGTGGACCAGGTTGCTGGATCCTGCTCCGTAGATCGGTTTGGCACCAATGGTTTTTAATCCGCGGATAAGTGTGAATGCATCTGTAACGGAGTTGGCTCTGAAGAATATCCAGGCAAATGTTACCAAAGCAAAAGTGAGCAATATACCAGCCGTTCGCATTAACATTGCGGCGGTTTGATTTTTAGGTTCCTTGGGCAGGTAAGGTTTAATGATTAGATACGTTACATAATACAGGCAGTGGAGCAAGCCCCAGATAACATAAGTGTAATTTGCCCCGTGCCAGATACCGCTTAATAAAAAAACGATGAACAGGTTAAAAAACAATCTTCCGGTTGACACCCTGCTACCGCCAAGAGGTATATACACATAATCGCGAAACCAGGTAGATAAGGATATGTGCCATCTTCGCCAAAAGTCCTGTATGTTGGCGGCGAAGTAGGGCCTATTGAAATTTTTCATCAGATCAAAGCCCATGGTTTTGGCGCAGCCGATAGCTATATCGGTATAGCCTGAAAAATCACAATAAATTTGTATGGCAAAAAAGATGGAGGCTATTGCGATCTCACTGCCATTGTATGATTTCGGATGGTTATAAACCATATTCACATAAATGGACAACCTATCTGCAATTACCAGCTTTTTAAAGAAGCCCCATAGCATCATTCTCAGCCCTGATACCATCAAATTATAATCAAATGGATGTTTGGCGTGCATTTGGGGCAAAATATTCTGCGGCCGTTCGATCGGGCCGGCAACCAGCTGCGGGTAAAACATCACATACAAACTGTAAATACCAAAGTGCCTTTCAGCCTTCTGTTTACCACGATATACCTCAATGGTGTAGCTCATGGCCTGGAAAGTGTGGAACGATAACCCTATAGGCAATAATATGGCGAGATAAGGAATAGGATTGTGGTAGTTGAACTTGTGCAACAGGACGCTGATATTCAAATTGATAAAGTTGAAATATTTAAAAACAGCCAATACGCCGACGTTCGCCACAATGCTGGCAGCTAAAAGCATTTTGCGCCGATGGGGCTCCATCGTTCTTTCTATAAATATCCCGGCGAAATAATCGATAACGATAGTAAAACCCAGTATCAATATATAGATGGGGACAAACGCCATGTAGAAATAGCAACTCGCTGCCAGTAAAATTAACCAGCGGAATTTATAAGGACAGGCAAAATATAGGGATGTTACAAGTATGTAGAATATTAAAAATTCACCGGAATTAAACAGCATACTTTTTTAACAGGGTTTTACACCGTTAAAAATACTTAAAAAGTGCAGGAGTTTTATAAACTGAGGTTAACAATATGATATTTCCCCGTTAAAAAATATGGCTTAAAACAGAAAAACTACCTCTACATCCAAATAGTGAATGTGCAGGTAGTTTTGTATGTTGACCAGATAAACTTCAAATTCTTTAAAAAAGAATTAAACAGTTGTTTCCAGGTTCATATTTTGTTTGTAGATGGCATGTTTTACCACGTGACGACGGGTAACGGATTTCTTTTCAAATGCCTGGCGACTGCGAAGTTCTCTTAAAACTCCAGTTTTTTCAAATTTCTTTTTGAAGCGCTTTAATGCTTTATCTAATGATTCGCCGTCTTTTACGTTAATAATGATCATAATTCCTGAAATACCTCCTTTCGTGGGAAGGCAAAGTTAAGTAATTAGTTTTGAATATTAAAGAGGGGAGTTGAATTAGTTGATTGAGCGAGTGAGGTAATATCCTCTAATCCTATATATTGTATTTTGACTTCATTCAAATTAATGCACGGTTACTTCGTTTGACCAGATCAGGTTAGTTGTTTTAGGTTTTAGTGCCAACGCCGCCGCTCCTAAAAAATCGGGCAATTCAAAACCTAACCGTTGCAGGCTCATTGCAATCCTTAACTTTTGGCCACGATAATAGCCTTTGTAAGTTATGATAGAAATACTTCTGGTTATGGATTGATGCGGCGGTAATACAACCACTTCCTGCCCATTTTTAAAAACATTCCACCAATCGGCAGCAAACTCGAAATTTTTATTATCCAGCGTATACAAATCCCACCAGGAGGCGGACATGACCATATATCTTAGTGTATCATTTGAATCATTAAATAACGTTGCGGGGCAATGTGTGACAAAACATTTTTCGCGGTTAAAGATAGTATCCTTCAACAACGGCATTTGGGCTTCAGCTATATACAGTCTGTAAGTTGATGTATCGCTTTTAGCAACCCCGACAAAGCTTTGAAACGGGAAGGCTGTAGCAGTTTCGTTATAAACAACCAGGAGTATCACCAATAATAGCAAGAGCCTGAAATATTTCATTTATACTTTTCTGCGGTAAATGTATGTTAACCCTACTTTGTTCCGAAAACGAGCTAAATATCTTATTATAAGTGATTTACAAAATAGTTAACATTGAATTATGTTAAGTTGTGTTAACCCTTTTTGTATAGTTTTTTCCCGACGAGTCAGTTTGCTAATATGAACCACTTCAAAATTCCGTATCCGACATTCGGTGTTCGATATTCTCGTCCTATCTCAAAACCTCTCTGCTAATCACAATCTTCTGTATCTCACTCGTCCCTTCACCTATGGTACATAGCTTGGCATCGCGGTAATATTTCTCAACCGGGAAATCCTTGGTATAACCATAGCCTCCAAATATCTGAACGGCTTCTGTGGCGGTGCGTACAGCGACTTCAGATGCAAAATACTTGGCCATAGCTGATTGCTTGGTTACCGGCAAATGCCTGTTTTTAAAATCGGCTGCCTGCATGATGAGTAGTTCAGCGGCTTCAATTTCCGTGGCCATGTCCGCCAGCTTAAATGCTATTCCCTGGAAGTTACTAATCGGCTGACCGAATTGCCTGCGTTCTTTTGAATAAGCTACTGCGGCTTCAAAAGCTCCTTTTGCGATGCCCAGCGATAAGGCTGCTATAGAAATGCGCCCGCCATCAAGCACCTTCATCGCCTGCGAAAAGCCTTCACCTTCTTTGCCCAAAAGGTTTTCCTTTGGCACGCGGCAGTTATCAAACACCAGTTCGGTAGTTTCAGATGCGCGCATGCCCAGCTTATTTTCTTTTTTACCGTGGGTAAAACCCGGTGTGCCTTTTTCAATCACCAATGCAGATATTCCTTTCGAATTGCCTTTTTCACCGGTCCGCACCATCACCACCGCCACATTGCCCGATTTGCCGTGTGTTATCCAGTTTTTTGAGCCGTTAACAATATAATGATCGCCATCCAATACCGCGGTAGTACTCATCCCCATAGCGTCTGACCCGGTATTGGCCTCCGTTAATCCCCATGCGCCCAGCCACTCACAAGTAGCGAGTTTGGGCAGCCAGCGTTGCTTTTGCTCTTCGTTTCCAAAGGCTAGTATATGGCCGGTACATAATGAATTATGTGCAGCTACTGATAAACCTATCGAACCGCATACCTTCGCAATTTCTACAATCACGGTTACATACTCGAAATAGCCAAAGCCCGATCCGCCATATTCTTCCGGTACAAATACGCTCATCATCCCAAGTTCGCCTAATTTTTTGAAAAGGTCGATCGGAAAATGCTGTGCTTCATCCCATTCCATCACATGCGGCCTGATGTGTTTTTCGGCAAAATCCTTTGCCATCTGGCCAATCATTTTCTGATTGTCGCTTGTAGAAAAATCGTACCCTGCGGGTATATCTGCTAGTAAAGAATTCATCTATTTATACTTGGTTTTAACAAAGTAACGGAATAATTTGCGCAAAGGTTTCATTCAAAATACCTGCAAAAAATGACCAGAACGGTATATGGTATGAATAGCGGGTTTAGCTAAAATGGTGCTTAATTATTATTATCAGCACAATAAAAATATAATGCAATTATTTTTAAATAAGCCCGACATTTAATAGGTTGCCAACGCTGTAACTCTATCACAAATACCAGAAATCCTTTCCCTCCCATTCAAAAATCCTAACTCGACTACAAAGGCAAACCCGGCTACCATACCGCCCATTTCCTGGATCAGCTCACTCGCGGCCAACGCGGTTCCGCCGGTAGCCAGTAAATCGTCATGGATCAGGATGTGCTGTCCCGGTTCAAATGCATCCGTATGCAGTTCAATAATGGCAGTACCATATTCAAGCTTATAGGTCTTTTGTTTGATGGTAAATGGCAGTTTGCCGGCTTTGCGCACCGGGATAAAAGGTACGCCAAGCTTTGTTGCCAGCATTAATCCAAAAAGAAATCCGCGGCTTTCAATACCGGCAATAGCGTCGATACGAATACCGTTTAATTGTTCCGTAAACGCATTAACAATGCTTACACACAAACCGGGATCTTTTAGTATGGTGGTTATATCCTTAAAAACAATCCCTGGTTTTGGGAAATCCTGGATATCCCGTATAGCCGATTTTATTTGCTGCTCTATCATTTAAAAGCCAAATATGGTTCAATTTTATTCAAAATTTCATCATCAAGTATAACGATGTTTTTCATGTCAGCTATTGACGAATACGGCCCGTGTTGTGTACGATACTGAA
>Ga0206797_1071_pt2 | contig 13414 bp, 8 predicted proteins | sample Alteio_BWOrgCont_69_FD_152894 | JGI IMG/M metagenome (GOLD analysis project Ga0206797, IMG submission 152894) | Enriched cells from forest soil in Barre Woods Harvard Forest LTER site, Petersham, Massachusetts, United States -... | ecosystem: Environmental > Terrestrial > Soil > Temperate forest > O...
ACGCCGGATTATAAATTGATTTCGTAATGAAAAAGGTTGTTTTTCTGCTGATTTTAATCCTGGTTATTAACTTAACCGTTGTTTTCGCCCAGCAAGTCCGGCTGCAGGGCACAACCGGTGAATTAATTGCCGGACCGATAAATCCGTTACAACAAAAACAATGGCTGGACACCCTAAAACAATGGCGGCTAAACGAAAAGAAAAAGTTAAATTATAATGACCATGAATACCGGAGGCCGGAACTGAGTTGGGTTAAGACAACTTTTATATACGCCCAGATGATGGCGCACGACCGTTATTTCTTTGATGCCGCAACCGGAAAATATACCGTCGACCGTTACCTCAACGACCTTCACAAACGTTATGGGGGGTTGGATGCCGTTCTGATTTGGCCCACCTACCCAAATATAGGGATTGATAACCGAAACCAATTTGATTTGGTTGCAGACATGCCCGGAGGAAAAGAAGGCGTGAAGCAAATGATCAGAGATTTTCATAAACGGGGCGTTAAGGGTTTTTTCCCGATTATGATATGGGATCACGGCACACGTAAAACAGCCGTTTCGATAGCTCAAAAAATAACTCTGGAGATGAAAGAACTGGGTGCCGATGGCTTAAACGGCGATACCATGCAAGGCGTAACCGTCGATTTTTTCGATAATTACAATAAAAATAATTACCCGCTGGCGTTACAGCCGGAAGTGAATATGAGCAGCCTGAAAATGCTGGAATGGAACACCTGCAGCTGGGGTTATTACTGGCCAAAATGGGGAGTATCTAAATTTGACTATACACCCGGCGTCAGTATCTATAAATGGCTTGAACCGCGGCACCAGGTATATATTACCGACAGGTGGGCGATTAACAAAACCGAAGACCTGCAATATGCTTTTTTCAATGGTATTGGCTATAATGCCTGGGAAAACATCTGGGGAATTTGGAACCAGGTACCTGAACGGTATGCGAAAGCCATTAGGAGGATAAGTGCGATATACCACCAATTCCCGGGTATATGGAACAGCGCCGACTGGGAGCCTCATTTTCCGGTTGTACAAAAGGGCGTATTTGCTTCAAAATTTCCGGGTGTTAATGAAACCATTTATACTTTGATAAATCGCGATAGCATTGATAAAACCGGGACACAAATGTGGCTCCCTTATAAAAAAGGAGTTACTTATTATGATATATGGAACGGCGTTCAACTGCATCCTGAAAAAGATGAAGGCCAGGTGAGCCTTGAATTTACCATAGATGCCAACGGCTTTGGCGCTGTCTTGGAGTTGAAAAATAATAAACAGGGAAACTTGTTGCCATTTCTATCAAAAGTCAAAAAACAAGCAAAAACGCCCCTAAACAGCTTGTCCGCGGCCTGGAAACCAATTAGCCAGCATATCGTCGCGATAACGTCAAGCAATAAAAAGACAAGCGAAAATCGGGATGGTATGATCCTTATACCCGGAATCAGTAATTATGAATTTGAAACAACTGGTGTAATGATAGAGGGTAACGAACTGTCGGATGCAATTGGCGTTCAATATCCCTGGGAGACGCATCCCGAGCGTGCGCACAAAAAAACGTTGAAAATAAATGCCTTTTATATCGACCGCTACCCGGTCACCAATAAGCAATTTAAGCAGTTTTTACTGGCAACAAATTACAGACCGGCCGATAGGCACAATTTTTTAAAAGATTGGGAAAACAATACTTATCCCGACGGCTGGGCCAATAAACCTGTTACCTGGGTATCATTGGAAGATGCCAGGGCCTACGCTGTCTGGGCGGGCAAACGGTTGCCGCACGAATGGGAATGGCAGTATGCCGCACAGGGAACAGATGGTAGATTGTACCCGTGGGGTACAAAAAGAGATACGACAATGATACCGCCCGCAGACACCACCCGTGGTATGCGCGAACCTACGGACGTAAATGCTTATCCCGATGGAGCAAGTTTTTTTGGTGTAACGGATATGACCGGGAATGTATGGCAGTGGACAGATGAATACACGGATGAACACACGCGGTCGGCTATTTTGAAAGGCGGCAGCTATTATCACGCACAAACCTCGCACTGGTATTTCCCGCAGGCACAGGAAGTAAATAAATATGCTAAATATTTACTAATGTCCCCCGGAATGGATCGCTCGGCTACTATTGGTTTTAGATGCGTGGCTGACAAATGACCTATTGGAACGGAGTTCGGATAGCTAAAATGCCAGCTCCAGCAAAACGGGGCAATGGTCGGAGTGCCGGGCCTCGGGCAAAATCGCTGCCCTTCTTATGTTGTCTTCCAGCGCTTTGGTAGCCATATTATAGTCAATACGCCAGCCTAAGTTCTTTGCGCGCGAATTTGCCCTGAAACTCCACCAGGTATAATTGTGCGGCTCCTTATTCATATGCCTGAACGTATCCACATAGCCTGATTCGAGAAAATTTTCCATCCATTCGCGCTCCTCGGGCAGAAAGCCCGATGAATTGGCATTTGATTTTGGATTATGGATATCTATTGGCCGGTGACATATATTATAATCTCCGGATACTACCATTTTGGGATATTGTGATTGCAGCAGCTCCAGGTATCTTCCAAACTCATCCAAGAACCGGTATTTAAATGCCTGACGGTCATCACCACTGGACCCGGACGGGAAATATACGCTCATTACCGATACATCATCAAAATCAACCCTGATGTTGCGTCCTTCGCGATCATAGTCGGTAATTCCGCAGCCATATTCAACGTGTTTTGGCGTTTGTTTGGTAAAGATGGCCGTTCCGCTGTATCCCTTTTTTTCAGCCGGGTACCAATAATGTTGATAGCCCAATTGCTCGACCAGATGAAGGTCGGTTAAAACATCGGGTGTAGCTTTAATTTCCTGTAAACACACTACGTCGGCATCAGTAGCCTGCAGCCATGCCAGCCAGTTTTTGTTTATCGCCGAGCGAATACCGTTAACGTTGTAAGTGATTATCTTCATGGATGATTTCGGATTTCGGATGTTCGATTTCGGATTTAAGGGTTTATGAAGTTATTTTTAAAGCTTGAAAGTTAAAAATCCTATGCAATTTTTAGTTTCTTTTATTTTTTTACAATTTGACAGATGGGTTTTAACTCTGATAATTCCGAAATCGAACATCCGAAATCCGAAATTAAAAGATCAATGTTGTTTAGGAAATAAAATGTTATCAAGTTGTCTGCATTCCCTTTTACTTAACAGTTCAACTGTCATTGATATATCTTCGAGCGGGCGGTCTTTTTTGTCTTTTTTTACGGCTGCAATACGGTCAACCATGTCTATTCCCATAACCACCTCGCCAAAAACGGTATAGTTTTGATCAAGATGCGGTACGCCTCCCACTGATTTATAGTATTCTCGTTGCCATACGGGGATTTTGCGGCCTTTTAAACGGGTTTGCTCTACAGTATCCAATTTGCCATCGGTAAAACGCTTTCCTTCAACAATGTAAAACTGCGATCCGCTGGAAGCTTTTGACGGGATATCATCTCTCGCCGCCGCAATCACCCCTCTTTTATGAAAAAGGCTATCTCTGAATTCTGCCGGAATAGTGTAACCAATATCCCCATTACCGAGTTCGACCCCAGGTTTTGCATTTTTCGAGTCTGGGTCGCCACCCTGGATCATAAAATTTTGTATGACCCGGTGAAACAGCGTGCCATTATAAAAACCATTTTTTACCAGCTTAATAAAGTTATCACGGTGGTTTGGTGTCTGATTGTATAGACGTACAATGCACACTCCATAGCTTGTTGTTATCCTTACATACTGGTTTTTAGGCCCTTTGGCAAATGCGGGTGCCAGTGATAACAATAGTGGGACCAGGATAAAAAGTTTTTTCATGGTGTTTAATCCAGCTCACCAAAATAATCAATTATTAATGACTTTAACACCATTTCCTGCTCCAAAAGGGTATAATTAGGTATGGTTTTTATCAATTTCCAATGCGGCCAGCCGTCCTGGTCAATTCCTTCTAATTCATAAAACCCCATCATACTGAATAACTTGCAATTGGCAATATGCATCAGTTCCTCTTTTTGACGCTTGCTAAATTTTTTTGGCCCCTGCCCAAGCTCCTGTACGCCGATAAGGAACAGCATTACCTTAATGTCCGGCTTTTCATTATCAAATTCATCAGCTATCCGCTGCTGCAAGGCGCTCCATTTTAAATTAATTTCCGCAGGTTTCATAGGGACAAATATAGTCATTAGTCATTGGGTCATTAAGTCATTGGTATTTGCACGCGAATATGAGCGTTCTTATACTGAAGTTGATTTTGGCGCCCAACATGCTCATGAACTTTGCAACAATGACTTAATGACCCAATGACCGGTGACTAAAATGAAACTTTGTTGCATTTAAACAAGATTGTTACGTTTCAAATACATTACGTAAATTATAATAATTATCTTTGCCCAACATTTTAAAAAAGGCAATCGCTGATTTGAAAAAGCGTAAATATCATATTATCTGTTCGTGGATTTTGCTAACCTGCTTTGTTGCGGGCCAGTATATGGTATATGCCCACCAGCATAATGTTGGCCAGGCTACCATCAAAAACTACAGCGGTCCCAAAAACACCTCCGGGCAAACTGTTAGTGAAAAGTGCCAGTTATGCGATGTAATGCATCACAACACGATGGTTGTTGCAAGCCATGTATACAATAGTCCTGCTGCAACTGTGACTCCCGTTTTTTATGTTTTTGTATACAATTTTACAAGCATTCAGCTTATACTTTCCTGCGGACGCGCTCCTCCTTGCGCAATGTATTCATAAAGGCTAAAAAGCTTTTAAGTGTTGCCGGTCAACGGGTTGTTAAATCAAACCATTGTTATTTTAATTAATAGGGCGGATTTTAAGACACACAATCACCGGATCAAACAAATCAAATCTTCATTTTTTAATAGATTCTATTAATAATATGCGAATTAACATAAGATTATCAGGACTGCTGAGCATTCTGTTACTTCTTTTAACGGTTTCTGTGAGCGCCCGAAAATTAGGGCCTGGTCCTGATGAAGGATCAGGGACCTTAACGGGTACCATAACCGATAAAGCAGATGGTAAACCTATTATAGGAGCGACAGTAAACATTCCGGATTTAAAAAGCGGCTCAATTACCGACGTGAACGGTAATTATACTTTAAACCACCTGCCAAAGGGCACTTACCTGGTGCAGGTTAGTTATATAGGCTACGCCACCGTTACCCAAAAAATCGACTTTACAAATACTACAGTTTTTAACGCGCAGTTGCAGGCATCGTCTATTGAAACCGGCGAAGTAGTTATTACCGGTGTTAGTAAGGCAACCGAAATAAAAAGGGACCCTGTTCCAATGGTTGCTGTAGGTAAAGCCTATATCGACGAGCATTCGGCATCAGGTAACGTTATCGACGAGATTGCTAATTTACCCGGCGTGAGCGCGGTAACTACCGGCCCTAATGTGTCCAAGCCGTATATTCATGGCCTGGGGTATAACAGGGTAATTACGTTGCAGGACGGTATCAGGCAGGAGGGTCAGCAATGGGGTGATGAACACGGTATTGAAGTCGATCAAAACGCCATCGACAGGGTAGAAATCATCAAAGGACCCGCAAGTTTAACCTACGGGTCAGATGCTATTGGCGGTGTTGTTAATTTACTCACACCGTTACCTGTGCCGGATGGCAAAATATTGGGCTCCTTTACCGGGATATATGGTACAAACAACGGGCTGATAAATCGCTCGTTCAGGCTGCAAGGCAATAATAATGGATTTGTTTGGGGAACTATATTATCCGATAAAGAGGCGAAGGATTATCAAAACCAACACGACGGTAGGGTTTATGCCACAGGCTTTAAGGAAAAGGACGCACGCGCAATGATTGGCTTAAACAAATCGTGGGGATCTTCTTACCTGAATGCTTCCATATTTGACGACTTGCAGGATATACCCGATGGCAGTCGTGATCCTCTCACCCGTCAGTTTACCAAACAAATTACTGACTCGGATACCTACCGGCCCATTGTCCCGGAGTCTGAATTAAATTCATACGGTATCCCTATTTTACATCAGCATGTTCAGCTGTATCGTATCTATAATAACAGCAATTTTAATATCGGCAGCGGCAATTTAATTGTGAACCTCGGTTATCAGTACAGTCACAGGCGGGAATATACACACCCGCAGGATGCCGATATTCCCGGATTAAATCTTCAGCTGAGCACTTACACCTATGATGTAAAATACAATTTCAACATCGCCAAAGATTACGAGACTACTTTTGGCATTAACGGAATGTATCAAAGCAATACGCTGGGATATAGTACTGATTTTCCGATCCCAGCCTATCACCAGTTTGATATCGGGCCATTTTTTGTTGTCAAGAAAACCTTCGGAAAGTTAGACCTTTCCGGCGGGGCGAGGTATGATAGCCGTTCCTTCACTGGACAAGCCGCATATGTGGATACCACTACGGCCTTTTTTCCTAAGCTTTACACGGGTTCCAATCCTGGTTCCGCGCCGAACGTAACCCAGCAGTTCAGTGCCTTGAATAAAACTTTTACAGGCGCTTCCGGCAGTATTGGCGCCACGTATAATTTTTCCAATTCGTTTTTAATAAAAGCAAACGTTGCACGTGGATTCCGGGCGCCAAGCATCGCAGAATTGTCTGCCAACGGCCCTGATCCGGGTTCGCAGATCTATCATGTCGGCAACAACAGTTTTAAGCCCGAGTTTAGTGTTCAGGAAGATATCGGCGCCTTTTTTACTTATCCGAACGTTTCGGCCAGTATCGAACTTTTTAACAACAGCATAGAAAATTATATTTTCCAGCAGCAGATACTGGACGCAAACGGCAATGCTGAAAGGGTTGATGCAGACGGTTCAGCCGATGCTAATGGGCAATACAGCAAATTTACTTATGTGCAAAGTAAAGCCCGTATAAACGGCGGCGAGTTTAGCCTGGATATTCATCCATTTCCATGGCTGCATTTTGAAAACTCGCTCACTTTAACTTATGGCCAGAACCTGGGCACCGGCGGGGCCGTGCCTGATAGCTTAAAATATTTACCTTTTATTCCGCCACTACATACCCATTCAGAATTGCGCGGCACTTTTGCGAAGGGATTCAGTAATTTGAGGAATGTATATGCGTTCGTTGGCCTTGATCATTACGATGCCCAGAACCGTTTCTTTTCGGCTTATGGCACGGAAACCTATACGCCCGGTTATAATTTAATAAGTGCGGGTATTGGGGCCAACCTTGTGAATGGCGCTGGCAAAAAGATAATTGAATTGTTTATTGAGGGTACTAACCTGGCAAATGTGAATTACCAGTCCAATATGAGCAGGCTTAAGTATTTCGATAACCCCGTTGTGCCTGCCGGTGTGCAGCCCGGTATCTTTAATATGGGCCGTAACGTCAGCTTTAAAGTAGTGGTGCCATTTGACCTGTCGCCACACGAAAAAACGGACCCCAAAATTTAACAAGACATTTTATAGCATACCGCTATAAGGAATGCCCCTATTAAAGCCCCTCTCCGTTGGTTAGGGGCTTTTACATTGTTAGTTCCTGAATTATCATGCTTTTGAAACCAACAAAATCTAAATTTTTTTTAACCAGATCTCCTGCGACTGTTTGCCGATGAAAATCGGCAGTTTACCGATAAAAACCGCCCGGTAGCCAAAAAAACCAAATAAATTGTAACCTACCCTACCCTTTTTGCATCTTATTACAAAAAAGGGATGCGTTAACAGGCACCCGAAACGATGAAATTGCAAACGATAAAACAAAAGTCTATACAAGAATAAATACAAACACGGCGCCGGCTAAATAACCGGCAAACACACTAAAACATACTTAAAAATTTAAAAAGACAAAAATCTTTAATGGGCATCCTATTGCCTGAAATAAGCCAAACCATGAAATCAATTATTACCAAAACACTATATATTCTATTGCTGCTTGTAGCAAGCACAAGCATCCTGGTTGCTCAAACCACCCAACCTGCGACCAAAATTTCGGGGGTATTGCTTGATGAACAAGGGAAGCCGATGGATTATGCTACTGTAAGTTTGCTTAAAGCGCAGGACTCAACGATAGTGAAGGGCACTTTAAGTAACGAGGCCGGCACTTACGCATTTGATCATGTGAAATCAGGAAGCTATGTTATTAAAGCTACCGTTGTGGGATACCAGAAAGCGGCGAGTGCAGCATTTACAGTAACGGATACTACTTCAAAGGTTACTGCGCCAGTATTAAAGCTGCTGCCGACAACCCATAATTTAAATGCGGTAAGCATAATCTCATCAAAACCATTGATCGAGCGTAAAACAGACCGTACGGTAATGAATGTTGAAAACAGTGTTTTAGCTGCCGGTAACTCGGCTATGGATATCCTGGAAAGGGCTCCGGGCGTATCTGTTGATAAAGATGATAATATCAGCCTGAAGGGAAAACAGGGCGTAACGGTAATGATAAATGATAAGCTGACTTATCTCACATCCGCTCAACTGGCTACTTTGCTCAGGTCAACAGATGGTACAACTATTCAATCGATAGAGATTATTACCAATCCATCGGCTAAATATGATGCTGCAGGAAACTCGGGCATTATCAATATCAAGCTTAAGAAAAACAAACAAGCAGGTACCAATGGCAGTGTAACTGTGGGTACAGGCTACGGCAAATACTGGAAGGATAACGAAAACATATCATTAAACCATAAGGAGGGAAACCTGAATATTTTTGGTTCATTTAGCCATAACGACAATCACAGGTTCCAGGACATAGGCATTAAACGTATTATTACCGACACCACCGGCAAGCCAACCTATTTTAACCAGTTTAGTAACCTGCCCCAACTAACTCATAATAATAGTTACCGCTTGGGTGCCGATTACGATTTGTCTTCAAAAAATACAATAGGGTTTTTAGTAAGTGGCTACTTTAATGGTGAACAAGATAATATTGATAACAAAACCAATATAGGACCCAATTTTATGCAGGTAGATTCGTCATTGCATACCGTGTCAACTAACCATCAAACCTTTCATAACATTGCCTTTAATTTGAACGATACCTATAAAATTGATACGGCCGGTCAGGAGTTAGCTGTGGACCTGGACTATTCGAACTTTAAAAACAATAACACGGCTAAATATATGACCGATTTCTTTCTGGCTGACGGAAGTGTGCAGCACCCGATGGCTTATTTAGGAAACCTGACCCCGTCAAACATTGATATCCGCACAGGAAAGGTAGATTACACTAATCCACTCACCAAATCGATAAAGCTGGAATCAGGGTTGAAATTCAGCGATGTAAAAACGGATAATAACCTGTTGGAAACACTATCTCCTTCGGTGCCCTACCAAAGCAATAATCACTTTATTTACGACGAAATGATAGATGCCGGGTATGTGAATTTGAGCAAAGACTATAAAAACACTTCGATACAGGCAGGCTTGCGTGCTGAGTATACCAGCTCTACCGCAACCGGCGATTCCTTAAATATAACCCAAACAATACCCCGGCATTATCTTAATCTTTTTCCAAGCGTATTTATTAACCATACCATAAACGATAAAAACGAGGTGGGTTTTTCTTACAGCCGTCGTATAGACAGGCCGCAATATGATAACCTGAACCCGTTTGTATACCACCTGGATCCATATACTTATCAAAAAGGCAATCCTTATTTAAAGCCGCAGTATACCAATAACTTTGAGTTTAATTACACCTATAACAAAAGCCTTAATATAAGCTTAGGCTACAGCCGTACAACCGACGTTATTACCGAGGTACCGGGCACTGATCCGGCTACGAAGGTGTCTTTTGTAACGCAGCAAAACCTGCAAACACAAAATAGTTATACTATTAACATTTATGAGCCTTATACCATAGCCAAGTGGTGGACCGGAAACGTAAACGCTACAGGCTTTTACCTTGGCTTTAAATCAAACGGCCTGGAAGGCGGAAATTTAGACAGGGGACAATCCGCGTTTCAAATCCGTACAACACAAACATTCTTACCTGTTAAGGGCTATAAAATTGAAGTAACATCTGACTACCAGTCAGCGCTAACCTATGGTTTGTTTTATGTTAAGCCGCAATATGGCACCGATGCAGGTATAAGCCATTCATTTGCCAACAAAAAAGCAAATTTAAAATTCTCGGTAAGCGACATATTTAATACCCGCACCAATAATGTGAGCAGTAATTATCAAAGCACTAATTTGGATATTTACCAAAAACGCGAAAGTCGCATAGCAAGGTTAACGTTCACCTACAACTTCGGAAACAATAAGATAAAGGCCCGTCAGCACCATACCGGCGACGATGATGAAAAGGGCAGGGTGAAGGGGGCGAATTGAGTTGGCAGCGGGCAGTTGCAGTAGGCAGTTTGAAGTAGTATGTTATCAACGTACATTAGCGATTTCTCCCTGCTAACTGCAACTGCCTATTGCTAACTTTTCCTACTGCCCCACCATAAACACCGCATTACTAAATAACAGTTTACCGTTTTCCCAGAAGCTGCGAAAGATAGGATCATCAACCAGGTAGATTACCGTGCCGCGGCCAAGCGACTGGACGCCGATCAGCAGACCGTCTTTAATTTTCTCCCTGCTTTTTTCTCCCACAAAGCCCGATACGAAGGCATCTTTTTTAACAGTGCCAACGTTCCAGTCGTTATTGCCTAAATAGTCGTAAATATCGTCACCTAATTTCAATGAGTAATAATATGGTGGCATCCCAAAACCAAGCGGGTGCGTATTATCAAGTGTTAGTTTATAAATGGCGCCGGGAACGCTCGAACGGATAGCGTCTTTCTCCCGGTTTTCATATAGTTTTAAAGGCAGCTTGCTTTTATCTTCGGGCTTGTCGGCTTTGTCGGTTTTATCATCCTTCTTTTCTTCTTTCTTCTTTATATCAAAACCCTTTTTATCAACGAGTTCCGAAACGGCATTTTGCAATGCAATAAGTCTTCCTCCGTCGCGTACCCAGTTTTGCAATTTATCAGAAGGGAAATCTTCATATTCACCATCCGGGAAGATAGCAACGTCAAAATCAGCGAGTCTCGTTCTGTTCAGGTCCTTATACCTCACCAACGTGATCGGGTAATTAATTTGCTGTTCAAACAGATGCCAAACTTCGCCCATCGCCTCCGCTGATACACCATCACCGGCGATCAACATAACCCGCGGTTCATGAATATACCTGATAATATCCGAACCTAAATCAGCCCCTTTTTCAACAAACCCGGAGGTTAACGGGATAATTAAATGACCAAGATCTGAGGCTGTCTGGGTAACCACGCGGTCAAAGTCTGCGCGATCATTACCTGCCCTGGTAATAAGCAACGTGCCGGCAGCAAATTTCTTCCCGGCTGCTTCAAATGCGCGTTCCGAATATCGTACTTTAATTTTTTTCTTCAGCAAGGCAGCTAAAAACCTGACATCACTAACCAATTGCCATGACGATACGTAGGCGTAAGCGTGGAGTAGTGGCGGCGGCGGTGAAAGCACTACATTAGTTATTTTAGTGGGCGCAGGCACTATTGATTCCTTTAATGCAAAGGCCTCCAGTCCGTAAGCATAAGGCAACGACCATGCGGTTATATCATACGTATTTGAATCGGCAACAAATGTTTTAGGCTCCAGCAGTACATTTAACAATACCGATTTAGACTGATAAGCATTAATAACCATATCGCCGGGTTTAACAGCGTACTGCTCCGTTTTACCGGTTAAATAACTATAGCCCGTCACGCTTTGGTTCTGGCCGAAGCCGTATTTAATGCCGTTGCGACGAAGCTGTTCGCCTAAAGTGTCTATTTTATCCTGGTTATCGTTTTTAATGATGTACGTTTTATATTCACCCGGGGGATTGGTGCGGCTGTTATCATAAAACTTTTTAAATTCCTCCAGCACCTTTTGGGCATGTTCTGAAGTTGTTTCAATAGTGGATAAACCGGTGGCGTGATGGTGTTCAATGCGATCAGCAAGCTTTAAGGTATCGCCACTCCGGGTTTGTACAGCCAAACCTGCGCCTATCCCGGCCTGCTCATAAGTCATGCCTATAGCGCCATTATAGGTTGGATAGGTATCGCCGTATGATGGGTAAAGCAAATCAAATTCCTCTTTGGTAAAATACAGCCAGCCATTTTGGTCGAAATACTTTGCGTTATTTTTGCCGATAATGGTCTGAAACTCGCGTTGCCAGGCTGTGATAACCCGGTGAAAGGGTTCCGCTGCCGGGGCAAAATAATAAGGCTCGTTAATACCTTGCTCATGATAATCCACGTGTACCTGCGGAAGCCATTGGTTATATAATGCCAGGCGGGCGCGCGTTTCCTTTTGCGTTTGCCACGCCCAATCACGGTTAAGGTCAAAATAATAATGATTTATCCTGCCGCCCGGCCAGGGTTCGGCGTGTTCGCGCGAGGAGAGATTGGCATCCGGAATCGCGCCGGCTACCGAGTTATAAAAATTCACGTAGCGGTCATGGCCGTCAGGGTTTAAGCAAGGGTCGATAACTACAATGGTATTTTTCAGCCATGCTTTTGTACGGGTATTAGCCGTATCAACCAGGTCAAAAAGCGTTTGCATGGCGGCCTCACTGGAAGCAGGTTCATTGCCATGTACATTATAACTTAGCCAAACTACGACCGGGGCATTGGAAATTGTAGCAGCTGTAGTTTCGATCCCTGCCAGCCGCAAATTATTCTTTCTTATGTCTTCCAGCCGGCCAATATTTTCATCGGAGGCAATAAACATAGCCAGGAGGGGCCTGTTCTCGTTGGTGGCGCCATACTGTACCAATTTTACATTTTTTGATGCGCCGGCTATATAACTGAAATACGCCGCGACTTTATATTGGGGCGTAAATTGAGCGCCTAATTTATATCCTAAAAAACTTTCGGGCGACTTGATTTCCTGCGAAAAAGCGACACTTAAAAAAACTGAAAAAATAAAGAACAGGGATATTTTTTTTGACATAGCCGTAAATGAGTAAAGGCTAATTTAAAAAAATATTTTAGCTTTTCTTTGAACACAGACAAAACAGATTTCACGATTATCGAAGTTGATTTGCCGGAATAAATTTTGGTTTAAACAAAATCCGCACATTTGCATATCTTCACATCTGCATATTTGCACATCGAAAATCTGCGGATAAATACAACATGACACCTACACAGGCACTGCAAAAATATTTCGGGTATAGCGATTTCAGGCACGAGCAGGAGGCCATTATTCAACACATTTTAAATAAAAAGGATGTACTGGCACTGATGCCAACCGGGGGTGGCAAATCATTATGTTACCAATTGCCGGCGGTATTACTGGAGGGCCTTACCATTGTCATTTCACCGCTTATTGCGCTGATGAAGGACCAGGTCGACAGCCTGAATGTAAGCG
>Ga0206797_1133_pt1 | contig 13401 bp, 10 predicted proteins | sample Alteio_BWOrgCont_69_FD_152894 | JGI IMG/M metagenome (GOLD analysis project Ga0206797, IMG submission 152894) | Enriched cells from forest soil in Barre Woods Harvard Forest LTER site, Petersham, Massachusetts, United States -... | ecosystem: Environmental > Terrestrial > Soil > Temperate forest >...
CTCAAATTGGGCTCATGCCGAGGGTGAATGCCTCGGCAGAATTTTTTAAACAAAGCGGATTAGAGGGGCCTATTTTTAGTAATTATGATATTGGTGGCTATCTGATTTATCATCTTGGCCCCCAAGAAAAGGTTTTTGTGGATAACCGTCAAGAAGCTTTCCCATCGGATTTTTTTAGGAAGGTATATATTCCTATGCAAGAGAATCCTTTGGTGTGGAAGGCTTTGAGTGAAAAATATGGATTTAACGTCATTTATTTCTATCGCCATGACATAACCCCTTGGGGGCAGGATTTTTTGATAGCTCGTGTGCGAGATCCTCTGTGGGCACCGGTATTTGTAGATGATTATACGGTCATTTTTTCCCGACGAGGAAGTGTTGATCAGGGCATTATAGATCATTTTGAATTACCAAAAAGTATGTTTGGAGTCGCGTATAGTAATTCTTAAAAAAAGACATCCTATAAAGGGTCAAGATAAAAAATAAATTGTCAAAGAGCAGTAAAACGATCTTTCTCAAGCGGGCATAAAAACACGTGAAGGGTTATAGTCCTCACCGGATTTGAGCATACTCAAGCACAGATGGGCCAATTTTTTGGCGACATAAACTAGAGCTTGTTTGCCAGTCTTGCCTTGAGAGACCTTACGATCATAGAGAGTTTTAAGTTCGGGATTATGTTTTAAACAGGCAACGGCGGCCATGTAAATGGCCCAACGTAAATATTTAGGACCACGGTTGGATATCTCATTTTCGCGTTTGGTTTCGCCGGATTCGTAAATTTTAGGGAAGAATCCTATATGGCCAATAAGATGTTTGCCATCTGCAAATGTTTGGCCGTTAGAGCCTACGGCAGACAAAATGGCAGCCAGGGTCTTGGGACCGACTCCAGGGATGGTCAAAAGATTGGCTCCTGGGAAGCTATTTGCATCGCTGGAATTGGTTGGCGAGAGAATATCGTTGGTGCGCTCATCAAGTTGAGCGATGGCATTTTGAAAAGTCTCAACTTGGGTAAGCAGGATATTCAGATTTAATCCGCGGTCCTGTTTAGCACGACCTGAATAAATAGATTTTTGAGCAGTTTCGATAAGTGATTGAATTTCGTTGATGTTGAAGTTATTGCCTTGGATGGAGCGCACGATCTTTTCAATATTTTTTGGTTTGGCCTCTGCCAGATGCTTGGCAGTTGGGTAGGCTCTTAGAATGGCCATTGAGGAGATGGTAAAAGGATTCTTAAGGGCCGTTTGATGGATTTCGGGGAATAAAAGCCCGAGTAAGGCGTTGGTCTGACGCTCATAGTTTTGACGATCTTTGACTAATTCAAATCGAAGTTTAGTTATTTCCCGAAGGGCCTGGATTGACTCTTCGGGGATAAAACTTGAAGAATATTCCTGTGAGCGTAAGAGTCCAGCGATGACGTAAGCATCAATATCATCAGTTTTGGCCTTAATGCGCAGGGCTTCACGGAATTTATTAGTCTGGTGTGGGTTAAGCACAATGACCTTGAATTTATGTTCGGTCAACATACCGTAAAGATTTTCCCACCAGATACCGGTGGCTTCGATGCCGATAAGAATGTTGTCTGGTGACAAAGTTAGTTCTTTGAGTTTTTCAAGAAGTTTGTTGAAGCCTTGATGATCATTGTCGAGAGTAAATGATTTAGTAAATCTCTCGCCGGCATCATCTAAAAAGACGTAGCGAGATGTGGCTTTTGAGACGTCAATACCAAGATAATTCATAGGCGTCCTTTCGTAAGTGGTTTGTGTTCTTTTTCAGTAGGGAGGGTATTCCGGCTGTGTCTAACTCAATATATCCTGGGATATAAATGGTAGTCTGGTGTCAACCAGGCCCCATAGCATCCTGAATGAATATTCCCAGTTAGACCGCAGGAAGCAACAATCTTTTTAAATGGTCGGCTGAAGCCGCCATAAGGAGCTATGCAAGCTGTCTCCCTACAGAAATATAGGTTAATTTTAACAGAAATACTCTCACAGGTGTATCAAGTGAGGATAATACCAGGAGTTTTTATGAACAAAGTATTTTTTTTGATTCCCCTGATGGCAATGACTTGTTTCTTTTCAGGCTGTGCTACAGTGAATGGAAAATTACCGATGTTAGATGTGGATCACACCGCTCAGTCTTTCTTCGATGATTTACAAAAATCTGACAATCAAGGGGCGTATGATCTTTTTGGGAAAGGGTTGTCACAGAGGGTGTCTTTTGATCAATTTAATGAGTTTATGCAGGTAATTCGGGATCAGTGGGGAAGAATTGAATCTGATGACACCGCGATAATGCCGTTTCATAAGAGGGCTGGGGAAGAGAATTTTATTCCACTAGATGTTTCCCCCAAGCAGATCAGGCGTTATATTTTTGATGTTAAATTTGAAGAGGCTGAGATGAATTTTGATTTGACTTTAGCCCCTGAAGGGGATACGAATAAAATCGTTTGGTTCTCTATTTGGGGCAGCAGTATTTACATGAGCCCCAAGATCCAAGAAAAGATAGAGGAGTTGTTTTCAGGTCTAGACAAATCTTAGAAACTGGACAGCGATGAGGAAATCTGATATAAATGAACATCTATTTTTGTCCCTGTAGCTCAGTTGGATTAGAGCAACAGCCTTCTAAGCTGTGGGTCGCACGTTCGATTCGTGCCAGGGACGTTGATTTTAAAAAAGATGGTTTTTAGCAAGATTTTTTGTTATTGTAGTTCCTCTTTTTGTGGTGGGTGTAGCTCAGTTGGTTAGAGCGGAAGATTGTGGATCTTCAGGTCGGGGGTTCAAGTCCCCTCACTCACCCCAGTATATTCTCTCTCGTCGTCGACGGAGAGATGAAAATAGCCACGATTACCAAGTGTGATCGTGGCTATTTCTATGTCCTAAGAAACTAAAGGCTTAGGGCATTATTCTTATTTGGAAGCATCGCTTTAAAAGAAGCCTCATTTTTAGTGTCAAAAATCCCTCCCAAGTAGCAAAGAAATTCTCGTAAAAGGCTCAAAATATCTCTGAATGGGGCTAAGCTTAGTAAATGGTTTATTGACGGTGTTTTGGTTGATCAGAACCAGCAGAAAAGCCATTTACTAGGGAATTGGTAGAATCTATCTCTAGTAAATGGCGTGTAATTGAGGCTATTTTGAGTCGGATTTGAGGAGTTGGTTCCAGAGGGCTTGCTGTTTATCCCAGTTAACCTCTGAGAATACGTCACGTAGTTTGTATTCGGGGACATTAAAGAGCGCCGTATTATCAGAGAGGAGTATCTCTTCTTGGATTCTTGGCGCTAACAGGAGCATATTAGCGATATGGCAGACTCTTGAGTGCGCCAATCCAATCCATTGGGCTATATCTCGCAGGCTGCACTTTCTTTCGTGAGTAATTTGGTCTATTTGGTGTGCAAGGATCAGGTTTTGACGTACCAATGGTTGGCTGCTAACTTCGGCTTGCCTGCGATGATGCGGTATGTGTTTTAATTCAGCCAGCCTTAACGCGAATTTGTGGCTCATCTCGCTATTTTGAAGAATGATCTCAAGATTTTCGTTATTGCCGTCGTAATTTGCAATCTTAACGATCGATTTAAGGACAGGTATCTTTTCTTCAAGCGTAAGTGCGTCCCATGCTGCAGATTCTATTCTTGGGTCTTTGGTTATCTTCCTTAAAAACTCCATGAATTTATTTTCAATCGTCTGTGCTGCCACAAGACATGTTGGACAATTTTTATAACCACGTTTTTGGGCATTCATACAGAGGTAGTAGTTATATTTGTTTTTGCCCTTCACTGTATAAATGTAGTACATGGTGCTATCGCAGGCTTTACAGTGCAGGATATGATTAAGCAAGCCCACATTTTTTGAGTTACCTGCAATCTTTCTTTCTCGACGGTTATTGGTGATTATTTCTTGAGCCTCTTTAAAGACGTCGTCAGATACGATTCTTTCTTGTTGGCCGGGGTATAGCTGGCCTTTATAGCTCACCCTGCCTGAGTATAAAGCATTTTTCACTGTTAGCTGAACGCCAGTGCTCTTAAACCTAATTCCTCCGAACGTATTATTCTTTGCTGAGGTGTATGATTTTGTTTTGTAGTTCTTTTCATTAAGCGCCATTGCTACGGATAGGAGAGAGCGCTTCTCTAAATAGAGGTCGAATATTTCGCGCACAATTTTGGCCTCGTCCTGATTTACTACGAGTTTATGGTTTACCTTGTCTAAATCATATCCTAAAGGAGGCCTGCCGCCGATCCAGCGACCTTTCTTTTTGGCAGCACTCATTTTATCGCGCGTGCGTTCACTGATAATCTCGCGTTCAAACTGAGCGAAGGAGAGGAGTATATTCAAGGTAAGGCGTCCCATTGATGTATTTGTGTTGAAATGTTGTGTCACTGAAACAAACGTAACATTATTCTGATCAAAGAATTGTAAGAGCTGGCTGAAATCAAGCAAGGAACGTGATAAGCGATCTACCTTATATACCACCACACAGTTGACTTTTCCTTCCTTGATATCCGATATCAATTTCTGCAGGGCAGGGCGTTCAGTATTGGCACCCGTGAAACCTCCATCGTTGTAGCTGTCAGGCAACACAACCCAGCCTTCTGACTTTTGGCTTTGGATATAACTCTCTGATGATTCGCGCTGATTATCTAAAGACGAGAACTCTTGCTCCATGCCTTCTGTGGTTGATACTCGCGTGTAGATAGCGCAATTGATCTTTTTCTTTTCTAGTTTTTCAGTCTTTTCCATAGGACATCCTTATAGATTAAAGAACAAATATCCATTCCAATGCGCTCCCGTTATAACCTTGGCTATGGCGGATAGTGTTTTATAAATTTTCCCCTTATACTCAAAGCCTTTTTCCAGAACCTTGATCTCATAATTTGTCCCTTTGTATTCCTTAGTAATCACTGATCCTGGAATAGGCAGACGCTTATCTTTGGCCGGGGCCTGTGGATTTACTATTGGCGTATCCGGTCTAAGGGATTTGTTATTGATAGGATCAAAGTCTTCAATGAGCATTTTAAGTCTACCGCTGGCTTTAGCCGATAAGCCCCCGTGTTCGCGTTCTTGGAGCTTAAAGGCGACCTTACGCCACAGGTAGGTCTTGTGCGTCCCAGAAGCAGCCTCCCCGTAAAGCTCCTTATACCGTCTAAGAAGCTCTTCAGCGGTTGCGTTTTCAAGTGCCATTATCTCGTTCATTTTTCTCTCCTTTCTTCATCACATATGGCCATACAGTTTGAGAGATAGCAAGTTATATAGTGGTTGGATTAATTTATTATTTTTATTTGACTACATGTATCATTGCTGTATACTAGTGTATGTTATGAATGAAATTAATGGTAACAAAGAGGCAGAAGCTTTAAAATGTATAAGAGATTTAGCATTATCTCTTGGAAGAATTCCGTCTGTCCGAGAACTTATGCGTTCAATGGAGTATCGTTCTCCCCGGTCTGCATCATTAATCTTTCAGAAGTTGATTAATAAAGGCTTTCTGAAGAAAAAGAATGATGGCACCATTCAAATGACAAGTGCTTCTTTTTCAAACAATAATGAATCTACTCAAACTGTAGATGTTCCATTGTTGGGGAGAATTGCTTGTGGTTCCCCTATTTTTGCCGAACAAAATATAGAAGGATACTTTTCAGTGTCTATAAAATTAGCGAGGCCTCCCCACAGATATTTTTTGCTTAAAGCGCGGGGTGATTCAATGAATTTAAGAGAAATCAAGGACGGTGATCTGTTGCTTATAAAACAACAAGACAATGCTAAGAAGGGTGATATTGTTGTAGCTTTAATTGATGACGAGTCCACGGTAAAAGAATTTCTACCTTTTCGAAATGGAGTGGCTCTGATGCCGAGATCTAATAACAGAAAATATAAGCCGATTATCCTCACTAAAGATTTTAGGATTCAAGGAGTTGTAGCTAGTAGGCTTCCTGACTTTAGGAATAATTAGGAGAGTTTTATGGTCTTAGCAGCGTGTAGTAGAGATAAACTGAAAGACTACGCTCAGATAAAAAATAGGTTAATTGATCGTGCATTGTCGCTTATGGTCAGTAATGAACTTGATTGGGCTGATGAGCATTTAGACGAAATCCTTATTGCTATTCTTTTGAAGAGGATTTGTTTGAACAGGGGGCTAGGTAAAATAAAAGATTCTTTTGATAAATTCATTTCTGATGTTTGTAATTTTTCCGATGGTGAAGAAGAATTTTACTTTATTAGCACCCAATTAAGTGAACAAGCAGATGAGAAAATTGAAGAAGCGATATCTGATATATTGCAGACAAGATTATTGCGTTCTTTTGATGATGGGCAAGGTCGGGTGCATCGTAAAACTCAGGGAGTTTTTCATACTCCTTATTCAGTTGCCCTAAGGATTGCAGAAGAAGCGATTTTACCTCGTTTTGAGCATTTAGTTAATACTTTAAAGAGGACAAAATCATCGATTGAGAAACAAAAAGTCTACGCTGAATTTCTTAGCTTGAGGATTATTGATCCTGCTTGTGGGACAGGTATTATTTTGTCGGCTATGGTTGAAATAGCCAATCGTTTGAATAATCAGTTATTTGAATATATTGGTCAGGAAAAATGGTATTTAGAAGAGAAGAAATTTAAAGATCGCATTGTTCAGAATAATATTTACGGCATTGATATTGACCCCAAAGCCTGTCGAATAACAAAAGCGATATTGAACTGCAAGTATTTAACTAGTCCAGTATGCCTAGCACAACATATCTGTAATGGAGATTCGTTAATCCCCGAGGGAATGTTTAACTTCGGTGATTTTCAACCTGTTGGGAAACTTTTTAATGAGGTTATGCAAAATGGTGGTTTTGATATTTTAGTTATGAATCCACCCTATGAGAGATTGAAGACTGATATTTCTAGTTTTAAAGATGTATCAAATGGGGGTGTTTTATATGAAGCCTCAAAGAAGCATACGGAGGAACGAGTATCGCTTTACAAGAATTCTGGGCAATATCCTTTATCTGCCCGAGGAGTTCTAGATTTATACAAGTTATTTATTGAGAGAGCATTCCAGATTACTTCTCAACAAGGCAACATTTCTTTTATTGTTCCCTACAGTTTATTGGGAGATATTTCTTGTTCTGCCTTAAGAAGGCATATTTTTCAAGGTGCTAAGGTCTCTAATGTTTATTGTATTCCAGAGGATGCTCAGGTGTTTGAAAATGTCCTACAGGCGTTTTGTATCATGGGGATCATAAAAGGAAAAAGCACTGAAAGATTCAAAGTATATGACGGTGTTGTTTCGTTTAAGCCGTTAGATTATAGAAAAGAAATAGATATTATAGCTCAAGGCATAGATAAAGTTGCGCCTACTTCGTATGCAATTCCTATTTGTGATGAAATAGAGTGGGCAATCTTATTGAAGATGCATATGTTTCCTAGTTTAAAGGAAATTCCAGAAATACTTAATCTTCGAGGAGAATTTGATTTAACTTTTGGGAAGAAGTTCTTGGGTAAGAAGTCTGGGGAAAGTACCTTGATAAGAGGTAATCATATAAAGAGTTATGCGATAGATTTTAATAGCGAAACGCCAGATTATGTTAATAAAGATGAAATACGTGCTGCAGGAATTTTAGGTTCAAAAGAACAGTATTTAAATAAACCACGTATTGTGGGTCAACAAATTTCTAATATGGGTTTGGCTAAAAGGCTCAAATTTGCATTGATAGAGAAGGGAGTAGTAGCTAACTCGTGTAATTTTATTTCAGTAGAAGCTAGAGATTTTGATATCTATTATTTGTTAGGGCTTTTTAATTCCAATTTACTTAACTGGCGGTTTAAGTTAACTAGTACTAATAACCATGTAAATAATTATGAAATAGATGAGTTGCCAATACCTTCAACATGTTCTTCTAATCAGCATTTAGTAGAGCAGATAATTACGTTGGTAAAGTTGCAATGTCGAGAATGTTCTGAAAGTATGCAGGATGAGATAGACGCTTTGGTGTATAAGGTATACGGACTAAGTCAAAATGAAGTCAAATGCATTAAGGTTAATTCAACGATCAATAAAAGGACTCAACCGCAGTTGATATTCTGAAAACTATGAAGAAAACTATTTTTAATCATCAGACAAATAAATTAAGTGACCTTGATCTACGGATGGTTAAGGCTGTTCCCGCAGGGGGAAATTGGCAACACATACCCGATAGCATTCCTTCAAAGCGGTTAGAACAGATTAGGGCTTCTGGCGGAAGAACTACTTATTATGGTCGACTAAAGTATGAAAATCCCTCGTATACAATCTCTACATTTTTTAATAGGCCAGGAAACGGTTGTTATATCCATCCTGATGATGGAAAGAATGGTAATCGTCCACAACATCGCTTGATTACTTTTCGAGAAGCAGCAAGGTTGCAATCCTTTCCAGATGAGTTTGTTTTTATGGGGACTAAGACTTCAAAATTAAAACAAATTGGGAATGCAGTACCACCTTTATTAGCGCGAGCTTTAGCGTTAAGTTTGCCTGGTAAGACATACGTGGATTTATTTTGTGGTGCTGGGGGAATGTCTTTAGGTTTTGAAAAGGCTGGCAAAGAGTTGGTTGGGGCGATAGAGGTGGAGAGTAAGATATGTGATACTTTTCGGAAGAATTTTGTTAATGGAGAATGTAAATTAATTGAGGGCGATATTTGTGATCTGCAGAATCAAGAGAAACTGTTTAAGTTAGTGAAGAATAATTTGAAGGGTAGAAAATTAGATATTGTTGTGGGCGGGCCTCCTTGCCAAGGATTTTCTCTCGCAGGAAAAAGGATGATAGATGATGACAGAAACGTTTTATTTAAGGAGTTTGTTAGTATCGTCAAGAAATTGAAACCAAAAATATTCTTAATGGAGAATGTTACTGGGTTGCTTTCTATGAGTAAAGGCGCTGTGATTAAAGAGATAATGAGTTATTTTTCACAATTAGGGTATATCGTAGAGAATCCGGTCATTTTGAAAGCAGAAGATTTCGGAGTCCCCCAGAAAAGAAGAAGAATGTTCTTGTTGGGCCATTTACCTGATGTCGATGTTAATTTTCCTCCCAAGCCTCTTTTTAGTAAGGATAACTGTATGCCTAGTTTGATGACGGTCTATGATGCGATATCTGATTTGTTACCTATTTATGATGGTATGGGGGATGATGTGACAGAGTTTGATTGGAAGCCAAGGACAAAGTATCAAGAATATATAACAGGATCAATAAGTTTTGATCAGTTTTATAAAGCTGTTTCTAGAAAATAATTAGTACTCTTTGATATATTCTTGAGCTATTGATTCAAATATTCTTTGTATTTGTGTGTAGGCGCTTACGTAATTCTTTGTTTCAAGAATTTCTAAGAGTTTTTGCAAATCATTATTTATTGTTGGCGTGATGTTAAATAACACATTTCGATTTGATACTTCACGATAATCTTCCAACGCCTCCAATGATTTCTTGATGTACCTTTCAGCGTTGCGGGTATGTTCCGTACGAATGGCTTTTTTTGTTTCGATAATTTCAAAAGATCCTGTCTTAGGGTCAAAATTTTTAAAAGCATGCTGATATAGAGCATGTTCTGGATGAAGAAAATATTTTATCAAAAAGTCGACATGATTCTTTTCTGCTAGTATCGAAAAGATAGTCAGAATTGTATGCATATTTTTTCTTAGCAATGAACTTGCTTTTTTCGCATCAGCATCGTTTTTGATTCGCACTTTGAGTTTATCCCACAGAGATCTTGAGTGGGAGGAGATGACCTGCTCTCCATTCTTTTCATCCTTTAGGAGAGTTATTACATTCTCATATGTGAGGCGATTTCCTTTAGCTGAGTTTTCACTCTTTGTCATAGGTTCAAATTTTGGTCGATGGCAGAATCCAAGTGATAGAGGGCCAATATGGTCAGCGCTGCGGTTGTGTTTCTTGAATACCTGCATTAACCAACTGGCTGCTTTCCAATCTCCTTCAGCCCAAAAAGTATACGCTCTACGATCTTCGCCGTAACGGGCAAGATTTTCTTTGTGTCGACCAGTATCTTCTTTGCTTCGACAACAACGGTTATAAGTATGGAAACCGTCAAATCTATCGGGGCAGTCACTCATAGCTCCCGGCCCTAAGCGAGAACAACAGTCTTTTTCATCACATTCCTGATTTACATTCTTCTTGTAAGTACATGTTTTATTGGGATATAAATATTGTAATTTCATTATTTTGCCACATATTTGACATGGCTTTTCACCTAAGGGATGAATAGTACGCGCAACAGCCGCTTTCCAGCCAGCGGCCTTTGTTATATTTAGTTCAGCCCTCCTTTTATCCCACCATTCTTCTCTTGCTTGACCTTGAGGGCTTTTTCCTGTTACTATCCATCTTATAGAACCATCTTCTTTATAGGCAAAAGGCATCCCCGCATAGGTTTTGTCGTTAACTATGAATTTCATGTATTTTTGAAAGGCTGGGTGCCAGTTGCGTTTTATACGTTTTGACATAAGAAAAACATTCTAACAAGAAACCTTTATTTTGAACAGAGATAACGTCCATTCTATGTAGTAATTCAAAGATTTAGAATTTTCAGGAGGAAAATACAATGTCTTTCATAATGGTTATAGCGACAATTGTAACGGCCATCGCAACAGGAGTTATTGCTTACTATGCTTGGCGCAGCCATGAAATTTCAGAAGCTATTATAAAACTTACAAAAAAACGTGATGATGAGGAGAAAGAATTTAAGCAACAGATTAGAGATCTTTATCAAGGGATTATTATATCCAATGTTATTGGGACGCCTCATGGAGCAAGTTCTCGAGAACCCATTGAGGCATTTAAAAAGCTTTATACAGGAAACACAAAGATTTTTGATTAATTTGTTTGGAAACTTGTTAAAACCGCCTCAATAAGGTGGGGAGCGTATAATTTATGACTGAATTAAAATATCCTAAGGGTTCAGAGTGGCGTAAGTGGGATTTACATGTCCAAACGATCCTTGATGACGGCTATATTTCAATAGGGGAGTATCTGGACGATATTAAAAATAATTCCATTGAGAAATATAATGAATTAGTTAAACGTATTGGTTCGGAAGATTTAGTCAAAAAATATGATTCAAAAGATTATTTCTATACAGATTCACAAGATGATGAGAAAAAGCGGGCAGAAAACTATTCAAATTTATTTCTTAACTACGTAGATATTTTTAATACGGACGTTGGAGTAATAGGAGTAACAGATCATAATTACGAAAATCAGTTTTTATTGGATTGCTTAATAAATAAAGTTAATGATTTCAATTTTAGAATAATTCCTGGCGTTGAGATTAATATACAAGGGGTTCATGTGCTTATTTATTTTGGAGATAAGCCTTACCAAAAGACAACCTATTCTGAAGGAATTAAAATATTCTTAGGCAGAATAAATGTTACAAACAGAAAAACGAATAATATTCTAACCGTTTGCAATAAAAGTTATGCAGATGTTATTAGGGAAGTTAAGGAATTAAAAGCGGTATTAATCTATCCTCACTGTAATTCATCGAATGGTTTATTTCAAGAGAGGGGAAAAACAGATAGAACTCATCTAGCAGATCAATTTAATCATCAAGAGTTCAATATTTTACAATCTAAGAATAAAGAATCGGCTGACGCAGTATCTGCCTACATAAGTACTTTAACAACATTAAAATCAGGATCTGTCTTTACTCTTGGTAGCGATGCGCGCGCTTTAAAGGACATACTACAAGGTGATAAAGATAGTAATTATCTCTGGATAAAGGCTGACCCGACTTTCGAAGGGTTGAAGCAAATTATCTATGAGCCGGAACAGCGTATTTTTATTGGATCTCAGAAACCTGAAGAGAAGAAGCCATATTTCGTTATAGATAAGGTGCGATTCATAGATAATGCTGGTGAGGGTAGGTTTGGAAGCGAGCAAATTGAGATTAACCAAAATCTGTAAATGTTTAGCGGGTCCCCCGCCATGTCACCCCCGAATGTTTTAATCGGGGGTCCAAGAACATCAAAAAGATTTTACAATCCTGCTCTCAGTAGGAACACAGCGATAGGCAGGGAGACGTGAAGCCCTGACGGTGGCGCAGGAAGGCCATGCGAAGATTTTCACCAACATTTTTGCCTTGCAATCTTAACGTCTGCATCAGCGACATGATTGTGCCGTGCGCCTCAGCACCACGATCGGAACGATTACCAAAGGAACGGTTGCGGTATATCACATTGGGCCTGATCATCCGCTCAGCCAAATTGTTATTCCACGCCAATGACGGGTCTTTCAAAAACCGGAACATATCCAGCCACGATTGCGTAAACCTTTTTGACAACCGCTGCAGATTTTTGTTCGTATAAGCCACCGTTGTAAACTCGAAGAGCCGTTCTTCAAGCCGGAACCTTAGACGCGCATATTCACCAGACGGAATTTGATCGTGTTTGTCCCGCAGGTTACGTGCGTCTTTGATCAACCGTTTGATCTTCCGATAGGCCATAACGAATTCTACTGTCCGATCCGTCTTTGAACAGTCATGGAATTCCCGCAATAAATGTACCAGGCATTTTTGCATTCGGTACGGTAGATTCAAATATACGCTAAAAAAGTCCGAGATCAGCGTCCCGTTAAAGCCTGCACCCAGAAGCCCTTTGAGAACCTTTCGCGCCCGACTGCGATTGACCTGATAATAAACCAGCCGGTCATTGACCAGAGCCCAGACCCAGCACTTCTTGCCATCCAAGCGCCAGCCAGTCTCATCTACATGCAATTGAGGGCTGCCACGAATAGCCTCCAATAACTCCGCTTTTTCAACCCCCAGCCAATGGCTGATTCGTGCTAGCGCCTGCGATATGCCCCCTGGACTTACCGTCAATCCTGCCAATTCCTGGAACAACTCACGGATTTTACGATACGGCAGGCAATGGTGGTATTTTAATATCGCTGCCTGAATCAATACATTCGCGCCAAGATATCCCATCGGTACATGCTCAGGATGGTACGGTGCCCATATTTTCTTTTGGCAATGCTCACAGCCATACACATGGCGCAGATATTTCCTCACTCGCACATGCGCCGGAATAATATCTTCCTGGATTTGTTCTTCAATATCTATGGGTGACCCAAGGAGATGATGGCAGTCAGGACATTCAAGGAGGGTTTCTTCAATGACTTCATCAATATGATCCGGCACTGGCCTGGTCATGCCAACATGTCCCAGCTTTTGCCCGGGACGCTTCCTGCGCTTCTTGGCCACGTTGCCTTTGGCAAATTTTTCAGTCCGCTTCTTTTGCTCCGCTTTAACTTTTTCTTCTAATTCCCTGATCTTGGCTGCTTGCTCTTCAATCGTCTTATACTGCTCGAGAATCTGGTTTATTAATTCTTCTTTTGTCTTCTCTGCCAGTATTATTCCGTCGACCATGGCTTTATTATGAACCAA
>Ga0206797_1134_pt1 | contig 13266 bp, 14 predicted proteins | sample Alteio_BWOrgCont_69_FD_152894 | JGI IMG/M metagenome (GOLD analysis project Ga0206797, IMG submission 152894) | Enriched cells from forest soil in Barre Woods Harvard Forest LTER site, Petersham, Massachusetts, United States -... | ecosystem: Environmental > Terrestrial > Soil > Temperate forest >...
TCTATTTGGACGATTGGGATGCTGCGGAGTGTATTCACGGCATGAATTTCATCTTCATAGTGATTATCTTCCACTTGCACGCAGAATTCAGTCGTTGAGCAGATGAAAACCAGGCTCCCTAAGCAGAGGGCTGACCTTGAACTCGCACAATTACCTCGTCCGGTTGCGTTCTGCTGAAGTCGCGGGCGAACCACGAGAGTAGGTTTGTCCTATGACGGGAAAATGGTCGTTGAATTGGGAAGAGTATCCAAGTGAAAGGGACATCATCATCATACCAGAAATCAGCACCTTCATCGTCAGATATTCCGAAGAACTGTCTTCAGAGGCATTCAGCAAGCTTTCAGCTGGGCTGAATCAAATCATCAATTTCAAGACTAGTGGTGCGGCGACAGTCACGCAAAATGATGACGTATTCGTCGTACGTACTCCGGCTAAGAACGGCGTGGACATAGCCCGCTACTTTGAAGAAAATGATTCAAAACTCGAATTCATGGGTAAAGTCAAGCACCAGAAACGCGAACACCTCATTCACAAAACGAGAATTAGCATCACCAGTCTTTCGGGGAATGTGCGGGATTACTCCGGCGAACCCGATTTTTTTTCTTTTCCCTTGGACATTCTACAAGCTTACAGCCAAAGGGTCGGTGGTTGCAAAGGCCGTTATATCATACTTCAATTTCGAAGAGGCTGATTGCGCACCCACCATAGAACTCGTTGAAGTAATCAAAGGACAGAGACGCAAGGGGATTGGACGAAAAATGCTGGAGGAAATTGAAGGAGATATGCTCGACCTTGGATTCAACAGAATCTGGGCTACAAACATCAAGTCTTTTGGTTTTTGGGAAGAGATGGGATATGAATTTGATCTTGAAGAAGCGTCCAAGTTCCTTGGCTAGGCATTCATGAGGTAGAGTGAGCAGTTCGCGACGGTGCTGGTGGAATCCGCAAGCGGGAACTTGGTCGATTCAATTGAAAACCTTTCAAGTCGACACCGACGCCACCGTTCACACAAACGCTTGGCGCCTTGAACGTGAGTTCGTCGATCTTCCTGTATTCGGCAAATTCATGATCAATGGCCGAATCATCGTTGACAAAAGCCACAACATAGACACTCAACACGCCAGTGAGATGCCCTGCGTAGGCAATGGACCCTGGTACATGGCAAGCCCGCCATTTTCAATTCATTGAGCGGATTCTGAACGATTAAGAGACATGAGCCAAGGTGGCTTGTTCCTTTAGTTGTTCGGGTGCGGTCGACGCTTCAGTTCCTATGCCGAGCAATACCTCTGCTCGTCTTCTGTCTTCGCTAACCCATCTTTCCGTGTCCCTATAGATTGTCGGAGCGTAGGATGATTGGACCGCTACGACGCAGCCATACTTGAGCGATGAATCTATTCCCGGATTGTCTGGGAAATGGGGTTCCACATCCAAATCCCAAACACCAACGCCTCCGCGTTCCAGTCGAAATATTCTCCTGAATGTCGAATGGATGAATCTTGGGTCCCCAATCGACTCCTGTTGGTCGAACTCTGATACGGTTTGGTCTCTGGGACCGCTCTTCCCAATCTTCAGGCTGAAGAATCCTTTCGACCAACCGGGCTTGCCGACCACGAATACTATGGAAACAGAATCCGCGTCGTTAGCCACGTCAAATTCATACTTGTGAATCGCGAGTTTGTCGGCTCCAGTGAAATCTCCTTGCAGCGTGAAGCAAGTCCGAAAGTCGGTCGAACTGAGTGCCGAGCGCGGGTCTACGTGACCGCAACCCTGAATCGACCTCGCGAACGGTTGCATCCTTGTGCTTCCATCTAAGGTGGTCTCCCTGTCTGAATCTCCTCTACGAGGCGGCTCCAAGAGTCTTGATGGCCCTAGGAAAGACGACGCGGCCGATAGAATGATGGCCTTCACTAGAAAGGCTGATGCCGCCGGATACTTGTCTCGAACCCGCGCCGCCAATGACGCGATTGCGGGACTGGCGAAGCTAGTGCCAACTAGGTCTTTTGGCAAATCGGTGGGACCGTTCCGGCCGGTCGTCGTGAGTCCGAGCCCAGTGGTATTGAAGTCGATAACGGTCTCGCCCTGTCTGACTACGTTCAAGTTGCCGCCCTCCGCTAGAACATCGGGTTTGATTGTCTTTGAAGAGATTCCTGACCTTGTGAATGGAGATGGTGACGAATCAAGAAATTGGTTTGAAGATATCGAAGCGTATCCGCCCACTGTTATTGCATTGTCAGCGTCGCCGGGAAAGTAGATTGGGTGATACGGTATGTAATGCGGATAGTTCTCGCCCCTGTTGAGATGCTCCATGATTACCTCCAGTTTGATATTTCCTGCCGCAGCTACTACGACGACGCCCTTTCTGTAAATCTCCTCGTTCAATGCTTCAGTGATGTCCTTATTCGGCCCCAAGGCCATGAATGAAAGATTGAAGGACTTGGCTTGGGACGCAAACCGCGTTATGGAATCGTTAATCATTTGTGGCAGTTCAAGATTTCTAATCGGGTTTTCCTTGTCAAATGCCTTCACCATGATGATTTTGGACTGCGGCACGGTGCCGCCCCCGATGCTTCCGCCGTGAATGGCAATCCCCGCGACCATTGACCCGTGCCCATGATTGTCCGCGCATGGCATCTCTGTGTTTGTTGCAAAATCCCATGTCCCATCAATGAAATTCTTGAGAAGTTCGTGGTCGCGATTGACCCCGCTATCTACGATGCAGACGGCTGGTAGGTCTGCCTTCTGGATTTTCGCGCTCTCGGAACCAACAACAGAAGCTAGGCGAGCATCGACCCGAGGGCGAGTCGATCTAGAGCTTGGCACAAGAGCAATCGGTGGAAGTTCTTCGACATGGTCCACCTCGCCGACTCCTTCGATTATGTGAAGGATGTCCGACGACGTGGCTTCGAGTGAGTAAAGCGCCCAATTCTCTGCCAAGTAGATTGTTTCTAGCTGGCCTCGTTGACCGAGGTATTCGCGAATTTCCGCTTCTATCGTTTGATAGTTTCCAAGCCCGCTCGCGTCGAACAGTCTGAGCGAGACAGTCAAGCGAGATGGCTCTCCCAGAAGTTTCGGAATTAGCTTCTCTTCTGCAACATCAGACAGACTCGATTCGACTACGTTGTCAATCAGCGTCTTAATCTTGCCTAATCTTAACTGAAGCCCTTCAAGGTCGCTTCTCTTTATCGCGAGCTTTACCGATTTTTTGTCGGGATATATCTTGACGACTTCACCACTCTCGCCCTTCACTTTCTTAATCGCTTCCCTGATTGGAGGGAGGGAGATGTCACCGGTGAATCGAATCTTGTAGTAGACCCGATTCTCTTGATGTATTAGAGGTCGAGCAGCCGCCTTGTCGAAAATCTCTTGTGCCTTCAGAGCGAGGGCACCTTGACGCATCGTTCCTCGTCCGACCGGCCAACCCTTTCTCTTGCCCTTCTTGGGCGGTTTCCTATGGTCGGGCAGAGGGTGAAGGGGAAAATGGGGATGGCCGCCGCTATCCGACATGACAGAATCGGTTCAAAGGACGGTGTATTCAGATTTAAGCGTTCTACTTCTTTGGAGCTGGCTTCTTGTCCGGGGCCTTCGCGCCGGCCATAGTCTTCTTTGTCCGGTTCTCCCATTCCTTGTAGTTAATCTGCCCCTTCTCTTCCAACAGGTCCACTAGCGAAGTCAACATCGCGTCGTGAATGTCCAGTTCGCTTGCGATTTGCTCCTGCGATGATGTCATAGCCTTCGGTTTGAAGTAGCCCTTGTCCGTGAGATATGCGATGACGATATTTCGGATGACCTCTGAATCGCCGGTGCCAAGCTTACCTCTCAAGTCTTTTTCGATTACTTCCCAAACCCCATCCGGCAGGGTCACGAGCGCTCTCTTGTTCATGCTCTCACCTTGGCCTCCATGACTTGGCTATTCTGTATTTCCTCCTTGGTCGCAACGACTTGGGCGTTCTCTATCAGCTGCTTCCAGCCCTTGACCTCAATTCCCGCCGCTTGCGCCGGAGTCTTCCCGATTGCCGAGTGAGTCCGGCAGAAATTGTAATCCACGACATAGCCGGTGAGAAGCTCCTCAGACGACTCCAGATTCTTCAATCCCCGCATTGGGCGAAGGCGATCCTTGAGCGTCCCGTGCAACCTCTCTACGATGTTGTTAGTCTTCCGTGCCCGGATGCCGACCCTTCTGACCCATTCGACTTGATTCGCCTTGTATCGCGTGTAGAAGACCTTCTTCATCGCCTCGTCGTAGGCGAACGAACCGTCTGTGTAGAAGGCCGTCGGCCTCTGCCTCTCAAGGGCCTGTGTGAAGACATTCTTCGCGTCCTCGCTTGTCCTTGATTGAGTGAGAAGATGGGCCACGATGAACCGCGTGTCTTCGTCCATCGTCTCCCAGAACCACTTCTCTTCTCCGCCGACCTTTAGCGCGGTCTCGTCGTGGTGATATTTGCCTCCGAGTTGTGGCTTGAGCGTCGCGACATACTGGCTGACCATGCTTCCGTATTTGTGAATCCAATAGAGGACGGTAGATTGAGCGACCGTCTCCCCGAAGATGTCCGAGAGTTGTGCCCTCACCTTGCGGGTTGATAATCCGCCGTAGTAGAGGTTGAGCGCGGTGACTATGACGCGGTCATTCACTCGCATACGAGCGAAGGACACCTGGTTGTCGTAGAACTTGTGCCCACAGTCCTTGCAGACGAATCGTTGAATGCCCGCCCTGACTCCGTGCTTGACAACGTTCTCGCTTTGGCAGAACTTGCATCCATTCATTTGCCGACGTATATCTAGGTATATCACCAGTATATATGTATATCACAGGTATATCTACACATATCGGAATGCGTATAATCTCTCCCTAGAATCGTCAAGACGGTTAAATAATCGCCGGCAATTACTTCCAGACCATGCCGGACGCCAAGGACTTCGAGACCCGGCTTTTCAACATAGAGTTGGAGTTTGTTCCAACCACACCGGATTCGTTCTCAAATCTTGTAGCAGAACTCAAACTCTCACAGTTTCGGACGCCCGGGCTGAAAGCGCACGAGGTTCTAATAGAACTTGAGAACTTCATTCCTAAGCTTTCGATGCAGGCTGAGTTCGCCAGCATGGACATATTCGAGAAAAGAATCAGACTCTCGGTTGGAGGGGAAAGAATCACGCTTCCGTCACCTCTAGAGAGGAAGATACTCGAAGTCACCGAGGAAGTCCTGCGTCCTCTTGAGTCGGACTTGAATTTTGTTTTGGCGTTATTCCTAGGCGGCCTTAACCTCAAGCAGTCGGATGTCAAGATGAAAGGCCGCATATCTATGAGGCGTCCGGAGACGCAACTCAGCTTTATCGACTCGCTTTTCAGGGTTGGTGCAAGCCAACTCGCCAATTGGACGAACAATGCAAACTATACTGGTGTATATTCGAGAGTTGAGGAACAGGTGGCTGGAATTGCAATGAAGACGGTTTATAATTTCGAAAGACGGGAGACCGAGACTTCGATAAACGTATCGTATGATGGAAGACTCGCTGGTTCACTCTCCCTCGTAGAAATCGCCAAGACTTTAAGAGAGCATGCTTTGGTCCAATGTTCTAGGATTTGGAGTGACTCGCAATGAGTGACACCGCTAATGAGGATAAAGCTCGCCGGGAGTCCTTTCTCATGGTGGCAGACCAAATCCACAAGACTGTGAGACGGAAAACCGTGACGTTGCAGTCCCCGAGAGACCTGACTGAACTGGCCAAGGCGCTCAACGAGGGGTATTTCAAGGCAGATTCATCGATCACAGTCATCGGGCATATCGAATCGCTTAACGTTGAATCATCGGGCACAACAGAAAGAGACGAATACAGAGAGCGATTGGACAACCATGAGAAGCGCATTACGATTCTCGAACAAGCTTCTACCAAGCTTGACGGCCTAGCAAAGAGCATTGTTGTGGACTCTTTTTCGTCTATTCCTTTTGTAACGAGGTTGTTTGTAGTAACTAACCTTGACGTATTCACTGTTTTTGTCGTGTATGAGGACTCTAGTCCGCGAGAGGTTCGAAAGATTGTCGTCCAAAAGGAAATCGACCTCAGGAAGCGCTTTCCGCAGCTTCGCTTTGACTTCATCCCGATTGAATCTAGCGGTGGCAAGATACCCGAATTCTACCGGGCGCAAGAAATCTACAGCCGAAGAAAGCCTTGACTGATATCGACTTCGCACGCCAAAGTAGACACAACAGAGTCACAGACGAATACCTGTCTCAAAAGTCTCCCACTTACATCGATTGGGAGATTACAACTTTGTTTTATTCCGCCCTGCACATGGTGAACGCCTTTCTGGAACGACATGGTGCTGGTCCGATACCCAAGAATCACCAAGACCGGCTTGACCTCATTTTCAACTCAGCTGCCCTAAATTCCATTTACGCAGACTACAAGGAGTTTCTCCTTCTTTCGCGCGACGCAAGGTATGAACGTGTGATGACTTCCAACGACCTGCTTGACGCAATAGCTTGTCATGATAGTATTCGCAGATTCCTGGAGCCTCTCATCTGAAACTCGACCCTTACTGAGCCATGTCCCTTAATCGTTCAGAGCCCTATTCTATGAGTTTGTAATCTATAACATTTTTCTCTCACACTGTGAGCAAATCTAGAAGACCTGGACTCACGAAACGTAAAGAGACTATTGTCATATTGTCCGAGGTGCGGCAAGCCGGTTAATATCGGTCAGGCGTTCTGCCGTGCCTGCGGCGTAAGTCTTGATGAGCGGGGCGCCTCAAGCCCCATCGCCTTCGTCGGATCAGCCCCAGTAAGCGTCGATATCAGAGGAGGGCGCTACGCGCTTCTTACCGGCGTCTTGATGGTAGGCCTATTCTCGATCATAGTCTTGATAATCGCTCCGGTGTTTGGTTTCTTGATGGGCGCCTTCATCAGCCTGATAGGCACCGAGCTCGTCTACGAAGACGCTATGGCCGTCAACCGGGTCAGAAGGCTCAAGGCGGTCGACCCTCTGGGCTGGTCTCTCTTCACGTTCTGCCTGTGGATAGTGGCGATCCCCTGGTACCTGTTCTCGAAGAGAAGAGTAGCTCTTGGCCTAGTCCAGCCCATTCCTAGCCCGTAGCGGCGCAACGAGCCCTTACCCTGACCTTATCTAGCCCGACCCAGCTCTCCCTTTCATGCCGGCGAAGCCTGGCGGATACCGCGACATCCTCGTAATCGAATCGGGTTCGGGGTGGACACACCCGGAGGGCGAGCCCGAAGGCGTCTCGGAGTTCATCCTAAACCGCCACGCAGACGGGAGCTACACGCACCTGCTCCGGGTGAAAAAGGGGACAGTCTTCCCCGAGCCCGTCTTCCACGAGTTCTACGAGGAGGCCTACTACATCCATGGGGAGATGCTCAACACCAAGACCAAAAAGAGGATCAAGGGCGGAGCCTACGTCTTCCACAAGCCCGGCGAGGAGCACGGGCCTTTCAGGTGTCTCAAGACCTGCCTGATTCTTGAATTCAGGTACTACAAGTAGAAGCCGTCGCCGAGTTCCCGCATCCCGGCTGATCCAATTCCAAGGCGGAGGCGCAATGAACTAATGTGTTACGAAATCTTGATAGAGCGAGCACCGACTGTTTCACCTAATTCGCGCAATTGAAAACGCGCAATTGAAGACTACGTTTATTAGAGCAACATCATCCCGTTTCACGTTTGAAGGGATCGCAAGTCCGTCAGTCTGTCAAGGAATTCCAACAGAGGACGGCGCAGCCGCACGTTGAACATTGTTTTGCGCCTTGGTACCTCCACCATACTTTCTCGCTTTCGGATAATCAGGCAATTGAACAGGCCTCGGATGGAAGCTATGATTATAGTATAGATGGGTTTAGAAGATCTTTCACAAAAGTTGCCTCGATCTGCTCAGGCTCAGATAGCATATTCAGCATTCCAGGATGACGAATTTATATTCGTTACTTTTTCTAAAGCTGATTCGGCTCTTCGATTGTTGGTCGAGGTTATTTATTCGCTAGACGTAAGGCCGTAGCGTATCTGACGGTCTAATCGGGCTAATACCATTTTCATTAACTTCGCAGTAACCAGTGTTATCCGCAATCCATCTGAACCATCGTCTCAGCGTTGACGCTCTTCTCGGAATGGTTGACTTTGCGATACCGGAATCAATCTCGGAGACAATCTGATTCAGATCCGCGTTTGATACACTCTGACCGCTCAATAGCCGCCTAATTATCTCATTCACGGGCGGATACTCGAACAACTTCCGCAGGAAGAACTTGGTCCGTTCCTCAACGGGCATTCTTGTAAAATCCTCGCCGACACTTGTTAGCGCGTATCTCGGACCCCTCTCAGTCACAAAACCCAACCGCTCCATCCCTTGCCGATAGTATGAGCTTTGCCTGACATCAAACTGAAAGTGCTCCGCTACCCTCTTGGCGTCATCTACACCATCATGTATCAGGAACGGCAATTCCATCAGTTTGAAGATGTCATTGGCCTGGATGGCGCCCATCGTGACTGGAGAAACCTCGAATTCCCTTAGGGCTGCCTCAGGCCTCGTTGATTCGATCCTGAACTTGACACTCTTGACTAGCTCTATCTGCTCATAGTCTTCGGGGTCTTTGAATCGATATTGCCAGAGGCAGTAAGTCATATCTCTACGGTCGTACGCAAAGAAGATATTCCTGATGTTCTTGCGGTCGAGCTCGCGCTGGAAGGTCTTGAAAGGGTAATAGAGCTGCCTAATGTTGAAGGACCTTGGAACCTTGGACTTGCCTTCTAGAAGAATCAGTTCCTTGTCATCCTCGAATGATGTGTCAACTTCTATCTGTGCTTGCTCGACATTCAAAGTGCCATGTCCATCTACGCGAAAGGTGAACGACGTTCTACGCTTTCCATGGAAACCAAGGTGAAGGTTAGACCTTCCTGTAAACCTACTAATGAGGCCACATGAATAGGCGTAATCAATATACTTGGATTCGCCCTCAGAATGCATGACCGAGCTTGGAAATGAGAACGAAGTCTTGTGAGTCTCCACTTCTGAAATTTCTTCCACATGGTGAAAGCCCTTCCCATGGATGATCGCAACCCTTTTCGTAGATACGGGCACAACAAAAACACCGCTCTCTTTGAAGACCCTCGGTAAGCGTTCTTCAGATTCCATTGAAATTAGTAGGCGGACATCCTTTCCCCCATACTTCTGAATCAAGGACATGTCAACGTAGTTGATCGGTTTTGAGAGATCGAGGTTGCAAGCATCGACTATTTTCTTCCAACCATCGTCCATGCTTGTCAAAAAAACTTACACTACCCATAATTTCTTATCAGGAGTTCCTTAGTTCCCTTTCGCCCCATCTTGTCTGAATTGATTGCTCGAAGGGCATCTATCTCCTTGATGGAATATCCTTCGTATAGTTCTCTAACTTTACGTATAGCAGAATTGCTTACCAACACCATGCACCCTCTTTGAGTCAGTTCGTCTACGACCTTGGAGAGCTTTTCATGATCTTCCTTGTGGAATGCCTCTGGAGTGTATGACGTGAAACCGTTCTCTACGGCCGGGTAATAAGGTGGGTCAAGATAGCAGAAGTCCCCTCTATCCGCATCAGTGAGAGCCTTCTCATAACTTGCCCGCATTAGTTTCATTCCCTGCCTGTTCATCAACTTGCTCATGGCCCTGAGATTTTCCGCGTTGAAGAGCCTGACCTTGTTATGATCGCCATACGGTACGTTGAATCCTCCGCTTTGATTTACTCGGTATAGGCCATTGTAGCATGTCTTATTGAGAAAGACGAACCATTTCGCTCGCTCTACCCCCTCCTCAAAGGAAGGCGGTTCGGACCTAACCTTGTTGTAGAACTCAGCTTTCTCCTTCTTGGATAGTTTCGAGAACTCACTTTGTCGACTCGAGAGTTGATTGATGAAACCTTCTACTCTGTCGCGGATGACCTCGTATGCATTTATGAGGTCCCTGTTATTGTCCGATATCGTTGCTTGGAACTTCGGCCTTGTGCTTGTGAGATAGAAGAACACCGAGCCACTCCCGAGGAATGGTTCATAGTAGCGTTTGAAGGCTTTGGGGAAGACAGGTTCCATCTTTGCGAGAAGTTGGGATTTTCCGCCCGCCCACTTGACGAACGGGCGACACGCTGGTTGTTCGGATTCTACGAGTCCTTGTTCGTCTAGTTCCCTTAGCTGTTGCTGAATTGTTGTCAACTGTTTCTTCAAGAACTCTCGCTCTAGTTCTCTCGCTCTCTGTCTTGCCGCTGCTTCAGTGACGGGACCGCAGTAAATCTCCTTCTTTCCCTTCGTCTCAGGGTCGTAGTAGAGGAAATACAGATATTGTGTATTCCGCACGGTTTTCCGTTCTATAGTCACGCTGGCAACAGCGTTATCGTAGATATGGTATAATAGTCTTGCATGAATTTTCAAGTTAGGTTTCTAACATCGGCAGAATTACCTCTCCGAGTACGATGCCTACCACCATTTCATGCTATGCTTGTACTGATCGACGTTCTCGCCACTAGTGGGTTTTCGGAAAATGTAGAGATGCTCATGAGCAATCTTGTAGAAATCGTAATTGCGCCCGTTCCATGTCTCCCTTGAACTTTTGGTCTTATGCTGTAGCTTGATGACATCTTCCTTGAGAAGAAAGCCAGCATCCAGGAACTTACCCAGGACTCCAAGGTGCATCGGAATATAGTGTCTATGCTTTCGCGTATCTCCAATTAAAATAGCGCAATATCGCTGCGGCTTGAGCACGCGAAAACACTCACGTGCTATGAGTCCAATCTCATCGAAAAAGCTCGTAATGCTAAGTGCTGAAAGATCGCCTTGAATTCTCGCACTCGAATATGATACAATACCTGCATAAGGAGGATGAGTCGCGACTAGGTCGACAGTTTCATTATCGAGCAGGTCCAAGTTTCTCGCATCGCCTGCAAAGACTCGGATTATGGGACTGTTGTAATCTCTTCCGATTCGGTCGCAGGGAAAGTCTAGTCGGTTCATTGTAACCATGGCCGCATCCGGATTGATGTCTACTCCAATCCCATTTCTGCCCAAGAGCTTGCATTCTACTAGCGTCGTGCCACTTCCAGCCATCGGATCGCACACCAATTCGCCCGGCTTGGTATATCTCTCAATTAGGTTCCTGGGAATGTACGGGCTCCAATTTCCGCGGTAGTCTCCGATATGCGTGGCCCAATCACCTCTCTCCGGAAAACTCCAAACCGTCCATTCCTCTCGGGAGAATTTAGCTGGCTGGTAGCACTGTATCTTCCAGTCTTTGACTAGTTTGACCTGAACATTCTCCACAGGCACGGAGAGATTCTCTTTCAAGAACTGCTTGTATTCAGCAACCTGAATAAGCCGCATTTTTTGCGGGACGCCCAATTTCAGTCGCTCGAGTTGTCGTAGCACTTTCTGTCCTTGATATTTTGGGACCTGAACCGGTTATTCTGCCGATTCTTGATAGCAGTTACTAATGCTAGAGTGTCAATTCAATATTGAATCCATTCTCTTGCAGGAACTTGGTTGCTTCCTCTGCCCCCTCATCAGAATGCGCAAATGACTCCGAAGTAATGTAAGGCTTATCAGCATCATTCTCTTTCGAACCAAAGAAATCTACATAGATCCGAGTCCCGATCCCCTTGTATGTTTCGACTCTGATGTGTCCGTCCGTATCTCCGTCCTTGTCTCGCAAGTCTCTTCCAGTTCTGTTTGGAACCACAGTCTCGAGATCCGCGTTTGACTCAGAATCCTTACGTTCGCTCATGCATCTACAGTTTCATTTGGCATATATGCGCCACCGAGGTAGCGTCCTAAGCTTCGGCCTTGACTAACGCAACGTCCGGAAATCCTACAGCGGAAGCGCGACCTTCGCGAAGCTACTGAAATCCTTCCCTAATGGGCGGCTGGAAGTTCCGGCTTCTTCCGGTTGGTCAAATATGGCTCGATCTCCTGAACAAACTGGGATTTCGAGGACTTCGAACTGAAAACGAAGAGTTCGCGCTTGCATCGCGTGAGCGCGACATAAAAGAGACGTCTCTCCTCTTCAATCCTCTCGCCCTTCGTCTCTTGCTTCCTCTTGACGATGTCCAACATCTTGTCGTCGAACACCTCCGATGGGAATCCATACGGCCCACTGACGCAACCCAGCAACAAGACGTAGTCCGCTTCCAATCCCTTTGCTCGATGAATCGTTAGGAATTTCAAGCCGATAGCATCGGAGGACGGAAACTCCACTTTCAGCCGGTTCAAAGAATGATTAGTCCGGGCCAGAACCAGGATCTGTTCATCTCGGCCTTTGCTTCGAATCAAGCGCGCTAGCAGCTCTTTCGCCGTCTGAAATTCCCATTCCTCGAAGCTCGAGAGATATTTGTAATTGCCCAGCCCTTCTATCAGAGACATAGGATGCTCGACTTCACGTGCCGACGCTGTTCGAGTTCGCTTTGGGTTGTTCAGGTTCGCGACGACATTCGACACCTCGACGATATTCTTAGGGCATCTGTAGTTGGTCGACAGCGTCGTCCTCTCGGCGTAAGGGAACCTCTTCTCAAATTCCAATATGCTGTTTATGTCAGCACCCGCAAAAGAGAAGATGTTCTGTCTGTCATCCCCTACGCAGAACAGGGTGCCAGTGGGGTTCCCGCTCAAGAGAGACCGCAATAGCTCGAGCTGGGGATTTGTTATGTCCTGAAATTCGTCGACCAAGATATGAGAATAGCGGCGTATGCGATGGCCACTATCTTGCTTCACCACTTGCAACGCGTAGTTTATCATGTCGCTGAAGTCTATCTTGTTCTCCTCCTTCAGCAATACCTCATATTCCTGCCAGATTGAGATCATCAGATTGGCAAAGGCCCGCTGCTTGCGACTCCAGCCACCAGTCGTCGACTTGGATTTGATGTCGCTTATGGTCAGGGCATTCATCTTCGCTTGGATGACAAACTGAAACATAAGTTTCTGTAAATAGTCTTTTTGTGGGATTAACTTGTTGACATAGTCGAGCACCTCTGCTTTCGTCAGTTCGTGCAGAACAACGCCGTTCTCCTGAAGTTGGTGTTTCAACTCATCGCCCAGACTGCCTTCAACCCATTGATAGTAGTATGTCTGAATCAACTTCTTACGATGCTTCTCGAATTGACCTCTCTTCCATCTCATCCCTGCCCTGTACGTCTCAGATGGATTGGCTGTCCCGCGGGCTGTGAACCAAGCGGGGACCTCCCCCTCCTTGTCTATTCCAAAGTGCTCTATCCAGATGTCATATTCTGGTAGATAGAAATCTGGTTCGTA
>Ga0206797_1129_pt1 | contig 13263 bp, 16 predicted proteins | sample Alteio_BWOrgCont_69_FD_152894 | JGI IMG/M metagenome (GOLD analysis project Ga0206797, IMG submission 152894) | Enriched cells from forest soil in Barre Woods Harvard Forest LTER site, Petersham, Massachusetts, United States -... | ecosystem: Environmental > Terrestrial > Soil > Temperate forest >...
AATCAGTAATAATATTTTGATCTTTTTCATTTAATTTTTTTGATTTTGGCTTTTAGATACGGGGACTATTAAAATGCTACACTTGTAAGTGAATTATTTTTCAGGATCAATTCTATCTGTAAAGTGAAAATTCTCAATACCAATAATTAATTCTAATTTTATCGCGCTAAACAAAATTATAAACATGGCATACAACTTATTAAAGGGTAAAAAGGGAATTATTTTTGGAGCCCTCAACGAGCAATCCATCGCATGGAAAGTAGCACAGCGTTGCGTAGAAGAAGGAGCAGAAATTATTTTGAGCAACGCCCCTATTGCGCTTCGCATGGGCGAATTAAATAAACTGGCTGAAGAATGCAACGCCCCTATAATTGGAGCCGATGTTACCAGCAACGACGATATTGTAAACTTGTTCACAAAATCGCAGGAGCATTTTGGCGGAGGAGTTGATTTTATTCTGCATTCTATTGGGATGAGCGTAAACGTTCGCAAAAGCATTTCGTATCCTGAAAACAACTACGATTTCACCCATAAGGGACTTGATATATCAGCGCTCAGCCTGCACAGGGTATTGCAAACTGCCATGAAAATGGATGCAATAAATGAATGGGGATCTGTACTGGCGCTAACGTATATTGCCGCCCAGCGCGTGTTTCCTGATTACAATGACATGTCTGATAACAAAGCTTATCTTGAAAGTATAGCACGCAATTTTGGTTACTATTATGGCGTAAAAAAACATGTGCGCATTAATACCGTATCTCAATCACCTACCCGCACTACTGCAGGTTCGGGTGTTAAAGGATTTGATGGCTTTATAAACTACGCCGAAAAAATGAGCCCGCTGGGCAATGCAAATGCTGACCAATGTGCCGACTATTGTGTTACTTTATTTTCTGATCTGACAAAAATGGTGACCATGCAAAACTTGTTTCACGACGGCGGCTTCTCTTTTACAGGAGTTACCCAGTCGGTGATAGAACAAATGGAGAAATAATTAAATTATATCAAATAAAAAAATGCGCCTCAGTTACAGGGCGCATTTTTTGTTTCAAAGATAGCTTAACACCAATTATTAATTGGAATCAACTAATATAATTTTCACTTTAACAGCCGCTGTTGGCTGAATAGCAGTACCGCCATCAGGCGATTGGGCATAAATGGATACATTGCCAGCACTGTAGGTGAAGCTGAAAGATGTGCCGTTATATACTTCGGGTAATTGTTCATAAGTCGCGCCATTGTCGTACGAAATAGCAACTAATACGCCCGCAAAACTGGTTGCACCGCTGCTCAGATCCGGTACATTGATGGAGGCAAAATAAGATTTATTATCAGTGGTATACAATTTCCAGTCCGATGGATTTACGGTTGCGTAAATGGTTTCATTGGTTGTTCCGGGATTTACATACTGTTTGGTACACGATGAGGCCGCAAACAATATTACGCAGCCAAGAATAGTCAGGATTTTTTTCATAGATTTTTAATTAATTAAACAAAAAGCATTGTTATTATCTATAAGAACAACGCTTTTTAAAAAGGTTTAATATCATTTAAAAAAAATCTACTCCACTTTGTAATGATAAACCTGCCTGCCCAGTTCACCGTTCGCGCCAATTCCTTCTACGATCACCCGGTATGACCCTTTGGCATCTGCGTTAAAGAAGTTAAATGAAGCTTTCCCATCTTTTCCGGTGATGATACTGGGGTTCCAATAAATAGTAGAACGTAAATCTTTTATCTGGGTATTAGTTTTAGGGTCATCGTATTTTGGCGAATAGAACACACGTGCCTTATGGTAACCCTTAGGGTTATAGGTGATAATACCGGGCGCATATCGCTGAATAGCGTAAGCCGAATCGCCCCTTTTTGTCGTTATTATTAAAATGCCTCCGCCTCCTCTGCCGCCATAAATACTTGTGTACATAATACTGCGTAAAACTTCGATACCTTCTATATCAGGTGCGTTTAAATTGTTTAGTACCTCGGCATCCACATAAACCCCGTCGACCATTATCTGCATCGGCGTATTCATACTACGGGTTGAATACGGGGTGTCGCTTCGAAATACAACGCCAAATAACAAGCCCTGCAAACAATCGGTAAGCCTGCCGCAACCCAGCGTTCCCAGTACATCAGCTTTAATAACCTGGTCGGCATTACCGGGTCCGTTCAAATTTTCAGAGTCTTTAACCGGCGGCTCTTTGATTGCCTTTATTTCCACCGTTTTTAATTGAATAGCGTGATTGCCGATTCCATATTTAAGCTCATCAGTATAATTTAATTTACTGTTTTCCAGGTAGGCCGATAAACCATCGCTAATATTCACCTGCAAATCGGGCGCATTTTTATTTGGTCCGACTTTTTGCTGCATTACGTTATCGACGTCTATTTGCACATTCTTCCTGTCCTTGGCCGTACGCGCCTGGATCACAAATTTTATACTGTCCTTAAAAACAAGGTTCCTGAAAGTAAACTTGCCATCATCATCCGACACGGTGTCAATCAAAAAAACACCGCCTTTTGTAGAAAATAAGGTTATTTTGCCGTGAGCGATGGGCTTACCACCCAGCGTTTTTAAATGTCCCGAAATTTCTAACGTTTTCTCGGGTTGAAATATAATTGGCGGCAGGTTATCGTTCAATAATTGCTTCCATTCAAAACGGTGATAGCCCTGGGTAAGCATCAGTACATCCAGGTCGGCCATCGTCTTTTGGTTTACATCAGCAAAATAATAACCGGGTTTTTCTATATATCCTTTTAAGTCTGACGTAAGTAACAAGTCTGAAAGTATGTTATTTTCGGCGCTTTCATCAACAGTCACTTTTGTTTCGTCCGTTACCGCGACAGAAAAGCTACCCACTACAGGTTTGTCATCCTTATCGTTCGCGTTCAGATCAATTGTCACTTTTTGCCTTGGTGAATAGCTTTCATGTTCAGCTGCTACACCTAGTTTAAGCTGATCATGGTTTTGGATGAAAACCAATCGTTCGTTCATTGGCTCACCGGTTGATGAAAATAATGTAAATTGTACAATACCGGTGGGGAATTTGGTCTTGGGGATAATCGCTGTAAAAGATTTACTATCCGGCTTACTTTTGCCTGCATAGCATATCACCCCACCTGATTGCGCTATCAGGCTTATCGCTTCAGTTGGGGCGGAGCTTGTCATAATAGCTGAGCCAGGCGTAATCTGAACAATAACATTCCGACTTTCGCTGTTAATCTTTAAGGAATACCCGGTATTTACCGCCGCGGGCAAATCAACCGTATTTTCTGAACCATCTGCATAGGTTATCTTTGCTTTATAGGTCTTGTCGTTTTCGGATATGAGATTAAATGCACCCATACCCAAATGACTGCTTGTAAATCCGGTGACCTGGTTATTTTGGTTGTCGGTAACCACCCCTTTTATAGACGTGCCCAACCCATCAGCGCCCACAGCCTTAAAAGCAATGGTAGTTTCATTGCCGTTTACTAAACTTCCCCCCTCCGGAAAAAATTGTACATCAACTTTTGAAGAAGCTGCTTTAATCAACACCGATTTTGTTACCGATTTTCCATTAGAAATCTTCAGCTCCGCGATGATTTTACCTTGCCATGTTGACGCAGTTCCCGGGCTTATAAAATTGATATTTAAATTTCCCTTGTCATCCGTAACACCCTTGCCTTTAATCGGCTTCGGCCCAATCTGAACTGTATAGCTCACCGTTTTACCGGCATAAGGCGCACCCGTAAGGTCGGTATAATTAATGGTAGAATTTACCTTTTGCTGCCCGTTTTGATTATCGTAGGTATAATTGGCCTTGATAAAAACATCATTGGATATGGAATTAACAATGGTTATGGTTTTGTCGAAAAAATAATCCTCGCCCGCATTGCGCATCCAGTTGGTATAGGCCCTTATGCGATAATTTCCCTCTTTAAATGTATCGGGCAATGCAAAATCACCCCAGGTTAAACCATTTAATACGGGTAACTTAACACTTTGCTTAACCGAGTCCTTATCATCAATCAGGTCGACATTTAATATGCCGCTCAGCCCGGATAGTTCATGCGAGCTACCCACTGTAACATAAGCCTTAAACCAGATGTCTTCACCACTGGCGTAATAAGGCTTGTCAAGCTGGAGGTATACTTTTTCCTGCGGATGAGATGAAATCCATTTATCCAGTTGCTCAGCAATTTTCTTGACGGGATCGTCAATTATCCGGGTGAAGCCCGATACAACGGCAAAAATGCCAACTATTGAGAGGCCTGCGATTATCCGTTTGTAATTCATATTGGTAAATAAAATTCAAATTACCTAAAAAAACGGGAATGGTTTGGTAACAACTACGTTAATAACGGGGTTTTGAGAATTTTATGCGATATTAATATTATCGGAAAATGGTGAATTGGTGCTTCCTGTTGCGGCAGTACTGATGAAGTAGAATTTGCTTAAGTTAGTTGTAGCGTATCCCATGGCGGAACGGTTCATTCCGCATATGCCAGCGCCCAAGGAAAGTACTCTTAATTAAAGAAAATAGTCCACAAAGCTACAATCAAGGCTAATAACCCACCTATTGCCGCCCATTCAAACAAAGTTATATTTTTAACAAAGCTTAGTTTATTACTTTTTTGTATCTCTGGTGTATTAATCTGTTCGGGGATTATAAGGGGACCTATTTTTAAATCAGGGCGCGGAACATTTTCAAAATAATAATTTGTACCTAAATCTATATATTTTTTGGCTTCTAGTCTGCTCATAATGCCCAGGCTTACCCGATTTTTCCTATTGGTATATACATGAACAACGTCTTTCCATTCAATTATTTGGTACTCTTCTAAGTTAATATCTGATTCAAAGTAATACTTAGCTGGAATTATTCTTTCTTTCCCTGTTTGATTATTCTTTATTTTAATCATAAAAAAAGAGGCTTATTTGGCATCTCAATATATAAATTACTTTTCGTCTTTTTTTCAGGTGGTTTGGTTACAAAAGAAGCCGTGCCGATAGTTTATAACTACAGCGTGCATCGTCCTGGAAAAATTTAAGGCATTGTATCCCAGTCTTTGCTACAACTAAATTAACAAAAAAGGATAAACAGCAATAATACTATACCGCCAGCACTCATTATTGGCTGTTGATTTGTCATCCTCAAAACTTATTCTTCCACATCATGCTTTCAACAGGACGCGTGGTCGGGTTATTGTATTTGGCGTTACTTTTGGTATTGTAAAATGTCTCTATCTCGCCTTCAACCACAAAATATATCAACTGGCCAATGGGCATGCCTGCGTAAACTTTAACGGGCTGGGCACATGATATTTCAAGGGTCCAGGTATTGCAAAAGCCAACGTCGCCCTTTCCGGCGGTGGCGTGAATATCAATACCCAAACGCCCGGTGCTTGATTTTCCCTCTAAAAAAGGTACGTGGCTGTGGGTTTCGGTATATTCCATGGTAACGCCAAGGTATAGCGTATTGGGTTGTAAAATAAACCCGTCTTTAGGTATCTCGAAAAAAACGATCTCGTTATGCAGTTTGGCATCCAATACCCGGTCGCGATAAGTTGCCAGGTGTTTTCCTAAATGTACATCGTATGAATTCGTTCCGAGGCAGTCGCGATTAAAAGGTTCAATAATAATTTGTCCGTTATCTATTTCTTCTAAAATGCGCTTATCTGATAATATCATTGTTCAGGTGTTGAACATCAAAATTAGAGTTATTTGAAGCAAGCGGCAACAGGATATTGTTAACATATGTTTTGGAGAGTTGTTGAAAGACAATTCCAACCTAAAAAAGAGGGGCCGAACTATATTGGCAAATTTTGCAATTAATAAAAAGCATTATATTTTAAGTTAATTTTGGATTAAGTTTGTCCGCCCCTTTGCAATTTTACTTTTATGGCTATAGCATATAGGCAGCGGGTTGATGATAACACAGAATTCGCTGTTTGGAAAATTGAAGAAGAAGCTGAAGAGCTTTACAGCCAGTTACAACTGGATGAGCACGAAAAAGCTTATTATGAACAGCTTAAGATAGGCAAACGTAACCTGCATTGGCTGGGCACGCGTGTTTTGCTGCGCAAAATGCTGCGCACCGAGCAATACATCGATTTTAAGGTTGACGCGCATGGAAAACCTTACCTGGTAAATCTTCCTTATCATATATCTTTAAGCCACTCCTTTGATTATGCTGCCGTAATGATCAGCAAAACGCATCCCGTGGGCATTGACATTGAACAGGTAAAAGAAAAAGTTGAACGCATAGCCCACAAATTTATGCGGGATCAAGAAATGGCCTTTATTGATCCTCGCCTTAAAATACCGCAATTGTACGTTTGCTGGTGTGCGAAAGAAGCGGTGTATAAATGTTATGGGCAAAAAGAGGTATCATTTGCTGACAATATTGTATTGGCGCCATTTGATTTTGAAAAAAAGGGTACAGTGAAGGCCCTCTTATGCAAAGGAGCAACCCATATAAACTACGAAGTAGGATACCTGCAATATGAGGATTATATGATTGGATATGTAAAAGGCTGACCGGATGAAAAACAAGCAGGTAATTTTTAAGGATTGGGGACTGATTGATTATAAAAAAGCCTGGGACAAACAGGAGGTTCTTTTTGCCGGTACAGTTAACCTAAAAACTGAAATCCGTAACCGCCAGGCCGCAACCGAAGGAGACGAATATTTAAGCTATACCCCGACGCCTAACTACCTTGTATTTTGCGAACATCCGCATGTGTATACGCTGGGTAAAAGCGGTAAGCCTGAACATTTACTTTTGGACGAACAAGAACTGAGAGATAAAAATGCTTCGTACTATTTGATTAACCGGGGCGGGGATATCACTTATCACGGGCCGGGTCAAATCGTATCGTATCCTATACTTGACCTCGACAACTTCTTTACCGATATACACCTTTATTTAAGAACGCTGGAAGAGGCGGTTATACTTACACTCGCCGACTACGGGTTAAAAGCGGGCAGGTATCCCGGTTTTACCGGCGTTTGGTTTGATGCAGATAACGAAAACGCCCGAAAAATTTGCGCCCTTGGCGTGCGCTGCAGCCGTTGGGTAACTATGCATGGCCTGGCTTTTAATGTAAATACCGATCTTGATTATTTTAAAAACATAGTACCATGCGGTATTGATGATAAGGATGTAACTTCTATGCAGAAAGAGCTGGGAAAGGTGGTCGACATTAATGAGGTGAAAGAAAACTTAAAGCAGCATATTTCCGTACTTTTTGGTATGGAGGTATTATGAAGTTATTACAAATCATTTTAGTAGGGCTAACTGCCTTTTCAAGCTGTACAAAAAAGGCAGATAATAATATCATTATCAATATCAGCAAACCGGACAGTATCAAAACTATGGCGGCTACAGATTCTATTACGTACCTCGCATTAGGCGATTCCTATACCATTGGCGAATCGGTGCCGCTATATGATTCCTACCCTTATCAGCTCACCGGCTTATTAAGAGCAAAATCATACAATGTACAAACTCCAACAATCATTGCAACAACCGGGTGGACAACAGCTGAACTGATTGGCGCAATTGGCCGCAGCGATATCAATAATAAAAAATTCAATTTTGTTACGTTACTTATCGGCGTAAATGATCAGTATCAGCATAAAAGTCAGAGCACTTACAGAACCGAATTTGCACAAGTGTTAAATACCGCCATAAATTTCGCAAATGGTGACTCCAGCAAGGTTTTTGTTTTATCCATCCCCGATTATGGGGTGACACCTTTTGCCGCCGGGCAGGATGCTGTTATAGGGCCAGTCATTGACCAGTTTAATGCAATTAATAAAGATGAAAGTCAAAAAAGAGGCGTAAATTATTTAGACATAACTGATATTTCGAGATTAGCCGCAGTAAACCCCTCCTTGATTGCAGGAGATGGTTTACATCCGTCTGCTGCAATGTATGGTAAATGGATGCAGCGCCTGGAACCATTGGTTGAGGCACAATTAAAAAAATAAATTTGCTTTTTCAGACAATTGTCGTAAATTTATAGACATATAGCATTTATATTTATGAGCGAGCCGAAAAAGTACACCTTTATTGACGATGATGACGAGGTAAATTTAGCCAACATGGTTAGGGAAGGTGTGTCGTTTTATAATTTCACAAAACTTTCTGATCGTATTCACATGAGCTTGCAGGAATGGGCCGATTATCTTCATATTTCTGAACGCACTATTCAGCGTTACAAAAAGGAAAATAAAACCTTCGATCCTATTCATGCCGAAAGAATAATTGTTATTGAATTGTTGTATAAAAAAGGCATTGGTGTTTTTGGTATAGAAGATAATTTCTATACGTGGATGGATAGTAAAAGCGTTGCTCTTGGGGGCATAAAACCCAAGGAGCTTCTTGATACCTCATTTGGCATAACGATGGTATATGATGAATTGGGCCGAATTGAACATGGTATTTTTGCATGATCGTATTCCGGCTTTGTAAACAAGCTTACATCAATGACCTCTCCGGGAGGGGAGCAGAAATATCCGGCGGTCGCTGGAACAACAAAGGGATAGCGGCATTATATACTGCCAGTTCGCGCGCGCTTGCGGTACTTGAAGTTGCGGTACATGTTCCGTTCGGCATTCTGCCCACTAACTACTATATGACCATTATCGAAATACCGGACAGCTCAGAAATTTTTAAAATCGATATTTCCGACCTCCCTTCAAATTGGAACAGAAACCCGATTGTTAAAGCCACACAATATATTGGCGACGATTTTTTAAACAGCAACAAATATTTAACTATGGAGGTTCCATCGGCAACAGTAACCGGCGACTATAATTACGTTATTAACCCAAGGCATGCCGATTTCAAAGACCTTCGATCAACCCTCGCCGAACCTTTTAATTTTGATTTGAGACTTTTTAAAGCTAAAATTTAATATCAAAACTAGCATTCCGGCAAACTCAACGGAATGTTAATCGCCAATCCCCCGTCCGCAGTTTCTTTATATTTCGAGTTCATATCCTGCGCGGTTTGCCACATGGTTTTTACCACTGCGTCAAGGCTTACTTTGGCGTTGTCCGGATTGGTTTGCAGGGCCAGTTGTGAGGCCGTTATCGCTTTTATAGCGCCCATCGTATTACGCTCGATACAGGGCACTTGCACCAGTCCGCCAATCGGGTCGCAGGTCATGCCGAGGTGGTGTTCCATCGCAATTTCCGCAGCCATTAATACCTGTCTTTGCGTACCCCCTAAACATTCAGTAAGGGCTGCTGCCGCCATCGCTGATGATACGCCGATCTCCGCCTGGCAGCCGCCCATGGCAGCCGAAATGGTAGCACCCTTTTTGAAAATGCTGCCTATTTCTGAAGCCGTCAACAAAAATTGGATGATCCGTTCATCCCGATTGCTATCGGAAGTGTAACCATCACAAAAAACCAGGTAGTATTGGAGTACTGCCGGTATCACGCCCGCTGCACCATTGGTAGGAGCGGTTACTACCCTGCCAAATGAAGCGTTTTCTTCATTAACAGCTAAAGCAAAGCAGCTTACCCAGTCCAATGTATTTTGGAAGCCGTTACCCGTTTTGCGAATAGCAGCCGTCCACTCGTCAAAATTGTTATAAGGGTTGCTTCCTATCAATTTGCGGTTAAGCACAGCAGCACGCCGGGCGACATTCAACCCGCCCGGCAACAAGCCGCCGGTATGGCAGCCCCGGTACATACATTCTTTTAATGCTTTGAAAATATTTAATACACCTGAAACTGTTTCCTGTTCTGTACGCCAGGCCAGTTCATTTTCCATTACCACCTCGGATATTTTGAGCCCGGTTTTAATGCACCAGTGCAGCAAATTATTGGCAGTTTCGATTGGAAAAGGCAAGTCGACCTCGTGCTTTAACTCGTTTTGCCCACCTTCCCGGACTACGAACCCGCCGCCAATGGAGTAAAATGTTTCGGATACCGCTGTTCCATTGCTTAAAAATGCCTGGAAGGATACCGCATTTGGGTGATAGGGCAGGCTTTCATTAAATAAGAATAACAGATCATCATCATAAACAAAATCAACAAGCTTTTTGCCCGACAACAACAGTGTTTGTGACGCTTTTATTTGTTCTGTCTTCAGCCCAACCTGTTCCACATCGAAAGTTACAGGGTCATCCCCGCTTAGTCCTAGCAGTATGGCAATGTCTGTACCGTGGCCTTTCCCGGTTTTCGCAAGTGACCCGTATAGCAAAATCTTTACCTGAGATACAAGCTGAAGCACATTTCTTTGTTCGAGAATCTGCACAAATTCGAGGGCGGCGCGCCAGGGGCCAAGCGTATGCGAGCTGGAGGGGCCTATCCCGATCTTAAACATATCGAAAACAGAAATTTGCTCACGTGTCATTCCCAAATTTACAACAATAAGCCCTAATTCATTTTGAAATTAATTTTTACGATAACGCCTTTTAAAATTATTTTTTTCATATTTATATATAATTAACCAATTACAACTTAAAACCTCAAAACACATGGAAAATTACGATTCATCTCCTGTCGGCGTCGGAGCAGTACTGGCAATTATTAGTGCAATGATTATTCCCATCTGCATTATTGCGGTAATAACAATTATCGGCAAATGGAAGGTATATGAAAAAGCAGGCAAGCCCGGCTGGGCGGCTCTTATTCCCATTTATACCTGGATAGTTATGCTCGAAATAGTGGGTAAACCTTTATGGTGGGTAATCTTATTTTTTATACCCTGTGTCAATATCATATTCATCATCTGGACCGTAAATTTATTGAGTAAAAGTTATGGCCAGAGTGAAGGTTTTACAGTTGGGTTAATACTATTGCCTTTTGTTTTTTACCCTATATTGGGATTCGGCGATTCTAAATACCTGGGGCCGTCTGCAGCTGAGGCCGGTGGTTTAAAGCCACGTGATCCGTTCGCTCCGACAAATTATCAGGATCCCACCAATCCCCCTCAAGTTTAACTGCTAAAAATATGCTTTCACAAATTTTTTGCAGCCATTTAATGTTTATTAAGTGGCTGCAAAATCATTTGATACCCTGCCCGTTTAAATATTTAACCGGCATCGATTGTCCGGGGTGTGGTTTTCAGCGTTCAGTGATTGCGCTAATACAGGGCAATTTTCATAAAAGTTTTCTGCTTTATCCGCCTGCAATACCATTGTTGTTACTTTTCGCGTACGGGCTCGCTGATGGTTACTTTAAGTTGGACAACTCAAAGAACATCGTCAAAAAAACATTGTTTATGGTAATGGGGGCTATTGTGTTAGGAAGCTACAGTTTTAAATTGTGGAGTTTATATTCACATCACACAGTTGTTTCCTGAGCATTAATGTGATTGTAATCTTTTAAAATGGTTTGCAAAAATTTCATGCTATCCATTTGGACTAGTGGTGTAACTGATAGCAGTTCTTTAATCCGCTCAGCTGTATTATACACAATAACGCTGTTACCGGTTTTCAAATAAGTTTGGATAACTTCATGTATCAAGGCGATGTCCTTATCATTTAATTGAATTACCTCATTAAAAACGGGCTCATAATCATCCGCCACAGGATTAAAAACCAGGTTGTTCAATAATGTGCGTGGCTGAGTTTTAATTAGCGTGGTGCCCGCCACAATATCGCCGACCCGCTGCGACTTGTCTGAGACAGCTACAGATATCAGCCCGCATATTTCAGAAGTTAACGTAAAGTCAATTATCCTGAACAACCACCGTAATAAATATTGCCCGGACGATGGCCGCGAGCCGTCAAGGCTGATTACCTTTATTTTCATAACCCGCTTACCAACGCTTTGGCCGTTCATAAAAATCTCACATATAAGGTCGTAAAAAACGTAAAGGGCCGCGTAAATGATAATCAGTACGATGATCAGAAGAGATTGATCGACCGAACTTCTCAATAAATTGCCACCAATCAAACCGAGTATCAGGATCAATATAAATAATGCGTAATCAATTAACCTGGCTACAATACGTTCACCTACTCCGGCAACTTCATAATCAATATCAATATTTTGCGAGGTTGTAATTCTTATAGTTTGCATCTAAACAAATATATTAGGCTTTATATTCCCTTTTAGTTGAAAGATAAGAAATTTGTAATTATTTTAACAAAATAATTCTGTAACCTTATTCAATGCGCGAACCGCTGTTTGTAAAACAAAATTCATCGAAATGGAGCAGCTTTGAAAACGATCCTACAAATGATCCTGACGAGCTGGCCGACAGGTTTATACAAATAACCGACGACCTTGCTTATGCAAAAACATTCTATCCAAAATCAAAAACCACCGCGTATTTAAATGGACTGGCGGCTGGCTTACACCAGTCGATTTATAAAAACAGGACAGAAAAAAGCAACAGGTTTATTACATTTTGGAAATATGAACTGCCGCTATTATTTAAAGCTTATGAAAAACAGCTACTTTATTCCTTTATTTTTTTTATTATATTTTTTTTAATGGGTGTTATTTCTGCCAAGTATGACTCGAATTTTGTACGCCTGATTATGGGAGACCAATATGTTGATATGACGAATGCCAATATTGCAAAAGGTGATCCGTTCGGCGTATATAAGCAGTGGGGCGAAGTCCCCATGTTTTTTATGATAGCTTCCAATAATATTTTTGTTGCGTTTATAAACTTTGTAAGCGGGATTATCTTCTCCGTTGGTTCGGTTTATTACTTATTTAAAAATTCAATGATGATTGGCACGTTTGAGTATTATTTTTTCTCCAAAGGATTGGGGCTTAGCTCAATATTGGTTGTCTGGATTCACGGCACGTTAGAAATGTCTTCTTTTATAATAGCTGCCGCCGCCGGTTTGGTATTGGGTAACAGCCTGTTATTTCCAAAAACCTATTCGCGTGTAGTCTCATTGAAAAAAGGTGCAAAAGACGGCATGAAAATAACTTTAGGCCTGGTGCCACTATTTTTAATCGCGGCCTTTTTTGAAAGCTTTGTAACAAGGCATACTGAAATGCCCATATGGCTTAGTGTGACGATATTAATATTGTCACTTCTATTCATGATTTGGTATGTAATTATATATCCGAACTTATTATCTAAAAATCTAAAGTAATATGGTACAAAAACTAGAGCTCTCGAAAACACGTGACTTCGGCGAAATGATTACAGACACCTTTGTTTTTGTACGTCAAAACCTTAAGCCCCTGCTTATTTGCTTTTTTACTTTTTGCGGTTTTTTTTTAATTGCGAGCGCTTTTTTATCCACGCTTGAACAGGCAAAAGCGATGAACCTGATCAACGACCT
>Ga0206797_1136_pt1 | contig 13121 bp, 9 predicted proteins | sample Alteio_BWOrgCont_69_FD_152894 | JGI IMG/M metagenome (GOLD analysis project Ga0206797, IMG submission 152894) | Enriched cells from forest soil in Barre Woods Harvard Forest LTER site, Petersham, Massachusetts, United States -... | ecosystem: Environmental > Terrestrial > Soil > Temperate forest > O...
ACTCGAGGATCAAATCAGGAGAATGCATATGTTGAATAAAAATTTAGTTCTTATTGCTTTAGTGGTTTTTGCGGCTGGTTGCGGGGTAGAGACCAGGACTTATGTGATCACCAAGGACCGTGTCGGTTTGGATCAAGGTAGCGGCAACGGTGGTTGTATCATGGGAAAATGCGCTCCGGCCCCAGCGCCCACTGAGACAACCCGTAAGATCTATGTTTTGGAGTTGACCAAACCTGTTCCGGAATCTGAAGTTCAAAAAATAGAGCAAACGGCGGTGACTGCGATCGTAGACCAGCCGGCACCTTCAAATCCTGCTCCTGTTGAAGCGGCACCGGCAGCGACGGATAATGCTCAGCCTGCTGCAGCGCAGCCCGTGATCCCTGTGATAGGTGATGAACCAGCCGCTGCTCCGGCAGTGGTTGCCAGTCAAAACGGTGGGGACCTGCAAGCAAAGACATACACCGTTCAGAAAGATGATACCTTGCAGAAGATATCCAAGAAGGTTTTTGGTACGTATGCCAAATGGTATAAGCTTTATCAAGCCAATAAGGACAAGATCAGCAATCCAAACGTTGTTAAGCCCGGGACAGTCTTAACTATCCCGGATATTAAATAATTCAGTCTTTTTTTTAAAGAAAGGGTGTTAATGGAATTTCGCCTGGAGTTGAATAATAATCGCGATCTGCAGCTGCTCTTTGGACGTCATGATATCAATGTAAAGATCATCGAGAAGGAATTGGGGATCCGTATTGTCCGTTCTGAGAACGGTGTCAAGATCATCGGCAATGAGCCTCAAGTCCAGAAGGCCAATGAATTATTCCACTATTTGATGACCTTTGTCGAGAAGGGTAAGGATGTCAAGAAAGCGGATATTGTTTATGCCTTGCGTTTGGTGGACAAAGAAAAAGAGATCGATTTTAAGCGTTTAGCGAAAGAAAAGATCGAAGTTTCGGTCCAAGGCGGTTTGGTCACCCCTAAAACCAAGGGGCAGATCGAATACATCGAAGCCATTAAAACCAATGACCTGGTCTTCTGTATTGGTCCCGCGGGAACTGGAAAAACGTATCTGGCGATCGCCATGGCTGTCAATGCGCTTAAAAAAGGACTGGTCCGTCGTATCGTTTTAACCCGTCCAGCCGTCGAAGCCGGGGAAAACCTGGGTTTTTTACCTGGGGACATGGTGGAAAAAGTATTGCCGTATCTGCGGCCATTATACGATGCGCTTTATGATATGATGGAGCCTGAAAAAGTTGAGCAATATAGCGAACAGGGGATCATTGAAGTGGCACCCTTAGCTTTTATGCGCGGCCGTACCCTTAATGAGGCTTTTGTCATCCTGGATGAAGCTCAAAATGCCCGTCCTGATCAGATGAAAATGTTTTTAACGCGTATGGGTTTTGATTCCAAGGTCGTGGTCATAGGAGATGTGACCCAAAGTGATCTACCAGCACCTGAACATAACGGTTTAGCTGAGGCGGATCGGGTTTTGAATAAAGTTCCTGATATCAAGTTTATTTATTTAACGAGCGAAGACACCGTCCGGCATGAATTGGTACAAAAGATCATCGAAGCTTACGCGCAAAATAATGGTAATCATAAACACTGAGACCCATGAGCTCAAGGCCTAATCATTCTATTTCCCGTGATCAAACGATCATGGTGGCAGTCACCTTCCTGGCATTATTGATCTTTTGTTATTTTTCCGGTTTTCCTCTGATCATCCCTTTATTAGTGTTCTTTTTTGGTGTCCATCTATTTTATTTCAAGAAAGTCCAGCCCAAGCTTTTTTTGCATTTGGCCCTGCTTTTAGCGCTGATCGTTTTTGCCGCCCAAGCCCTTAAATCGTATTCTCATCTGAATCATTTTTATTTGCCGATCGCATCCGTGGCGATGCTGACCATGCTGCTGTTTAACGACGTGCAGATCAGTTTCATGATGGCGTTGATGAGCTCCACATTGGCTGGGATCGTTTTGGGGTTTAGCCTCAATGAAATGTTGATCTTCTTTTTAGGTGGTTTGGCGGGTAGCTATAAGATAAGGGATGCTCGTACCCGCGGCGCATTGATCGAGGCGGGGATCTTTGTTTCTATCATTCAGGTGATCTGTGCTGTATTGATCAATCCAGTGGTTAATAGAGATATTGTCATTTATATTTTGAAACCATTAGCCATTAATGGTTTGGTTTGTGCCGTTGTGGTCATAGCTACATCCAAGGTGTTTGAAATAATATTTGGTGAGATCACTAATTTTACACTTTTGGAACTTTCAGACTCTTCGCATCCTTTGATGAAACGAATGGTCCTCGAGGCGCCGGGTTCGTATCACCATAGTTTAATTGTCAGTAATTTAGCTGAAGCTGCCGCTGATGCCATTGATGCTCATTCCCTTCTGGTCAGGGTGGGGGCTTATTATCATGATATCGGTAAAATGGTCAAGCCTGAGTATTTTACCGAGAATCAGATGGTCGTCGGCAATAAACATGATGAATTAGAGCCGTCCATGAGCCGTTTGGTGATCTTTAATCATGTCAAGGAAGGCATAGAGCTTGCGCATAAACATCATTTGAATCACCGTATCATTGATTTTATCCCGGAGCATCATGGGACAAGTCTGATGCATTATTTTTATCAAAAAGCCTTGTCAGAACATCCTGACGGCCTGGATGAGCGGGATTATCGTTATCCTGGCCCCAAACCTCAGAGCAAAGAAACAGCCATTGTCATGTTGGCGGATTCCGTTGAGGGTGCTACTCGCGCCCTGGATGAGCATACTCCTCAACGCATTGAAGATCTGGTGCGTAAGGTCATTAACAATAAATTCATTGATGGCCAGTTGGATGAATGCAATTTGACATTAAGAGAGATCGATACCATCGCGTCCGTCTTTGTGCGTGTGTTAAGCGCCATGTATCACGGCCGTGTCAAATATCCCGAAATGACTAATGGAAATAATCCTAAAAGATCTTCAAAAGAAGACCCCCATTCCGAAAGATAAGATCCTTAAGGCGGCGAAAGCAGCGTTTCGTAAATTAGGGGTCAAACAATCCAGCCTTTCGATTGTTTTTGTCGGCACCAGGCGCATGCGTTCAGTCAATAAGAAGTATTTGAACCATGATCATGTGACTGATGTTTTAACTTTTGACCTGGGGGAAGGTCTGGGCGAGATAATCATCTGCCCGCAAGTCGCATCTGTCAACGCACGGGTGCATCAAACATCGACCGAAAATGAGATCATTTTATATGTGGTCCACGGCATCTTGCATCTGGCGGGCTATGATGACCACAGCCCGAAGGACATCCTGCAAATGCGTAAGATGGAAAAGAAATTATTATGAAGCGTGTTGCAGTCATAGCATTGGTTTCTTATCTGGCCTACGCTTTGGAGTTCCTTTTGTATAATTTTTGGGGAGCGTGGGGGAAACCGGAGCTTTTGATCCTGGTGGTGATATTTTTTAATTTGTATTTGGGGATACGTTTTAGCATCATTGCGGCTATTTTTTGCGGGATATTTAAAGATTCCTCAGGGGTGGCGCCATTTGGAACCTATGTTTTGGTGTATCTTGCGGGTGCTTATGTGACGACCCTGGTGCGTCAGTATTTGTATCAACCAGGTTCAAGGTTTTCCAGGGCGGTGGTTACTTTTTTGGTCCTGCTGGGGTGTTTTATGGTGCAGGTCATATTATCGAACATGAATCATGAGGTTCACTTGCAAGAACAGTTATTTTATCTTCTGATCCCACAGTTGTTGACAACAATGATCGCAGCTACCTATGTCTTTGCGCAGTTAAAAAACATCAGCGTTTTCTTCACTTTAAAAAATGCGTCTTAATTTTATCCAATCAATCATCTTTTTCTTTATGGGTTTGATCCTTTGCGGATTATTTTATATGCAGATCATCCATGGGGAGTATTATCATCAGCTGAGCATGAATAACCGCATCCGCATTGTTCCCATCGACGGTCCTCGCGGGAGAATATATGACCGTAATGGTGTCATCCTGGCGGATAATCGCATGGTTTTTCATGTAGGGGTTGTTCCACAGGATGTGGAAGATAAAAAAGCCTTGTTCGATTATTTAGGCCAGGCGTTTGACCGTGATCCGGATTTTCTCGAGCGGCAATTTGAAATGAAGAAAACAGCTCCGTTCGTCCCTGTCATCTTGGCGCAGGATATTTCCCGAGAGCTGGCCGTGAGGATCGAAGAAGAGAAATTTATTTATCCAGGTCTGATCGTCCAGCAGGGGTATGAGCGTTATTATCCATTTAATGATGCTGGAGCGCATGTGTTGGGGTATGTGGGGAAGATCGATGAGGATGAGATCGAGGATAATCAGCAGTATGGGTATACGCCTTTAAGTTATGTTGGAAAGACGGGTGTTGAAAAGAAATACGAAGCATTTTTACAGGGAGAGCCTGGCGGCCGCCAGATCGAGGTTGATAGCCGCGGTACCCAGGTGCGTTTGCTTGGGCTAAAAGCTCCTCTGGCAGGTAATGATGTGGTCTTAACGATCGATCAGCGGGTACAAAATGCGGCGCAGGAATTATTAAGCGGTTACCGGGGTGGTATCGTGGTGATGGACCTGACCAATGGGAATTTGATGTCTCTCGTTAGTTCTCCTTCGTATGATCCTAACGCTTTTTCAGATAAAAGTAAGAATGATAAATTAACTGAGTATTTCAATGACCCTTCAACGCCTTTGCTTAATCGTGCTCTTTCCAGTTACCCGCCGGGTTCGGTATTTAAGATACCGGTAGCTTTGGCAGCTATCCAGCTTCATAAGATCACGCCTTCGACGACATTTGATTGTCCAGGGTACATGATGGTGGGGAACAGGAAATTCGGCTGTTCGCATGTGCATGGTGTTCAGGACTTAGAGCAAGCTTTGGCCCATTCTTGTAATGTATATTTCTTTCATGTTGGACAGTTGGTGACGCCGCCTATTATTGGGGCTTTTGCCAAAGCCTTTGGTTTTACTCGTCCTACAGGCGTTGATCTGCCTTTTGAGGCTAAAGGTAAATTAGTAACCGGCGCTTCATCAGACCGGCCTTGGTATACGGGGGATGTTTTGAACTTGTCCATTGGTCAGGGGTATACCCTGGCGACCCCTTTGCAAATAACGGTGATGATGGCTGCTGTTGCCAATGACGGTGTTATTTTACGTCCCCGTGTTGTTAAGTCAGTGGGAGGCGAAGATATCCCGGTGATGGATTTTTCTAAAAGGCCTTTGATCCGATTACGCGATCAAACCTGGCGTGAGGTGCAGAAGGGATTAAAAGCAGTGGTGGATGATCCGGAAGGGACAGGCCGTGATCTAAAGGATGTTCCTGGATTAAATATTTATGGTAAAACAGGTACCGCTCAAAGCACGCGCGGCAAACCTAATCACGCGTGGTTTGCCGGGTATATCCGGTCTCCCAAGGCCAGCATCGCTTTTTGTGTTTTTTTGGAGTATGGCGGGTCATCTGAAAATGCTGTAAGGATTTCCCGGGACCTGATTTTACAGCTTCAGTCGTTAAAAATTATATAGAAAATGCTAGCAGATACTTCTAAGGGTGTGGTAAAATAATCGCTGATCAAGAAAAAATATGAAGAATAAAATATTTTATTTATATGTATTTTTTGCGCTATGTTCCTCGGCAGGTGTTTGTTCTTTTGCTGATGACTCTAGTTCCGCTGTTGACGCCCATTCCAGTTATCTTAATGACTTAAATAAACTCATCACAAGCTCTTCCGATAGTATCAAGGAAGTTAATGATAATATCGAGGAACAGGCTATTATCAAGCGTAATCAAGAACGTGAAGAAAAAGCCCGTAAATACTATGAAGAGGGTGAAGAGCTGGCTTCTGAAGGAAAACTTGATGAAGCCCGTCAATATTTTGAAAAAGCGATCCATATCACGGAACATCCGGAAAGGGTGGATCATGTTAAGGAAGATCAATCAAGGGTCAAAGCACAGGAAGCTGCTTTAAATGCCTTGGCAAAACAGGGCCAGACCCAAGTTGATCAGAATGAGAATCCTGTCGCTGCGGGAACAGCGGCCACCAAAGAAAACGAGACCCTGCATCAGCAGGACGAAGAAAAAAAACATAGGGATGAGATCAAAAGATTAGAAGATGAAGTTTACTCTCAAGCGGTTGACCTTTATAAGGATCAAAAATATGCTGAAGCTAGAAAGAAATTTGAAGAAGTAAGCTTGGTTATCCCTGATTATAAAGCGACGAAAAGATATTTGGACCGTATCGATAGGATATTTCAAAAGGAACAAGAGCGGGTAGCCCAAGAACAGCGGCGGGCGGCTGAAGCAAAAGAACGCCAGCATAAATTAGATGTCCAAGACCAGGCCCAGTCCTTATATTCTGCGGCTATTGCGTTATTTGATAATAAAAATATGGATGATGCCTTGGTGAAGTTTAACCAAGTGGAGGTTTTATCTCCGGATTTTAAATCAACAAGGTCATATATTGCGCGTATTGGTCAAGCGGTACTGGATCAAAAAAGGCAAGCAGAAGAGCGGCAAAAGCAGTTAGCAGCGTCACAAAATCAGGCTCAAGCAGACGAACAGCGTCAGAAAGAAATGGCAGAGGACCGTGAAAAGGCGCAAGAGCTCAATGCTAAGAATGATGAGACTGAAACTATTTATGCCCAAGCGTTAAGTTCATACCGTGATCGTCAATTTGAAGCAGCCAAGGATGGGTTCTTAAAGGTCAAGGATAGGGACGCTAATTATAAGGATACAGAATATTATTTAGATAAAGTTGACAATAAGATCAAGCAAGCCCAGGCAGACGAGCAGCGTCAGAAAGAATTAACTGAGGAACGCCAACGGGAGCAGGACTTAAAGGCCAAGAATGATGAGACTGAAAAGATCTATGCTCAAGCCCTGAGCTTATACCGTGATCGTCAATTTGATGCGGCCAAGGATGAATTTCTTAAGGTTAAAGACAGGGATGCTAATTATAGGTCCACGCAATATTATTTAGGAAAGATCGACAATAAGCTTAAAGAAGCTCAAGCTGACCAGCAGCGTCAAAAAGAATTAGCCGAAGAGCGCCAGCGAGCGCAAGCCCTCCAGGATAAAGCTGATCAGATCCAGAAAATTTATGACCAGGCAGTGGGTCTATACAATAACCATCAGTTGGATGATTCTAAGGTTCAATTTGAAGCTGTTGAGCAGTTGTCCCCGGATTTTAAAAGCACACGTCGGTATTTGCACAAGATCGAGATACTTATAGCCAAAGCAGAGTCAGATAAAAGAGGGGTGTTTGTTCCTTTTGATACAGTGCCAACGGCCGTTGTCACAGCACCTGTGGCAATGCCGCCACAACCTGTTGAATCAACAGTCCCAGTGGTAACACCACCACCAGCAGCAGCTGTTGTTCCAGCGCCTCCGATACCTGTAACACCTCCGGTACCTCCACCGCCACCAATACCGGTAGCTCCAATAGTTGTGCAAACTCCAGCGCCAGTTGTTGAAGTCCCCGCGCCTAAACCGATCGATATTCCAACACCTGTGCCAGCGCCAGCTGTTTCATTAGAGGATCAGCAAAAACAAGAGCAAGATATTACTGAATTATCTGAGAGATCAGCGCAATTGTATAAGCAGATCGCTGGTATTTCCGACGATAAATATACAGGACAAACGAAAAGAAAAATGGCTGAGGTCGATGATATATTGAATAGTTTAAAACAAAGCAAAGAACGTGCTTTACGTCAGATACGTGAAGATCAAGCCAGACAGCAGCAAGAAGAACGCAAGGCTGAGGCACAGAAAATGTATCAGGAAGGTATTGAATTCGTCCGTACACAGGATTACTCCAAAGCTAAAATTAAATTCTTAGAGGTGGAGAACACGATCCCTGATTATAGGTCTACCCGTCATTACTTAAGCCGGATCGAAGATTATCAAAAACAATCAGGGGTTGAAGCGGTGACCACCCATGAAAAGCTGGAAGCAGAGCACCTGAAGTTATTGCAAGATAAAGAAGATGCTGGTGAAGCCCGTCAGGCTCAAGAAGAGCAGGAAAAGCAGGATAAAATGGCTCAAGATCAACAAACAGATCTGGAGAATCTCGCTCAAAAGGCTTCCGCCATCAATGATGATATTATCCGATTATCCAAAGCCCAAGACTATGACGCTATGAAGGTGAAGTTCACAGAATTAGAAAATACTGTTACGGCTTTAAAAGTGCTTAAAGATCAGATATCTAAAGAAAAAGATCATCAAGGTCAAACAAAACAAATACTTCGTGAATCCATGGATCACCGTCATGAAATTTCTAGTCAAGAACGGCAGGCGATGAGGCAGATGTATGCCTACGATAATCAGCAGCCTAAAGAAAATCGTCTATTATTATCCAAACAGCCTGCAGATTCAGACGTATTAAGGCATCGTGAGGTCCTGCGTGAAGAAAATGATTTGTTCAATGAAGGTGTTGATCGCTATGAGCACAAAAAGTATACCCAGGCTAAATTATTATTCGGTGAATTGGCTGATCAGCATGACCCTCGGGCTGAAGCTTGGCTTAAGAAGGTAGACCGGGCGATCACTCAAGAGCTCTTAAAGAGCCAAGAAGCAGAAGAACGGGAGCGCACGGCATTTATTGCGGATCAAGTAAAGGCCCAGCGGGAATTGATCGTTATTCAGGAGCGTGAACGTGAACGTCAAAAGAAATTGACTGAGGAAATGGAACGTCAGAAACGCCTATATGAAGATGATCGTCTGCTGCAGCTGCGTAAAGAAGAAACAATGAAAGCCCAAGAGCGTGAACGCCAGCGTCAGGAAGAGAAGCGGAAACAAATAGAACAAGAAAAAGAAAAGCAGCAGGAAATGTATCGTTTTCATAAAATTGAGGTTGTTAAACCTCAACCTGTTACAACTGTAGCACCGGTCGTGACTGTCCCAAGCCCTGTTGTTCCTGCTGTTTCTGCCACGCAATTATTGGCGCAAAAAGAACAGGAACGCCAGGCGAAAATAAAAGCTGAACAAGACGCTCGTCAAAAACGCATAGAAGAGCAGCAAGAAGAAAATGAACGTCAGCAGGCATTGATGACCGAACGTGAGAAAGAACGGCAAGCCAAGTTAAAGGCAGATGCTGATGCTAAAGAAGCGCGTGCCCAAGCCCAAGCTGAGAAATTAGCCCAAGAACAAAAACGTAAACAAGAAGTCTTACGTCAGCAAGAAGAGCAGCGTGAGGAGAAGATCAAACAAGAACAGATCCTCCGTGAAGAAAATCAGCGTAAAGAAGATTTTGAACGGCAAGAGCGGCAGCGTCAGGCCGAATTAGAAAGCCAGCGTCAGCTTGTTCGTAAGCAGTTAGAAGATGGCGTTGAATCTTTGTACCAGGAAGCCTTGAGTTTATACAAGCAAGGTGATTATTCAGCGGCAGCGGACAGGTTCAAAGATATCCAGGATATTCTTCCAGGGTATAAACGTTCAGGCCAATACATGGATGAGGCGCGTTCAAAATCAATGTCTGTAAAATCCCAGGAAGTAGTTACTTCGGATGCGCCCACAACACCAGTATCCCGTCAGGATAATATCTCTAAAGCATTAGATTTATTTGATCCTAATGCCAAATAATCCTAAGATTTCCAACCATCTGATCAGTGAAAAAAGTCCCTACCTTCTGCAGCATGCCTACAATCCGGTTAATTGGTTCCCTTGGGATAAGATAGCTTTTGATAAGGCGATGCTTGAGGAAAAACCGATCTTGCTATCGGTGGGTTATTCCACCTGTCATTGGTGCCACGTGATGGCCCATGAGAGTTTTGAAGACAGTGATATCTCCAAAATAATTAATGATCATTTTATCGCTATTAAAGTTGACCGTGAAGAACGCCCTGATATCGATCATATCTATATGACTGCAACAACGGCCATGACGGGACAAGGCGGGTGGCCATTGACCGTTTTTTTGACACCCCAGGGAGAGCCTTTTTACGGTGGCACCTATTTCCCCCCGTATGCCAAATGGGGGAGTGTGGGCTTTATAGATCTATTGAATTCGATAGCGCAGGAATGGCAGAAGAATCGTCAGGATATTCTATCTTCCAGCCGTTCGATCACAGATAGCCTGCGTCGCCAGTACCAAGGGGCAGTATCTGCGGGGACAATGGAAGGGACTATTTTAGATCAGGCGTTTCGCCAAAGCAGAGGACGCTATGATCAGGTCAATGGGGGTTTTGGCTCTGCCCCTAAATTCCCAATGGGCCATCATTTGTCATTCTTATTACGTTATTATCAACAACGGAATGAGTCAGAAGCTTTGAGCATGGTAGACAAAACGTTGACGGCAATGGCCCGTGGGGGCATTTGGGACCATTTAGGCGGGGGCTTTCATCGCTATTCTACCGACCAGCATTGGCATGTGCCTCATTTTGAAAAAATGCTTTATGATCAAGCATTATTATCATGGGCTTATTTGGAAGCTTATCAAGCAACAGGTTCAATGGAGCATGAAAAAATCGCACGTAAGGTCCTTGATTATGTGTTAAAAGACATGACGGATAAATTGGGTGGTTTTTATTCTGCTGAAGATGCGGATAGCCTCGATACCGTTAGCGGGCATTTGACAGAAGGGGCTTTTTACGTTTTTTCAGAGGCTGAGATCAAACTTTGCTTGGGAGCAGATCATGCCGCGGTCTTTAATTATTGCTATGGGGTATTGCCTCAAGGTAATGCCATTAATGACCCTCAAGGCGAATTTACAGGAAAGAATATATTATTCCGGGCCCATGGCAATGAAGAGGCGGCCAATGAATTTTCTAGGCAGGTCCATGAAATTCAAGGTATACTTACGATAGGGGAAGAAAAGCTATTGGCATTGCGTATTCAGAGGCCTCGTCCTCATCTAGATGATAAGGTTTTATGCGACTGGAACGGTTTGATGATCGCAAGTTTTGCTTTTGCCAGCAGGGTTCTGGGGGATCCCCAATATTCCCAAGCTGCTGTAAAGGCGGCTGATTTTATATTGGAACAGATGATGGCCAATGGGCGGCTTTTGCACCGTTGGAGGACTGGTGAAGCGGGGATCTCGGCAACTCTTGAGGATTACGCGTTTTTTATTGATGGACTGCTGGAAGTGTATGAAGCCACTTTTCAGGATAAATATCTTGATGCAGCCCAAGCGTTAGCCGATGGGATGATCGAATTATTTTCTGACCCAGCGGGGGGCTTTTATATGACGGCCAGTGATGCTGAAAGTTTGATCGTGCGTCCTAAAGAAGCTTATGACGGGGCTTTACCGTCCGGGAATTCCGTTGCTGCTCTGGTCTTATTGAGATTGCATGCTTTGACCAAAAAAGATATTTATCAGCATCAGGCTGAAATGTTATTTTCTACCTTTTCATCTGCTGTGTCCCAAGCGCCGTACGCGTATAGTTTTTTATTATCCGCATTGAATTGGCATTTACAAGGATCTGTGGAGATCGCATTTCACGGACCTAAAGAAGATCCAACGATCGCCAAGATGTTAAGGATATTATATAAACATTTTATGCCTTTGAAGACTGTCCAATTTACCCCTGCTTTGAATGAGGCGCAAGCTTATATATGCTATCGAGGTGCATGCAAGGCGCCCACGCATGATCTTAAAGTTTTTGAGGATGAACTTTTATCTGCTCTGGATCCTTAATCGAGGAAGGTGTCATATGGGACAATTCTTTTTCTTTACCTTATTTGTTATCGCGTTAATAGCGGGTGCCTTTGCCTATTTCGCGCCATTACAAAAACCCATAAGCCCTGTGAAATTCATGATGGACAATACCGGGTATACTACGGAAGAGACGTCTAACCGTAAACGGATCCAGAAATTCAATATGTCGACAAATAGCGGTCTTATGCAAGTTCGTCGGCAAATGGACGATCTTGCTTTAGGACAAAATAAGATCATGGATACGCTCCAAGACCAGCAGCAAATGCTGCAGGACACAGGCAAAAATGCCTCGGATATCATCTTAATGACACAGCAGGGAGCCCTCAAGGGTGGGCAAGATGTCCTGCATCTCCAAGCGCTGACGACAGAAATGCAGGATGAACAGCGTCTTTTGGTCGCCCATGGTCAGGAATTGATGGAATTGAACAATCAATTAACAAAGAGCAGGCAATGGATCGCGGATCAAATTGATCTGTCTAATATTAATAATCAGAATTCATTTCAAATGCTCGAGGAACGTTACATAATGCTTAAGGACCAGGCGACAGGGTTCTTTGATAAGGTGACCCAGCATAACCAGGAAGTGCGGGACCGTATCAATAAATTGCAAGATCAGCTCAATGATGTGGCTAATAATGCTGCGAGCAATAGTGAAGTGCAGCAGCAAAACATTAAGGAACGCATTGAGCGCATGATGGATAAAGAACACCAAGATATGCAGCGGCTGGCTGACAGCCAGGAGAGGAGCAGGAATCTTTTAAAGGATGCTCAGCAGAGCTTTGAGGATTCAAAAGAACTATTTAACGATTCCCTGCAGCATTCCCAGGATATCATTGCCGAAGAGCGTCAAAAGATAGAAGACCAGGCTTGGATCAATAAGCAGCGTATGGCCGATCAAATGCAAAAGATCCAAGATCAACAGGATCGGTAGGCCCATGAAGATCATTAAATTCATCTTTTTTGTTCTATTGGCTTTCAGTTTGATCATTTCCTGCGGCATCTTTATTTTCTTACAGACTTTCGATGCCGATCAATACCTGCTTAAGATCACCAAAAAAGTTTCGATCGCCTTAGGCCGGCCAGTTTCCCTTGGGCATTTGGCCGTAGGTCTTTCTTCGAGCGGCATCACTTTGGACGCAGGTCCATTGACCATTGCCGATGATCCTGATTTTACCCTTGAGCCATTTATCACCGTTGATAAGGTGCGAAGCAGCCTTGATCTAAGGTCCTTGGTCTTGCAGAGAAAGATCCATATCACGAAAATACTTCTCCAATCCCCGGAGATCCATTTTATCCGTGATCAAGAAGGGGATCTTAATGTCCGGTCATTAGGGAAGGTATTGCATCCTGCGGTGAGTTTGGGTGGTCGATCGATCCCTGAAAAAACAGCCCACTTTGTTGAGATCCCTTCATCTTTGCACAGTGTTTCCAACGATGACTCGGTAACTGTGGTCATTCAGGATGCT
>Ga0206797_1115_pt2 | contig 13118 bp, 9 predicted proteins | sample Alteio_BWOrgCont_69_FD_152894 | JGI IMG/M metagenome (GOLD analysis project Ga0206797, IMG submission 152894) | Enriched cells from forest soil in Barre Woods Harvard Forest LTER site, Petersham, Massachusetts, United States -... | ecosystem: Environmental > Terrestrial > Soil > Temperate forest > O...
ACACATCCACTGAACAAGGTCGACGAGGTGAGTGGACACATCTGCTATGCCTTCGCCCTGGCTGGCAATGTCAAAAAACCAATCGGGTCTTTTCAATACTTTACCCGATACATATTTGTAAAAGAAATGAACGCTCTCCTGTTCCACAGCAGGATTTTGCGCTGTACCCTTTTGCAGGGTACCAAATACCTCCGGCATTTGTGAGAGCTCCTTTTGCAGTATAGTGGTAATTTCAAAGCGCTCGGTCATAATATCATACAACAGCAGCTTTTTAGTTTCGGCTGTTTTAAATGCCTGTTTTAGCAATTCAAAATTTGGCTCATCAATAGACATCGGCTTGTCAGCCAAAACGTTGAAGCCAGAATCAATGGACTGTTTTATGTATTGTGTTTTATGCTGATTATTCCCGGCTATCACTACCACGTTTCCTTTCTTTTCAGTCAGCATTTTCTGAAAGAAATCACTACCGGCATAAACCTGCTCATCCCAATGAGTGGGATTTACCAGTACAGCGTTATAAGCTTCAATTTTGAGTAAATGATCTTCCACATCAGGCCCGGCGGGAGCGTAAACGTGTACAACAGGGTCAATATCCGGGTACATTGATTTTTGAACCAATGCCGCATGAAAATGCCCGGGGTCGAGTGTTATGAGCTTTACACTGTATTTGTCAGCTGTTTGTTTTTTATGATCCATGCATCCGGCAATTGCAAAACATAAAAACAAAAGTAGCCATCGTTTCATATTTATATCAGCTTAATTTGGCGCCAATATAGCTTGTTCCGTACGGATATCGTTGCGGGCGCGACAATAATTTGTTGGCTTCGTCATCATTTTTAAAGTGCTCCTTGTGCGGGTTCCAGTACAACTTCCTCGGCACCTTCATTGCAGCGTGCGCCACGAGGCATGCGCTGCACGAACGGTGCGCCACTTCTGGCGGACTAATATTAGGTGTGTTGTTTTGAATAGAATCCAGCCAGTTTTGATGCTGCTCCGGGCTCTCATACAAATGGATTTCATTCGGGCCAATTACAGTAGTTAACAGTTTGGGATCACTTGCCTGGAAAGTAAGCGTTTTTTTATCAAGGTTTGGCGGTGGATCAGACGGAGTTACCACGGTATCGTCGCGGGTTACAAATATCCATCCATCGGTGCCTTCAAAACGTAATCCATTGGGATATTTACCGCTAACCACCACATTTACGTCGTTATGATACTTCAAATTGACTTCAAAATCGCCATGAACGTTCCACAAACCGGTTTTCGGAAATGTTGCCTGGGCTTCAGCTTCCAACGGGCCTGAATATTCGGTATCCATCGCCCAGTGTGCAATATCGAAATGATGCACGCCCCACCCCGTTATCATGCCGGCGCCGAACTGTTCGCAACGCAGCCATCCCGGCCGGGCTGTTACCGAGGTCTGCGAGTGGGCACGATCCAGCGTGTAGTAAACATAGGGGGTTGATCCCAGCCACATATCATAATTAAAATTTGCGGGAATCGGCATCTCGGTTGCTATTCCGCCAGATGGGTCGCCCGGCAGGCCGATACGTATAGTTTTAAGTTTACCGATGCGTCCGTTGCGCACCAGTTCACAAGCTCTTTTAAACTGAGGCCATGGTTTTATCGAACGCTGCTGGCTGCCTAACTGAAAAACCACTCCTGTTTTCCTGATCATATCGCTCATGGTACGCCCTTCCTCGATCGTAAGCGAAGTTGGCTTCTGGCAATAAATGTGTTTTCCCGCTAAAGCGGATTGAATTGCCAATTGTGCATGCCAATGATCAGGTGTGCTGATAATCACTGCATCAATATCCTTGTTTGCCAACACTTCATGGTAATTGCTATATGGTTTTACATCCATGTAATTACTTTGCCCGGTGCTTTTGGCGTAGAAATCCTGTATAAATTGTTTGGTGCTTTGCACGCGGTTGCTATCCAGGTCGCAAACTGCCATAATACGGGCAGCATCACATTTCAGCGTTGAAGGGAGGTCATGCACCCGTGCAATACGGCCGCAACCTATCTGCGCGATATTAATCTTGTTGCTCGGCGCACTCTTTCCGAACACGGACGAAGGCACAATAGCAGGAAAGGCAAAAGCTGCCGACGTAACAACGGCGCCTTTAACAGCAGTTTTCACGAAGTCTCTCCTGGAGTATGGGTTTTGGTCAGGGCTATCCATATTTATCAATTTAATAGAAATGGTTAATTTATTATTGGTTCGCAAGTTTAACCGTTACTTCAGGCGGGTAAGCAAAATAGTGCCAGGCCGCTTCTGCCTTCTCCTTATCAAAATGCCCGTTGAATACCACAAACCGATATTTAAGTACATAATCGTTTCCCGGAATAAGCGGCCAGTCTTTATCCTTTGTTGGTGAAAAGTTGGCATAAACATCTCCCCTGCCATTGGTTTTCGAATTCCAAACCCGCAACGGTTCGGGATAATTATAATTGGTTGGATATGACATCATCACGGCGCCAGCATACTCATTATCAATCGCTCCCTGCACAATTACCCAGCGTGCCTTACTCCCATCTGTATGGTCGCGGTCGTGCCCTTCTGATGTCAGCATTTCGCTGTTTTTGCCATCCCATTTTTCTGTAGCCCGCCAGCCAAGTCCGCCATAGCGGTATGCCAGCAGTTTAATAGGGCTATCCGCGCAGTTTAATTGTATGGTGATATCGGCTAGGTAGTAATCTTGGTTGGCTTTGAGCTGGTATACGCGTACAGATTGTAATTCATTTAAAGCCAGCTTTTCCTTTGCCTTTTCGGGGCCATGCCTTTTAAAGGCTATGTGCTGCTGCAATACCTGGAAATCGCCATAAACGGGCCCGCTGGTTATAGAAGTGAAATTTGCAAACCTAACCGTGCCTTGTTTTTCTTTCAGGTTCCAGAAATCAACGGTGTCTCCTTCAAAAAGCGTGTGTGTCCAGGGATCCCACAGGCCGAAATGGTGGTAATGATCAGGCGCGCCGATACGGGTAAGCCGTTGCCCTCCCGGCGACCACAAGGGATGGATAAAACCGCTGCGCTTAAAAACTGTATCCACACCGGCAGGTGGGTAAACAGTTTTGTAGTTATACCGCAGTAAGTTTTTGTTGTTGGCGCTTATGGTGAGATAACCGCTATCTTTTACCAGTTGTATATGATCAGGCATCTGCATCGGCAAACCTTTGACTAATTCATAGGTGCGTTTTCCCGGTGCTGCCAGACCGTCTATCAGCCAGAATAATACCCGCTGGCCTTTATTTTGAATTTGGTAAGCGACCGGTTTGCGAATGCTACCTTGTACTTCAACCAGGCTAAGCGACGAATCGGGAACAGCTGTTATCGCATCCAGGTTTACATGCACCGGGACTGCAATGCCCGCCGTGTTATTATCCATGTTAACGGTTAATGTGGCTATCTTCTGTGCAAACGATTGCATCGCCACAAAAACGGAAAATACTATTGAGGCTGAAATTTTTAAAAACCTTCTCATTGTCATAAATTAATTTTTAATGCAATCGGTTGCAATTGGAAGGCCGACAGCGGTTCATATTGGGGTATCGCAATTTATGAAAAAATAAAATCAGGAATTTAGCCTAAATTTATAAAGTTTTGCAAAATGTTTGATACAAAGTCCGAGAGTCGGGAAGACCAAAAGACCGAAAGTCCGAAAAAGCAGAAATCAGGGAGAAGGCGTATTCACGTGTTCACGTTTTTGCAATGGAACACTTTTAGTGAACACCTCATTAACAGCAATTTATAAACAAATTTTGGCGAAAATCGGCACCTTATACTGACAAAACTGTGTCACCATTTAGCCGGCTGCCTTTTCCTATATTTTTCGTCGCCGCAGAGTCTCTTGAAAAGGACCCTGCGTTGCTATGCCAGTTTGAAACGGAATTATTATATTTTCGTCTTCGCAGGTCTCTTGAAAAGGACCCTGCGCGCAATGCCTATTGGAAACAGAATTATTATATTTACCCAATGGCTATCGTGATATTGGTTCTAAAATAATTGCGCTCCGCAGGGTCCTCTTCGAGAGACCCTGCGGGGACAGAAAGTAATCCTACTCGCTAGTGCAAAATGCCAAAAAAGAAATAACATGAAATATATTAACCATATAACCACAATGATTTTTATGATGATTGCAGTCAACGCAAGTGCTCAATCAAAACTAAAAGCGAGTAAATTTGTATCTGGCGATTATAGTATATTTAAAGTAGCCTGTGATAGCATTTCAAAAAGTTTTACTATGGTAACTGATATAACTGAAGGTAACATTTCTTGTACATTGTTTATATCAGGGAAGATGATAAAGGATAGTCAGGGCAAATATCCGCTGAAGGCATACCTATGGGACAAAAATGCCAGTCAGGACGGAAAATTAACGTTTAAGAACGGTATTATGGAGATTCAACTGAAGGAATCTGGATCGTGTCAAAATATTTATGACTTTGAACATGGCGCCGGTTTTACTTTAGACAGGATATATCCTTATCGAAAATTTAGTATGATAGTGTCAAAAAAAGCAATCGCCTATTCTAATTACTCAACAATAGCCCATAAAAAGGGGTATTTATTAAAAGGAGATTTTGTATCTATCATCTCGGAAAATAAGGACTTTCGTTATATAGAATACAAGAACAAACCCTCTTTCAAAGCTTGGGTGAAGAAATCAGATTTAATATTATAACATAGTTTCTATCATGTTCTAAATTGTGTTTTCGGAATAAAGTAATAGCTTAATTTGTCATTACTCACAAAGCTTTTTATCAATAAATTAATATTTGATTATTTGCCTTCGCAGTCGCACAGGTACCGTTGGTGGCCCGCAAGCATGGTAGCCGCCATTTATAAATGAAGCGATCACTTCCCTCCACCCACAACCGCATCCCTCGCAATTTCAACATCCCTTGCCACATCCAGCCTTAATTTTTGCCAGTGGAAACGCAGGAGGTCGTTTGCTTTTGTGCGCTCGCCGTTTTGTTCGGTGTAATGTACCAGGGGCATATCCTTATAAATGGGGCGGGTTATAACTATCACCAAATCCCAGTAGCCCAGTGCCTTTTGCAGGCAAGAGATGGCGACCTGTTTATCTTCCGGGTGACCGGTTGTACGGTATTTTTGCAGGGCCATGCCGCCTTTTAGTTTCCACGAAAAATACAGGCCCAGGTTTGCCCATACTTTTACATCCGCCACCTCGTACATCAGGGAATTATTTTTACTGTAATTAATACCTTTAACTAGTTGAAGGGCTTTAGTACAGTCCCGCTGCAGCAGGCTAGCTAAAATTGGCGGCGTTATTTTATCGGCGGTAAAAGTGCCGCCGGCATTTAGTTTTTTAACATAATTGGCAATATTCACATAATCCGTATCCAACGGGGGCTGGTTGATCTGCCTGTCGACGGTTATATAACCCACACTTTTGGTTTTTGGGTCGAGCGCCATAAAGCCCTCGCTGTATAGGGAAAAATCCCAGGTAAAGTCAAACGAAGCTGCTAAACGCAGCGGGGTAGTTGAAGCAAGCGAATAGGCCTTTAACAACGGGGCGGCCTTTTTGCCATACCGGCGTATAAACTCATTTTCAAACACGGCATCGGGCGTTTCGGGATCATAAAGCAGCCTGCCCCATAATTTATAGAACAGCCACTGCCGCTCAAATGCGTATTTCCAGCTTACTTTGCCGTGTATTTTTGTAAAATAGTCCTTAGCGGGAATATAAGTCTCGGAGCCTAACACATATCCACCAACATAGGGCTGACTGTTAACCGCAATATGCGCCCTGATAAACGACGGCACTCCCCATCGCAGGCAAAAAAAGTCCTCGTTGCGAACTGTCCACGTAATTTTGTAAACTGATGGCACGGGTTTAAAATAGGTATCGAACAGTTTACCGCCATGTACCTTCACCAGTTTAGTGCTGGAGTGCGCATGGGACCAATTGTACTTCAAATCGGCCCAAATAGGTTTGTCTAAAAATTTGAGGTCACCTTCCTCATCAATCGTTTTGCGGGTTAGCTGCTCGGTAGCTATGCTGGTAACGTCCAATGAGCCGGTAGTGCTCGAAAAAGGGATACGGTGAATGAGCTTTGTTTTGCGGTTAACAAGACCCATGCCCTTGATGATGGTTTCTTTCATCCATTCCTCACGTTGCTGCGGCGTCATGCCGCCCATGCCCTCGCCAAGCGTTAGGCCGAAGCCGGTAAGATCGGGGTATTCATTCAGTACCTGTGTAACGCTTTCGCGGGTGTAGCGCTTAATAATTTCGGAGGTATCGGCATTTACAAAGAAGTCGTGCTGCAAATTATCAAGCGCCACATGGTGAGCCTTTGCAAATTCGGGGCTTACAAAAATATTAAAAGGCACCAGGTAGGTATCAATCCCCCGTTCCTTTGCCATTCTGAAAATGCTGGTGAATAGTGCGTGCCATTCTTTCAGTTCAGCATCGTTAAAAGGTGTAGCCTCCGGGAAGTTGGTGGCCCTTATCATGTAGGGATAAGGGTGCAGGTTCCATAAAGTGAGTACATTAAAACGATTTTCGGCCATCATATCCAAAAAAGCCTTCCAGAATAATGTGTCCCGGCAGGTTTCATAGTGCTGATCAAGGGCGTAGCTGTGGCGATAAGTATCCCAGGGCAAATCAAACTTTATAGCGCGGAAGGGATATTTCGGACTTTCACTCTGCGATTTTATCCGCTGTAACGGAACCCCGTTGCACAGGTTTTCGGCTAGGGATAAACTTCCGTAAATAACGCCTGCGCCATTGCCGCCGGTAATATTGATCCTTTTACCCTTATGTGTTATGCGATAAGCTTCCGGGCCTGCGTAGGTGCTGTCAATTTGCAGGATAATGGAATATGCGCTATGCGACTTTCCCAATAAGTAACCTTTGCTGCGCAGCGCTTTGGTTAATACACCTGCCGCATAAGCCTGCTGTGCGTTTGTCCGGGTAAAAGCAATATGTACCTTTTGCGCAAAAGCTATAGTTTGCAATAAGATAAAAAAAGTGCAGAAATACCAGGATGTTCTTTTCATTATTGCAGCCGGCGACTTACAAGTTTACAAACAGGAATTTAAATTTGTTGTAACAAAGCAATGTATTTTTTGTGGAGAAAGAAGATTGGTGTTATCCTAAACAATTGTCATCCTGAGGGTAGAGAAGGATCTGCTACGATAGAAAAGTATACACCTTGTGGTCCAGCGAAAAGCATGGCTTAGAAGATTCTTCACTTCGTTCAGAATGACAAATTTATTTGACAATCAACACTTTAAACAGTTTGTCATCGCAATGACAATGAAAAGTGTTGCGTCAAAACTTAAACAACCTATAAGCCAAACTCAAATTAAACAGGCTAACCCTCGTTTGAGTGTTCATATAGTTTTGTTTGGTGATGCCGGCTTCGTAGCGTAAATCGATGGAGATGCTTTTTATGTCGAGGCCAGCGCCGAACTGCCATGCCACGTTTTGGTCGTGATAATCCAATTCTCCTGCTTTTCCGGCCGCATCGGAGAAACTTTGATCTTTGGTAACTGCGAATGAAAATAATGGGCCGGTATAAAAACGGGCTCCTACGCCCAAAGCGCCAACTTTGCCTCCAAATAGTAAAGGCACATCAATACTGGTAAATTTCGCCCGGGTTTCGCCGCCATTGGCATCAATATTAACGTCTTTGGCAGTTACATACATTTCGGGTTGAAAATTAAACCCCAACGCGCCTATTCTCGCCCAAAGGCCGCCTAAATAACCGGCCTGGTTGCTGCTGCTAAATGTTCCGCCGGTGGGCGCCAGGCTGGAAAGACTTACGCCACCTTTAATCCCAAACTGGAATGTTGGCAAAACCTGCGCAGCACTGAAACTGATCGCGACTGCAAAAACTATCAGGGTAAGGAGAAATTTTTTCATAATTCACGTAAATGCCTATAAGACAGCTAACGCGAAATAAAGTTTAATATTGGCTAAGACAGTATAAATAGAAATATCCGGTTTGCGCCCGTAATATTAACCTGGTGCAAGCCGGATATCATGATAGAATCTGGGGTTAAATTTATAAATTATTTACAAATCAAATAACAATTTGAAAATAATTTTACAGGGATAATTTCCCCTGGTAATAATCCAGTATCTTACTGTAAATGAAGTAGTCATACCGTGCGCTTATCAGGTTTAAATTGGCCGCATCAAGGTTATTTTTGGCAATTATATAATCCACGGAAGTTAATACTCCGGCGTCAAAACGAATCTTGGATATTCGAAAACTTTCTGTATAAGCGTTTACCTGGTCGGTCAGGGCCTGGTACTTGCGGTAGGAGGCCGTCATATTGTAATAAGCCTGCTCCACATTTTGCTTTAACTGTACCTTTGTATTGTCCTCGATATTCTGATAGCTTTCCAGGTTTATTTTCGCCAGTGCAATATTGTTCCTTTTTATATAATTGGTAAATATCGGAATGTTCAATCCTAGTGTTAAGTAAGTACCATAATTGTTTTTAAACTGATCGGCGTAGTCAATTCGCTGGTTCGCAAAATTAGCTTGTGTGGTGTAAACAGTCTGCTTCCCGCCGCCGGGCGTATTAATGAAGGCATTGGTGGGATTAGTTGTCGAATCGGTGAACACCGATCGCTGCCCGGCGCTGGAGTAGTTAGTGGAAAGGCCGCCGTTAATGGCCAGCGATGGCAATAAAAGTCCTTTCGCTACTTTCACACCCTTTTCGGCACTCTCGCGCCGCAGCGTGGCTGCTTTGACAACCGCCAGCTGCTGGAGGGCTGTCTCATAAACCTTGTCGGGCGTTACACCGTACTGGCCCGCAAGGTCCTGCGCGTTCAGCGACTGAAATTGAGCATTAGGGTTATACGGGATGTTCATCAGCTGAAATAAATTCAGTTTCGAAGCATCCAGCGAATTCTGACTGTTAACTACTGCAACCCGGCTGCCTGCAAGCGCACCCTTAAAATCAGAAAGATCTGAGGCCACCTTATTTGCGCCGCTTTTTTCTAGAGTTTCCGAACGGTCAACATTCTCCTGAGCAACGGCCAACTGGCTTTTGCTTTGTCCTAAAATTTCCTGGTTATCCAGTATGTTCAAGTAATTGGTTATGATATTTATCGTTACGATATCCTTTGCTGCCTGGAAATCCATTCTACCAGCCTGGTATGATAGGGATGCCTGTTTTATAGCGTTTTGCAGCGCCAATCCATTAAATAACACCAGGTTGCCTGTTACACCATAATTGTCGGAAGTTAGGGATTGGTTGACATAGGTGTTGGTAACCGGATTGATACCACGGCCCTGGCTAAGCTGCCGGCTTACATTGCCGCTTATAGAAGGTAATAGATTTTCTTTCGATTGCAAAAAGTTGATACGGTCCGCTTCCATCGTCAGGCCGTTTTGCTTTACCTGTAGATTGTTTTTTATCGCAATATCAAGGCATTTTTGTAGCGTGAGCGTGTCACTTTGCTGTGCATGGGCCAAAACAACGCAGGCAGCAAATAGTAGTATTAAAAGGTATTTAGTAAATCGCATTATCAGAATTTTTTAGATGAATGTATTTTACCATCCAAAAGATTAATTACCCGGGAGCCGTATTCTGCATTTTTTTCAGAATGTGTTACCTGTATAATGGTTACGCCGTCCTCTTTATTCAGCTTGCGAAAAAGCTCCATTATTTCCTCACCTTGTTTGGAGTTCAAATTACCTGTCGGCTCGTCGGCGAGTAATAATTTTGGTTTGGTTATTAAAGCACGTGCTATCCCCACTAATTGCTGCTGGCCCCCTGATAATTGAGAAGGGAATAAATCTTTTTTGCCGACGATCTGGAAACGGTCCAGCATATCGGCTACCATAGCTTTGCGTTCGGTGCTTTTAAAGTCCTGGTAAATAAGCGGAGTCTCTATATTTTCATAAACAGTAAGCTCATCAATCAGGTGATAAGCCTGGAAAACAAAACCAATATATTGCTTATACAATGCGGAACGTTGTTTTTCCTTAAGCTGGTGAACAGAATTCCCCACAAAATAATGGTAACCATCTGATGGTTCATCGAGCATACCGATCACATTTAAAAGCGTTGATTTGCCCGATCCCGAAGGACCCATTATAGAAATAAATTCACCTTGATCAACCTCAAGACTGATATCGTTTAATACAAAATTTTTGTTGCCGCCAACCTGGTAATATTTGGAAATATGCTGAAGTGATAACATGGATTTTTAATTAGTTAATTAATTTTATTTATTGGTTATTAAATGGCTAATTTAATTAATAGTGCTTTATTAACTATCTGCATTCATGCGCAATATGTCACTAAGGTATCAATAACATACCAAACTTTTAAAAAGCTAATTATCAATGTTTTGCGATAAAAAATAGAAACAATTACTGTACGCTTATGTGACAAGGGGCGTACGGTTATGATACAATGGATTAAGTCCGAAAGTTGGGAAAGTCCGAAAGTCGGAAAGAAGAAGCAGGCAGGATAGTTAAGAAAATCTTCTCCACAATCGGCATTCCGACCGCATTGCAATTCGCTCTTAGTTGGAAAGTCGGAAAGCAAAAGCAGGCGGGGTATTTAAGAAATCCCTTCCGCAATCGGCATTCCGACTTCCGCATTTCAATTACTCGCTTCTCAAACTATTAACCGGGTTAGCCAGCGCCGCTTTAATTGCTTTGTAGCTTACCGTTAAACAAGCGATGATCACTGAAGCTGCAATTGCGATCAAAAATATCCATGCATTTAATGTAATCCGGTACGCAAAATTTTGCAGCCAGCCCGACATAATATACCATGCCGCGGGCATCGCTATAAAGAATGATATGGCGATCAGCACCAAAAACTCCTTCGAAAATAAATAGATAATGCTGGTGACCGACGCACCTAAAACTTTGCGGATACCTACTTCTTTTGTCCGTTGTACTGACATAAACGACACGAGGCCGTATAAACCCAGGCACGAAATAAATATAGCCACCGCGGCAAACAGCTTATAGATCAGCGCCAGTTGGTTCTCCTGCTTGTAAAACTGGGCTATATTTGTATCCAGAAAAAATCCGTTATAAGCGTATTCAGGGTAAGTGCTTTCCCATAATTTTTGTATGGAGGCTGTAGTTTCCATCAGATCTTTTGCGTGCAATTTAATGGCAACCTGCGATTCAAATTTTTTGTTCGATAAAATAATGATCGGCTTTACGGTTTCCCTGAGGGAATTTGTTTTGAAATCTCTTACCACTCCTATTATATGAGCCCAATGACCTGACCCCAGCATAATGGTTTTGCCGATAGCATCCTTATCGTGTTGAATGCCAAGCTTCCGCAATATTGTTTGGTTCACGACGGCTTCCCTTGCAGTGTCGCTAAATTGATAGCCGGTGCCGGCCGTGAATTGAAGGCCGAAAGTTTTAAAATAATCGGCATCGGCTAGTTTAAGAAAAGTAGGAAAACCGGGGTCTTTTTTTGAGTTATTAAAATAAAAGTTAGTCCCCCAATTATTGTCAGACGATGGCACATCAGAAGCGAAGCTGACAGATTGAACGGTGGGATTTTCCAGAAGCCGCTGTTTAAAGCTTTGCATTTTACGCAAACTAACACTATCAGTATAGCCCGGAATAACCAATACGGCATCTTTATTAAAACCCAGGTCGGCTTTGTTAACAAAATTCATTTGGTTCACTGCCACTACGGTACCTATTATTAGTAATTGGGAAATGGCAAACTGGGCAACTACAAGCGCCCGGCGTAATGGAATGCCGCCTACCGAGGCGGCGGTAATTTTGTTCTTCAGCGCTAAAACCGGCTTAAATCCTGATACAATTAATGCAGGGTATAAACCAGATAAAAGTATAACAACGATGGTGGTACCGCATAAAAACGCAAGGCTCCCCGCGTTAAGCAGGCTAATAGACTCGGGTACGCTGGCTATATTCTTTAGGTATGGTAAAGCTATTTTGGCAACACAAACTGCTAAAAACACCGACGAGATTACAATTATTGCCGTTTCGCCAATAACCTGTGCAATCAATTGAGGCCTGCTGCTGCCCAACACTTTACGAATGCCTACTTCTTTCGACCGGCCTACTGACTGCGCCGTTGAAAGGTTAATAAAATTAATAGAAGCCATTATGATAATGAGAACTGCGATAAATGACAATGTGCGCAGCGTTGCCATGCTGGTCAAGTGGTCACCAATGGAGTTTCCAAACTTCGTATCAAAGTGAAGTTGCGAAAGCGGTTGCAATACCTCAAAATTCACCTCTGGTCCTTGTTTGCCATAATGCTTATCGGAAAATGTTTTTAGTTGCTGATTCGTTTTGTTGATAGAAATGCCTTTGGGAAATAGCATGAACACATTTTGGTTACTATTAGTCGAATTCCAGTCGGTCGTGAAATTATAATTATTTTTATGCTGATTCAGGGTTGTGTACGAAACCAAAACTTTGAACGGAAAATCACTGTTGGCCGGCGCATCTTCAATTACGCCGGCTACTTTCAGTGTTAAAACATTATCCATTTTTAACGTTTTACCGGTAGCATTCCTCCAGTCCCCAAAATATTTGATAGCATTGCTTTTATCAATAACTACCATGTTAGGGTCCTTTAATACAGAAGGTTGCCCGGCTAGCCATGACGATCTGAAAATGTCAAAATACTGGGGCTCAATAAAAACAACGCCGATGCTTTCGGTAAATTTCTTATCCCCGGCCAGGTTAGCGCCGGGTGCTGTTATTTGGCTGCCATAATTCAGATGAAACGCGGCAACTTTTGCTTCCGGAAAATCAAGTCGCAAGGCATCAGTGGCAGCCCCGGGTATTCCGGGATTATAAGTAATGCCATCCGGGCTTTTCCCCTCAGTTACTATATGATATATGTTTTTATAATTGGGCTGAAATGTATCATAGCTCAACTCATATTGCACAACCATAAATATGAGTAAACTGGCGGCTATACCTAAGGTCAAGCCGGCAATATTAATAGCCGAATATGCTTTGTGCCTGATAATGTTGCGCCAGGCAATTATTAAATAATTTTTTATCATTTCTTTTGGTAATTAGTCATTATTGGGTTATCGGTTAAATTCCGTTGCCATTGATCGCCAGTTATGCACAAATGACCAATGACTATATTATTCACTCCT
>Ga0206797_1137_pt1 | contig 13056 bp, 1 predicted proteins | sample Alteio_BWOrgCont_69_FD_152894 | JGI IMG/M metagenome (GOLD analysis project Ga0206797, IMG submission 152894) | Enriched cells from forest soil in Barre Woods Harvard Forest LTER site, Petersham, Massachusetts, United States -... | ecosystem: Environmental > Terrestrial > Soil > Temperate forest > O...
CGAATATTCGGGAAGGAAGGACGACCAGGTAAAAATACGTGGCTACCGGATAGAACCCGGCGAGATAGAGAATGTGCTGAACGGCAGCGGCCTGGTAAGCCAGGGTGTAGTGCTGGCAAAAGAAGACAGCAAGGGGAACAAACGGCTTATAGGCTATGTAGTAACCCCAGGGGAATTCGACAAGCAGGCTGTTCAGGATTACCTGGGCACAAAGCTGCCAGAATATATGGTACCTGCACTGTGGGTAGAACTGGATACATTGCCGTTGACAGCAAGCGGAAAAGTAAATCGTAAGATTTTACCTGATCCGGAGTTAACAGATGCGGTGGCTGTATATGCTACGCCACGAAATGAAACGGAACAGGCGATGGCCGAAATATGGGAAGACCTGCTCGGGCTGGAACGGATAGGTATTTACGACAATTTTTTTGAGCTTGGCGGCGATTCGATCCTGATGATCCAGGTATTAAGCCGGATGAGGCGTTTGGGACATGTTATACCCAAAGATATTTTCAATTACCAGGATATTGCTACGTTGGCAGATTCGATTACCCGCAGTACGGAGCTGGCTGTTACCGGCGAGCAGGGGATACTGACGGGCGCGTTCGGCTTGCTTCCGATACAATCATGGTATTTTGAAAAGGAGCCGGAAGATATATCTCATTTCAATCAAAGCGTGCTGTTGAAAATCAATAAAAGGATAACCGAAACAGTATTGCAAACCGCGTTGGATCAGCTGATGGCGCGTCACGATGCGCTTGGATTGGTATTCAAAAAGGTAGATGGAGTGTGGCAACAGGCTTATGGTGCGGTGCCATTACAATTAAGCGTTGATAAACTTCAAGCCATTGATAATGATGATTTAGCAAGTGCCATCTATAACCGCGCTGATGAACACCAGCGAAGCCTCTCGATAGAAGAAGGCAGGCTGATGCGGATGGCATTGATGCAAACTCCCGAGACTGAAGAAACCAACCGCCTGTTTATCGTGGTTCACCATTTGGTGGTTGACGGAGTATCGTGGCGTATTCTGCTGGAAGATGTGGAACAGTTATTGAGTGACTTAATGCAAGGCGAAGAACCTAAACCCAGCATTAAAAGCAGTTCGTATCGCCAATGGTATGTAGCCCTGGCAGATTACGGTGCAAACCGCGCTAAATCGACACAAAAAGAGTACTGGGAACAGGTCGCTCGTGGCTACGCATCTTTACCTGTAGATAAAGCGTATAACGGCGAACTACTGGTAAAAAATATGCAAGGCTACCAGGTAAAACTCGAAGCGGAGCAAACACGTAAGTTAATAAAAGACGTGCCGCGTATATATCACACTGAAATTAATGACCTACTGCTTAGTGCATTAAGTGCTGCTTTGTGTAACTGGTCTGGAAATAAGCAGGTGGTGATAGGTATGGAAGGACATGGAAGGGAGCCGATAGCCGCCGACATTGACATTAACGGAACGGTAGGCTGGTTTACCAGCCTTTACCCGGTGTTGCTCAGCGCAGGCACGGATCAGGGCACGCTTATAAAAAGCGTGAAAGAAGAGTTACGACGGATACCCGATAAAGGGCTTGGGTACGGCGTTCTTAAATATATCGAAAAAATACCAGGCTTGCAGGGTGATGACCCCTGGGATATTACCTTTAATTATTTAGGGCAGTTGGATACGGCGATAACGCCAGGCAGTCAATGGCTATCAATTTCGAACGAAGGCAGCGGAACTGGTACAAGTGAAAAACAAATATCGACTACAAAACTGTCTGTTGACAGCTATATTTTTAACGAAGAATTGGTATTGCATTGGAACTATAGCTCCTTGCATTACAATCCGGAAACCATCCAGAAATTGGGTGCTGATTATATAAGGCAATTGTTGCGTTTGATTGCTCATTGCCTGGAATACGTCGAATCGGAGGCAGTTTATACGCCCGCTGATTACGGCCTGAGTGCAGAAATAACATACCAGGAACTGGATAGTTTCCTGGATGATAATGATGATGACCTTATTAGTTTTTAGTGAATTAAAATATGCAAATACGTGATTTTATAGTGTCGCTTGAAAAAATGAATTTTTCTTTATCAGTTAAAGAAGGAAAATTGATTTTAAAGGGTGATAGCAAAAAACTTAGTAAAGAGGAACTTGAAGCTATAAAGACTAACCAGGAGGTAATTAACTATATTAAAACTAATAAGGAACAGTTAATTGAATATATTTCTTTATTTCCCGGGGCATCAGTCGCAAAAAATGCCAAAGATATTGTTTCTGTTTACCGTTTAAGTGGTTTGCAGCAGGGCATGTTGTTCCACGGCTTGTATGACAACGCCGGGAGCTATTTAGACCAGGTTAGCTGTAATTTTATCGGTGTAAATGTTGATGTATTGTTAGCCAGCTGGGCAGCCTTGATAAAACGTCACTCGATACTACGAAGCGCATTTTATTATGATTCATTTAGCATACCGGTGCAATGTGTATATCGCGCGGTAGAACTCCCGGTTGAAAATCTGGATTATCGCGATTTAGATGCTGATGCACAGTCGATAGCATTGAAAGCATATGAAACTGCGGACAGGGCCAGGGGTTTTGACTTTAAGTCGGCACCGTTGATGCGTCTTACTCTTATCCGCGTTGGCACCGACAACTACCGGATGTTATGGACATCCCACCATATTCTTTTCGATGGATGGTCGGTTCCGATCCTGATGGAAGAGTTTTTGAACACTTATGAACTTTTGTTGGCCGGAAACGCCTTGCCTGAAGAAATAGAAGACAGATACGAAGATTATATACGCTACCTGGAACGTCGTGATAAAACGGTAGACGAAAAATACTGGCGTAATTATTTACAGGGAATCACCCATGGTACGCTGTTACCGTTTGTGATAACTTCAAGCGAACGCACCAAAGGAATTGGGCGCTATGAATCCCTTTCATTAGCGATCGACAAAAATAAAACGGGCCACATACAACGTTATGCCCAGTTACATCGGCTTACGGTTAATACACTGATGCAGGGGATATGGGCCTTGTTATTGCACAAATTTACCGGAGACCCTGCCGTGATATACGGCGTAGTGGTATCCGGCCGACCTGCCGAGCTGCCGGGCGTGGAGCAACGCGTGGGGATGTATATAAATACATTAGCGCTTAAAGCGATCATAGAACCGGAACAAGAAATAGTTAGCTGGCTGCAAGCCTTGCAGGCTGATCAGGGGGCATCGCGACAGTACCAGTATACAGCTTTACAGGATGTACAGGGACTAACCGGAATAAAAGGCGACCTGTTTGACACGCTGCTGATTTTTGAAAATTACCCGGTAGGTAAGATGGTCGAATCGGGATCATGGTCTTTAAAGGTAGAAAATTTAGAGGTTGTTGAAGAAACGAATTACCCGCTTACAGTAATTATAGGAATCTCGGACGAGCTGAATATTTCTTTTAACTATAACACAGAATTACTTGAACAGGCTTATGTAAGCGATATCCGTGATCAATTTGAACAGGTATTACTACAGATCACTGATGGGCAAGCAAACACTTTTGATGATATCCGGATATTGACGTTGCCGCAGGAGGAAAAGTTATTACGCGCATTTAATAATACCTCGGCACCTTATCCAAAAGAAGATAGCATTGTCAGTTTGCTCGAAAAGCAGGCAGCAAGGACCCCCGAAGCAACGGCTGTTGTATTTGAACAGGAAGAATTGTCCTACAAACAACTGAACGAACGATCAAACCAGCTGGCGCATTACTTGGTAAAGAATGGCGTAAAGGCGGAGACGCTGGTGCCGATCTGCGTGGAACGTGGCCTGGACATGATTGTTGGTATATTGGGCATATTAAAGGCCGGCGGCGCATATGTACCGATTGACCCCGAATATCCCTCGGATCGGATCAACTACATGCTGGAGGACGCTGGGGCCAGGATTGGTCTGAGCAGCAGGGATAGCATGGACAAGCTGCAGGAAAAAAATCTACCGGTGATAGCCATTGATGGCGACTGGGATATGATTGCAAAGGAGTCTGTGGAGAATTCTGATATTAAGATATCGCCATCCCAGTTAGCTTATGTGATCTATACCTCCGGTTCAACGGGCAAGCCCAAGGGTGTGATGATCGAACATGGCGGAGTCGTAAACCTGGGCACAAGCCAGGCAAAACCATTAAAATTGAAACCCGGTATGCGTTCGCTCCAATTCGCATCATTCGGCTTTGACGCATCTGTTTACGAGATATTTAATACACTATTAAGCGGAGGTACGCTGGTTTTATCGGCTAAAGAAGACCTCTTATCAGCTGAAAGATTTACGGAATTGGTAAAAACATACCGCGTAGAACTGGCCGTGATCCCACCCTCTTTCCAGCTTATACTTGATGAAAGCATCTTTGGAATATTAAAGACGATCGTATCAGCAGGCGAAGCGCTGAATGAAATCACAGGAAGGTTTCTCCAGTCAAGAGGCGTAAGATTGATTAACGCCTACGGACCGACGGAGACAACGGTGTGTGCTACGCTTTCCGAAGACCCAATCCGTTCTGACCATATCATCACGATAGGTAAGCCAATTTCAAACGCGTATGTACGTATCTTAAATGACGGTGAATTGAGTCCGGTCGGGGTAACCGGCGAGATTTGTGTGGGCGGAGCTGGTTTGGCCAGAGGTTATTTGAACAGATCAGAACTAACAGCGGAAAAGTTTATTGAAGATACATTCGGCGATGATCAAAATGCGAGGTTATACAGAACAGGAGACCTGGGCCGATGGTTGCCTGATGGCAACATAGAATACCAGGGCCGGATGGACGACCAGGTGAAAATAAGAGGCTACAGGATAGAACTTGGCGAAATTGAGAGTGTGTTGAGCCAAAATGAACACATAAGCCAGGGAGTAGTATTAGCAAAAGAAGATAGCAGCGGCAATAAACGATTGATCGGATATGTGGTGCCATCTGGCGAGTTTGATAAGAAAATGATCCAGGAATACCTGGGCACGAGACTTCCTGAATATATGGTGCCGGATTTATGGATTGAGTTGGACAGCATGCCACTCTCTTCCAGCGGAAAAATAGACAGGAAGGCGCTGCCCGATCCTGAAGACCTGCTTGGCGAAACAAATAACTATGTAGCACCATTTGGCGACATTGAAATTAAGCTGGCCGAAATTTGGCAGGACGTGCTTGAAGTTGACCAAATAAGCGCAACTGATGATTTTTTTGAACTTGGCGGACATTCGCTATTGGCAATTCGGGTGGTTTCGGCTGTTCGAAAAGCCTTCGGGATGGAGTTGCCCATTAATGATGTGTTCGATTACCCAACTATTGACTTACTCGCCAAACGATTAGTTAAGGAACCATCTGGAGATATTTTACCTCCGGTAAAACCGGTTGTCGAACGACCAGAACATATTCCGTTGTCATTTAGCCAGGAGCGGTTGTGGTTTATAGATCAGTTGGAAGGGAGCCTGCAGTACCATTTACCTGCAGTATTGCGATTAAAAGGCCAATTGGATAAAGAGGCATTGACCCATACGCTCCGCACTATTATTGAGCGCCATGAAGTTTTGCGGTCGGTGATCTTAAAAGATAAAGAAGGACAAGGTTATCAGCAAATAATGCCTGTTGATGGCTGGGGATTGGAAACTACCGAAAATACTTCCGATGAAGCAACGCTGTCAAAATATGTTGCGACAGTAATCGGCAAGCCATTTAATTTGTCGGCCGATTATATGTTACGTGCTGAGCTGATTAAAATTACTGACCAGGACCATGTGCTGGTTGTAATTATGCACCATATCGCATCAGATGGCTGGTCGACCTCAATATTAGTAAAGGAAGTAGTAACAATTTATGAAGCTTATATTACCGGTAAGGAAGCAAAATTGCCACCACTACCGGTACAATATGCAGATTATGCAATATGGCAACGCACTTATATGCAGGGAGATGTCCTGGATAAAAAAATAAAATACTGGACAACGAAACTGGAAGATGTTACCCCGTTGCAACTGCCAACCGATTACAGTCGCCCGGTAATTCAAAGTTCAAAGGGTGCAATACATAGCTTCCAAATCGATAAAAAACAGGCAGATCAATTAAAGGTCTTAAGCCAGGCCAGCGGAACAACCCTTTATATGACCATACTGGCAGCGTTCAATGTGTTGCTGTATCGATATAGCGGACAGGAGGATATATGTGTAGGTACGCCGGTAGCCGGAAGAAATCAACAGGAACTCGAAGGCTTGATCGGTTTCTTTATCAATACACTTGCCCTTCGGAATGAAGTAGGCGGAAATCTGTCATTCAGGGCGCTGCTTGAGGAAGTTAAAACAACAACGCTGGAAGCTTATAGTCATCAGGAAGTGCCATTTGAGAAAGTGGTAGATGCAGTGGTGAAAGTTCGCGATATGAGCCGGAGCCCGTTGTTCCAGGTAATGTTCAGCTTAGAGAATACGCCAGAAGTTCCGGAATTGAAATTAGGCGGACTGAGCTTATCCGGAATAACCAGTAACAATACCACTGCCAAATTCGATCTCACTTTCGTAATGGGAGAGACGAGTTCAGGTATCCAGGGAACGGTTGAATACAATACTGATCTGTATTTTTCGGAGACCATAGAACGAATGACCGGTCATTATTTGAATATACTTCAATCGGTTGTTGCCTTTCCGGATAAACTGCTAGGGCAAATTACTATGATGACTAGCACGGAGGAAAGGATATTATTGGAACAGTTCAATGATACCAAAGTGTATTATCAGACCAACAAAAACATCGTTACACTTGTTGATGAACAGGCAAGCAGGACACCTGGTGCAACGGCGATCATATTTGGCGATCAGCTGCTGACATACGAAGACCTGGTTGAGAAATCAAATCAATTGGCGCATTATCTAATAAAACAAGGTATAAAAGAGGAAACATTGGTGCCAGTTTGTATGGAACGGAGCATGGCTATGATCATTGCGATGTTAGGTATCATGAAGGCTGGCGGCGCGTATGTTCCGGTCGATCCGGAATATCCGGCTGACCGTATCAGTTATATGCTCAAGGACACGGGCGCGACGTTAGTTTTATCGAATACAGCGAATCGGCAAAAATTAAATCAATCCATCCCTGTTATAGCCCTCGATTCGGATTGGCCGCTCATCGAAAAGGAAGAACGCAGTGAGGTACATCGGGTCATTCATCCCGCGATGTTAGCCTATGTGATCTATACATCAGGTTCAACAGGCAAGCCCAAAGGAGTGATGATTGAACATCAAAGTTTAGTCAATTTAATAAGCTGGCATAACCAGGTGTTCGAAGTGGAACCTGCCAGTAAGGCCACATCGATGGCAGGAGTAGGATTTGATGCATTCGGATGGGAAATATGGCCCTACCTGGCAGCCGGGGCCTCAATTTGTGTTATTGATAACGAAACACGCCTTTCGGCCACTGATTTAACGGAATTATTTATAACAAAACAAATAACGCATAGCTTCATATCAACCGCGCTGATACCTGATTTTATTGACAGATCCCGGAATAAAGAAAGCTCATTAAAATACCTGCTTACCGGCGGCGACAAGCTATCTGCTATAAATTTAGATGGTATTGGTTACACGCTCGTGAATAATTACGGGCCGACAGAAAATACGGTTGTGGCGACCAGTTGCCATGTTTCTCAAAGAGATATAACGCCGTCTATTGGTAAACCAATAGCAAATAGCACGGTCTATATACTGAATTCGAATAATGTGTTAAGTCCTGTTGGCGTACCTGGTGAGATATGTATCGGAGGTGCGAGCCTGGCACGCGGCTATCTGAACCAACCCGAATTAACGGCAGAGAAGTTTATCAAAGATCCGTTCAATAACGAGACTGATGCACGGCTGTACAAAACGGGAGACCTGGGCAGGTGGCTGCCGGATGGTAATATTGAATATTTGGGCCGGATGGACGACCAGGTAAAGATAAGGGGTTACCGGATTGAGCTGGGCGAGATAGAGAATGTACTTAATCAAAGCAACCTGGTAGACCAAAGTATTGTACTGATAAAGGAAGACATTAAGGGGAATAAATGGCTGGTGGGTTATGTGGTATCCCCGAAGGGCTTTGATAAATTAGCTGTACAAAATTACCTCCGCACAAAGTTGCCGGATTATATGATTCCTGTAACCTGGGTAGAACTTGAAAGCATCCCGCTTACACCAAACGGGAAAATAGACCGGAAAGCACTACCTGATACAAAATTAGCAAATAGCACAACAGAGTACGTTGCGCCGAGAAATGAGACCGAAGTAAAGCTTGCTGCGATATGGCAAACGCTGCTTGGTGTTGAGCGGGTGGGGGTGTATGATAACTTTTTTGAACTAGGCGGACATTCGCTTTTAGCTATGCGTGTGGTGTCATATATTGAAAGAGATTTATTGGTTACAATTCCAATTCATATGCTATTTAAATTCAGCTCAATTAGTGATTTAAGCAAGTATTTGGAAATACAAAATAACGGGAATTTTGAGGAAAGAAATGCCGGAACATTTAAATTATTAGATGTATAATTGTGGTACATTGTGGAAAAAGTGCAACAAAGATTAGGTGAATAATCGACTAGTGTAAGAATGGAACAAACGTTTACGAAGGCGATCGATATAATATATTTGGCGAAACAAAATGACGTTGACATCATACTAAATGGTGATCAACTTCAACTTAAAGTCGCTGAGGATAAGACCGTTGATGATGATTTACTTAAAGAAATAAGAGCTAATAAAAAATTAATCATCGATTTTTTAAGTAATGATGATTGGAAGTCAACGGTTGTTGCTAACGGTAATCGCCAGATCCTCCCCTTCGACCGGTTAACAACAACGAATATTCCCTTATCATTCAGCCAGGAGCGATTATGGTTTATCGATAGATTAGAGGGGAGTAAAGAGTACCATTTGCCCGCAGTGCTGCGATTAACAGGTAAGCTGGATAAACAAGCCTTATCCAAAGCCCTGCAGGAGATCATAGCGCGGCACGAAGTATTGCGGACTGTATACCAGGAAGAAAACGGAGCGGTATACCAGCGTATAAAACCAGCCGGCAGCTGGACATTAAAAGAAAGCGACGGAAAACAATACACAAAGGACGAGAGCGAACTGGAAAGCTATATCCGCACCCTGACAGACGCCCCGTTTGACCTTTCGCAGGACGACCTGTTCCGGGCGGAACTGATCAGACTAAGCGGGGATGACCACATCCTGGTAGTAACGATGCACCACATCGCCTCGGATGCCTCCTCGATGCCGGTACTGGTAAGCGAAGTAGCACAGCTGTATGAAGCCTATGCCTCAGGCAAAACAGCCAGCCTGCCCGCCCTGCAGCTGCAATATGCAGACTACGCCGTATGGCAGCGGGAACACATCAGCGGGGAATTCCTGGAAGAAAAGCTAAGCTACTGGAAAGAAAAACTGGAAGACGTTCCACCACTGGAACTGCCCTCAGATACAACCCAATCCGGAAACGGCGGCGCAACAATATTTTTCGAAGTCGACGCCCAACTGGCCACACAGGTACAGGCGCTGGCCCGTCAAAATGGGGCAACGCTGTACATGACGCTGCTGGCAGCCTTCAAGACCCTGCTGTATCACTACAGCGGGCAGGAAGACATCTGCGTAGGCACGTCCGTAGCAAACCGCCCGCAGCAGGAGCTGGAAGAGCTGATCGGCTTCTTTGTAAACACACTGGCCCTGCGCGACCAGGTAAAAGGCGAGATGCCGTTTACAGCATTGCTGGCAGAAGTAAAAGAAACCACGCTGGGGGCCTACGCCCACCAGGATGTACCGTTTGAAAAAGTAGTAGAAGCCACCGTAAAAGAACGCATAGCCGGAAAAAGCCCCCTGTTCCAGGTAATGCTGGTGCTGAACAATACACCGGAGGTACCCGAACTGAAACTGGGCGAACTGGTACTGTCAGAACAAGGCTACGAGCAAAGCATATCCAAGTTCGACCTGACATTTTTTATTACAGAAAGCAAAGAAGGCTTCCATGGCTCGGTACAATACAATACCGGTCTGTACAGTGAAGAGCGGATCAGCAGAATGGCAAACCATTTCCGCACACTGTTACAGTCCATCGTCACCGCCCCGCAAACGCAGGTAGGCAAACTACAAATACTCAGCAAAACAGAGCAAAGCGAGCTAACGACGTTCGGCCAAAGCGAAAGCCCATACCCCAAAGACCAGACGATCGCAGCACTGTTCGAACAGCAGGCAGCAAAGCATCCCGACACGATCGCACTGGCCTTTGAAGAAACCAAAATCAGCTATAAAGCATTAAATGAAAGAGCCAACCAGTTAGCGCATTACCTGCAAAGCAAAGGCGTAAAAGAAAACACACTGGTACCGCTGCTGATGGAACGCGGAGCAGATATGCTGATCGCGATACTGGGGATATTGAAAGCAGGCGGGGCGTATGTACCCATCGATACCGACTTCCCATCCGACAGGATCAGCTACATGCTGGAAGACACGGAAGCAAAGCTCATTATCACCAGCAGTACGGCCAGCCACCAGCTGCCGCAGGGACTGACAGCAGCCATCATCGAACTGGACGAAGAGCGTGCCACGCTCCGCCAGCAGCCAGACACGACACCGGCCACCCCAACCACGACCCCCAACGACACGGCCTACGTGATCTATACGTCCGGCTCCACAGGCAAACCAAAAGGAGTACTGATCAGCAACAACAACATAGCTGATTACACCTACGGCTTAGAAGCAAGAATAACGATCAGCCAGAACAAAAGCTTTGCGCTGGTATCCTCGATAGCAACAGATTTGGGTAATACGGTATTGTTCGGATCAATACTGACAGGCGGCACCCTGCATGTATTCACCAAAGAAACAGTGAGCCATATCGAGGCCATCCACGAATATTTCGAACAAAACGAGATCGACTGTTTGAAAATCGTACCCTCACACTGGAAAGCGCTGACACTGGACGGCAGCCTGCTGCTGCCAAAGAAACAGCTGATCTTCGGCGGCGAGGCATTGCAAAGAACGATAGTAGAAACGATACAAAGCACAGGCACCAGCTGCCAGGTCATCAATCACTATGGACCGACCGAAACAACGATCGGCAAGCTGCTGCATGAAGTAGATACGAACAATACCAGCTACGGGCAAACGATCCCGATCGGCAAACCGTTTTCGAATACAAGAACCTACATATTAACAAAAGAGCTGACAAGTTCACCGGTAGGGGTACCGGGACAGCTGTATATCGCAGGGGAAGGATTAGCCATAGGCTATTTGAACAACCCGGAGCTGACCAAAGAAAAGTTCATCACCCACCCCATCACCAAAGAACGGATCTACGCCACAGGGGATAAAGTACAGTACCAATCAAACGGTAATATCCTGTTCATCGGCAGGGTAGACGACCAGGTAAAGATCAGGGGCTACCGGGTAGAACCGGGCGAAGTAGGAAGAATACTGGAACAAAGCCAGCAAGTAACACAGGCGATAGTACTGGCAAAAGACGACAAACAGGGAAACAAGCAGCTGATAGGGTATATCGTAGCAAAAGACAACTACGACAAACAGGAACTAAACGGATATCTGAAAGAACACTTGCCGGACTATATGATCCCGGCCCATATCGTAGAGCTAACCAGTTTCCCATTAACAGCCAACGGCAAGATCGACCGGAGGGCACTGCCTGATCCTGAAGTAACACAAACAGACGAATACACAGCACCAAACAACGAAACAGAAGCAAAGCTCACAAAAATCTGGGAAGAAGTACTGGAACTGGAAGATATCAGCACGACAGCAGACTTCTTCGAGCTGGGCGGTCATTCACTGCTGGCAGTGCGGCTGATCAGTATGATCAGGAAAGCATTCGGGATGGAGCTGCCGATTGCAGACGTATTTGATTACCCTACGGTACAAAAACTGGCAGCACGGCTGACAGATGAAGCATCGACAGACCTGCTGCCACCGGTAACGGCAGAAAAACCAAGACCGGAATACATCCCATTATCCTTCAGCCAGGAAAGGTTGTGGTTTATTGATAAACTGGAAGGCAGCGCGCAATATCACCAGCCTGCTGTATTACGATTAAAAGGCGAATTAAACCAGGAAGCACTGGCTCAAACGCTTCGTACCATCATCGACCGCCACGAAGTATTACGCACAGTAATCGTTGAGCATGAGGGCATAGGCTACCAGCAGGTTATGCGGGCGAGCAACTGGACTTTAAGTACTACCGAAGCATTAGGATATAAAGAAGGTACAATATTATCAAGATATATAGCTGAGCTGATCAGCCAGCCGTTTAACTTATCGAAAGATTATAAGTTGCGCGCCGAACTGATTAAAATAGAAGAGCAGGATTATATACTTGTTGTAACGATGCACCATATTGCGTCCGACGGCTGGTCGCGGGCGATATTGGTAAAAGAAGTCGTAGCGTTATATGAAGCTTATGTAGCAGGCAGGCAAGCCAAACTCCTGGATTTGCCGGTGCAATATGCCGACTATGCGATCTGGCAACGGAAATACATGCAGGGTGAAGTATTGGATAAAAAGCTCGGCTATTGGAAAACCAAGCTGGAAGATGTAGTTACATTGGAACTGCCATCCGATCATAATCGCCCGGCAATCCAACGCCTGCGTGGAGCGATGTTTAATTTCAGCATCGGAAATGAATTGTCTGCACAAGTTAACACACTGAGTCGTCAAAACGGAGCAACGCTTTATATGACCTTACTGGCGGCATTCAAAGTATTGTTATCACGCTACAGCGGGCAGGAAGATATTTGCGTAGGTACAACTGTAGCCGGCCGTCCGCAGCAGGAGCTGGAGGAATTGATCGGGTTCTTTATCAATACACTTGCCCTGCGAAGCGAGGTAAAAGGAGACCAGTCATTCACCGGGCTATTGGCAGAAGTAAAGAAAACCACACTGGAAGCTTACAGTCACCAGGAAGTGCCATTTGAAAAAGTGGTGGATGCCGTAGTAAAAGGCCGTGACATGAGCAGGCACCCGCTGTTCCAGGTTTTATTTACCTTACAAAATATCCCTGAA
>Ga0206797_1122_pt1 | contig 12998 bp, 13 predicted proteins | sample Alteio_BWOrgCont_69_FD_152894 | JGI IMG/M metagenome (GOLD analysis project Ga0206797, IMG submission 152894) | Enriched cells from forest soil in Barre Woods Harvard Forest LTER site, Petersham, Massachusetts, United States -... | ecosystem: Environmental > Terrestrial > Soil > Temperate forest >...
TTCTCTCAAGATGACAGTCACAATTTCGTTATGGAGAGCCAAATTCGTAGTGAAATTAAAGCCATTCTTCAGATTGCACGTGACTTTTACGGCATCTTTGGCTTAGTTGATAAGGTTAAACTCAACCTTTCTACCAGACCAGATGATTTCATGGGAGATATTGCAACCTGGGATAAAGCAGAGGCAGAACTGAAAGAAGTCCTAGATGCTTCAGGATTCACTTACGGTATTAAAGAAAAAGACGGCGCTTTCTACGGTCCTAAAATTGATATTCACTTTGAAGACGCTATTGGCCGCGAATGGCAATGCGGCACCATTCAGCTAGACTTCCAACTCCCCCGCAATTTTAATTTGCAATACACAGCGGAAGACGGTTCACTACAAACGCCAGTGGTTATTCATCGTGCCATTTACGGCTCCATGGAACGCTTCATTGGCATCATTATTGAGCACTTTGGCGGCCGTCTGCCATTTTGGTTTGCACCCCTCCAAGTGAAGGTTCTCACCCTTAATGATGAAGTCTCAAATTATGCTCAAAAAGTGGCTGATACCTTGACCAACACAGTATTATCTGAACCTGTTAAGAACAATTCACTGCGCTTTGAAGTGGATTCTCGTAATGAGTCATTAGGCCGCAAAATTCGTGATGCTGAGAAGCAAAAAGTGCCGGTAATTTTAATTGTTGGACCCAAAGATGAGGCCGAAAATGTGGTGAGTGTGCGCACCCAAAAAGGTGAAGAAAAAATTGATTTTGGCGAACTAAAAAATTACTTAGAAGCTCTCTAGTTGATTGCTTTTTTGGAATAATTCTGGTATATAGACCCTGAGGTGATTCACTTTGAAACAGAAGACAGGGATTGTTTTAATACCATCGGTAATTGGACACACAAGTGCCACAAAGGCGGTGAAGAAACTTGCCCAGAGATATGAATTTGCCTGCGTTCGCGTAGACATCTTTGCCAACCAGGGACTTTCTGTCAGGTTCCCCTTCCCTTTCACCCTATTTGGGAAAGATGAGGATAAGAAAATAGCGGCTTTTGCGGAAAATCTGGATACGGAGATTATTCTCCAAACCATCGCCAATGCCGTTAATGGGCTTAAGGAACAGGGTTGCGCCAAAATCTTCTTAGTAGGATGGAGCAATGGCGCCACTTACGGCATTCTCTATGCCAACAAGAACCCTGGCATCATTGGCATCTGTGGTATTTCTCCCGTACTAGTTCCAGATGGCAAGCTGGCCAGAAGCATGCCAATACCGGGCAAATTTGATCTTCATCAGCTGTACATTTACGGCACTGAAGATACAAAAGTACCCAGCATGCAGCAGGATATCCTTCAGTGGGTGGCGGCTTCCCCAGAAACAAAAGTTCAGTACATACCCCTTCCCGGTGACCATGCGTTTGATACGCAGTGGATTGGGCTCATACCAATCGTTGGTCTATACCGTCCAATGTCAACAAAAATAGCCCACACAAGGCTTATGACCTGGATTAGCATAACACCTTAGGTACTACTTTCTGCCTTGCTCTACCCAGAGCAAGGCATTTTTTATAAAAACTTAAACAACTAACAATTCCCAAGCTTCTCGCTGCTTTTTGAACTTTCCGCTTAAAACCTGGTATCGCCCATAAGTACACTCTTTTTCTAGGTAGGCAAAAAGTTCAGGGTGAGTCTTCTTAATATAGGTACAGGTTGCTTTAATTGCTGGCTCCAGTTGAAGGCTGGCAAAAAAGTGCATGTCAACGCTAACCGGAATTTTGGCAATGATAGCGTGTGAAATAATCAAATCACGTGTGATACTTGGTGGACCCAGGCTACCTGTAGCAATTACAGCGGCGGCACCCCCCTGTTTTTGCAACATTTTCATGAGGTGTTGGCGACGCTTCTCATCGCTTTTGGTAGGAGCGATAATGGTAGCGTTCAGTATTTCAGTTACATCATAAGTACTCAAACGACGGAGCGAGCGTTTTTCCTCAATTACTGCTATCACGTCACGAGCAATGCAATCTGCCGTGGTAAAACCCATACTGGCAGTAAGTAAAGCAAGTTCGTTATAGGTATATGGACCACTTTCACCTCCGTCAGTTGTAGCAGCAACCCCACCACCTTCAATTTGTTCAACCTGAACAGCATCAGCAAAAATGGCCAAACCTGGCTTTACTTCTGAAATTTTTATCTCACTTTTAAAAGAACGTGAGAGCATGGTAAGAAGTGAAGTGGTAATACCCGAAAACGCTGCCTTATGAATGATAGGCAAATCTTCAAGCTTATCCCCGTGCGTAAAGGGAATATTAAATCCTAAGCCGCCTGCTCCAGTGGTACCCATCTGAATATAATGCACTGGCGCACTCAACTCTACTAACGCAGCGTAAAGAGAGACATAAAATTTAATCAGACTGGTATAGCCCTCTTCAGGGTTGTCTGAAAAAATAGTGGCCAAGTTAATAGCATTAATGATGATGTCAGGACGAACCTCCTGAATACATTCGCTCAACGCTTTTTTCTTGAAAACATCTTCACCTCTATAAATAGCTCCTCCAATGCGACTGGCCTTGTGAAGAATCTTTTCAGGGATATCTACAATGACTGCTTGCTCATTGCGCTTGATTATTTCTGTAGCAATGGCGGAGCCCAGTAACCCTGCTCCACCCAAAAGGAGGTATTTTTTTGACATATTCCCAAAAAATAATTAACGAAGCACTTACGTAATGATACAGTATATAGTGTACGGAAAAAGCCGTTCTAATACCACTCCATGAGCAAACATTTACGATTGTTACTGATTGGAATTGCCATAGCGGACCTTCTTGCTGCCATTGATAGTACCGCCGTTATTGTAGCCATGCCCAGAATTGCCCATGATTTAAGCCTATCGGCACCTGCGGTTTCGTTCATTCAAATCATTTATACGTTTGCCCTCATTACTGCCCTTATTCCTGCGGGGAAAATTGGTGATGTAATTGGGCACAAAAAAATCTTTCTCACTGGTTTAGCTATCTTTGGCCTAGCTTCACTCTGCCTTACTGTGGTGCCATCTTTTACGCTTCTCCTCATTCTGAGAGTTATTCAAGGAGTTGCCGGCGGCATGCTCTACACCAGTAGCGGTGCTCTTATTGCTCACCACTGGAAATCTACAGAGCAAGCGTTTGGTATTACGGCAGCAGTTTTTGGCATTGGCATGCTCATTGGGCCTCTTTTAGGTGGACTCTTAAGCGATAGCAGCCTAGGCAGCTTTAGTGGTTGGCACTTTATCTTTGCCATCAATGTTCCTATTACCCTAATTGGTATTTGGCTCATACGAAGAGAGGCCAAAGAAACACCCAAAGATTCTAACGGGTACCATGTGGACAGCTTGGGCTTACTTCTGTTTGCTCTTACCCTAGGTTCACTCATTACCTGCCTAATGTACAACAACTACCAGGTAGCAAGTGGTATGGCTACCTTAGCGTTTCTCATGCTCCTAGTGCTGCGAGAGAAAAATCTGGCAAATCCACTGCTAAATTTTGAGATTTTTAAGGGACAAACATTTGCTGCTATTGCCCTCTTCACTACGGTAGCTATGTTTTGTCTTAATGGATTATCGTTCATTAACACTTTTTATGTTCAGACGGTTCTAGGTAGGTCTGCCGCTCTAGCTGGTATTATGCTTATTCCTATTTCTGTGGGAATGGCGGTGTTTTCTGGGGTTGCTAGTACCAACAAATCTTGGAAGCGGGGCGCCATTCTGGGTGCTATACTTATCTGTGGTGGATTGGCTGTTCTAGCCCATGTTTCGCCATCTGTTTCTTACGTGCGCGGCTTATTTATTGGTTATATAGTAGTAAGTGCCGGAGCTGGATTCATGATGACCACCACCTTTGCAGCAGCCTTGGGTTCGGTGAGCAAGCAATTTGTAGGTGCTACGGCGGGCTACATTAATACCGTACAGCAGATAGGCTCTCTTGCTGGTATTGCCTTTGTTGCCAGTAGGAATGTAACCGTTACCTATCAAAGCACCTATTTTTATCTCACCCTCATTGCGGGAATAGGAATTATTGCTGCCCTTTTCGTTAAAAATAATCAGCATAATACAGAAGTCCATGCCTAGCCATCAGTTTCTTCGCAATATTGGCACTCTTACAGAAACAGAGCAAGATAGTATTGAAAGCACCACCATTGCCATAGCTGGCTGTGGCCTGGGAAGTGAAGTTGGCCGTCAATTGGCTCGCTTTGGATTCAATATTACCGCCTTAGCTGACCTAGATACGGTTGAGGTGCACAACTTGAATCGCCAAAGTTACTACCATCGCCATGTTGGCACTCATAAAGCAGAAGCGGTAAAGGATGTGGTGACGCAAATTAATCCGGCACTTAATCCGGCTGTTTATACTGACGGGATTACGTACGAAAATATTCCTGAATTTGTTTCCAAAGGTGACATTATTATTGATGCTGTTGACCCCGCTGCCATCTATATGTCTCTAGCACTTACCCGTGAAGCACATAAGCAGGGTAAACCAGTTATTACCGCCATTGATTTTGGTTTTGGGGCCCGTCTCTTCGTTTTCCCAGCAAGCGGTTTAGACATCATGACGTTCATGAATGTTGATCCTAATACTCCTGATGAAGAACTGGCCAATATTCCAACTGAGCAAATTATGCGGCCGTACATGAATGAAATTCCACAGTACTCGCTGGATATTATCATGCGCTTAGCACACGGTGAACTAGATTATTACCCACAAAATATGTTGGCAGTAGGCCAAGCGGCTCTGCTCATTACCGCCGCCTGCAAACGGGTTGCACTTAAGCAGCCAATAGTGAGCGCACCAGACTACGTACATATTGATGTTGATATGCTCATTGAGCCTCATAACTCTTAATCTATGGAGTCATTTGATCCCATAGAACTTTCAAAGCAGTATACTCGTGAATCAGGTGCCTACTGGGCCGCTGCTGGAGCAGAAACAGCACTAACACTCTTCCAAGAAGCAGCAAAAAACGTGGAAGCTTACGCTGATTTTCTCAAAAAAGAGAACATTGACCCAGCCACTATTACCTCCATTGAGGATTTCCAAAAAATTCCCCCCGCCACCAAGAAGAATTATTTTGATGCCTACAGCCTACCGCAGCTAGTCTTAGGTGGAAATATTGCCCAAAATTACCTCATTTGTACCAGTTCAGGAACCTCAGGCAAACCTCACTATTGGCCACGCCTAAAAGACCAGGACACCATTGAGCCAGCTCTCATTGAGCTGATGTATAACTTCTTAGGGTTAGAGCCGGAGAAAAAAACGCTCATTATCAGCTGCTTAGCTATGGGCACATGGGTGGCAGCAAATATGATGATTGATGCCTCTTTAGAAATTGCTCGAAAGAGTAATCTAAACCTCAGCGTCATTACCCCAGGGGCCATGAATAGACGCCAAATTTTAGATATTGTAAGTGATTTAGGCCCATACTATGACCAACTTATTCTTATTGGCTACCCACCCACTATTCGCAACCTTATTGTAGAAGGAAAAGAAAATGGTGTGCACTGGCCAGATTATCACCCTAAGCTTGTGGTTGGTGGAGAGCCAGTTACCCAGCATTGGAAAGAATTCATTTTGGAAAATATTGGCTCTACCTGTCTGACCGATATTGGTGTGGTATTTGGCATGGCTGAAACTCACTTGGTAGCCTATGAAACACCCATTGCTTCGTACATAAGAGCACTCATGACAAAGCATCCACGCATTGCCCAAGAACTCTTTAAAACCACTACAGTGGGCGCACTGCTGCAGTTTGATCCATCCAGACGCTGGCTTGAAGAGGTAGATGGTAACCTTCTCCTAACAGCGCGCACTGGCATTCCCATGCTGCGCTACGCCTCTGGTGACAAGGGCGGCGTGTACAGCTTTGATGAGTTGATTGAAAAACTCTCTCAGCACGACATTAATATTTACAAGGTACTGGAGGAGCACGGCATTGCTAAAGATACCCTCTGGCAATGGCCCTTCTTTTATTGCAACGGTCGGGGTGATTCTGTCTCGATTATGGGAGCCAATTTATACCCCGAGAACATTGATAAGTTCTTTCATGCGCATCCGGAAATTCATGACTACAAGATATCAGTTCGTCATAGTGAAGCTGAAGAGCCAGAACTCTGGATTTACCTTGAGTTACGAGAGCACCATGAGCTTTCACCAACAGAAGTAGATAATTTTATTGTCTACGCTGAACGTGAGCTCCTAGACTTATTTATGACCAATAATGAAGATTTCTTGGACGCCTACAATGAAGAGCCTGCTGCTATGGTTCCTCATATTACTATCTGCCCATACAACCAAGCACCGTTTGATATAAAGCAGGCAAAGCAGCAGCATGTGCTAAAATAAAGACATAGTAAAGGAGGAACTATGGATCTGTCTCGGGTTGGATTATTCTATACATTCGCCGTTTTGCTTATAGTCCCCCTCCAGATCTATATTGGTTTTCTCATCCTTAAACGTGACCATTTAGACCGACGCAACCAGCTCTTCTTCACTTTCACCATTGCGCTGGTTGTTTTTATGATTACCAACTACTTGGCCGATGCAGTAGTTCGTAATGAACTCCTCACCTGGATTCTGCGAATTTACTTCCTCTCCACCACGGTAATGACCGGTGCTATCTTCTTCTTCACTTTTGTCTTCCCAAAAGAGCGTGCTGTGCCCCGCTTACTGCAGTGGCTCCTTGGTGGGTACACTGTGGTTGGTGCCGTTGCTGCTCTTTCGCCCTTAATTGTGAAGAGCGCTATTGCCAAACAGCATACTGCTGCCATTCAAGGTGGGCCACTTTTGAATCCCTATAATATTCTCAATTTAGTTATTCTCTTAGCACTCTTAATTGAGCTGACTGTTTTTACTATTAAGTCTCACGGACAATCTAGACGGCAAATGTTTAGTCTCTCCATTGGATTCTACGTTTTCTTCATTGCCAATTTGGTGGTAAATATTATCCTCATCAACCCAGATGGCACCGCCCCTTACGCGCGCTATGGTAGCTATGCTGCCTTTTTCTTCTTAGCCAGTACCACGTATGCCATTGCCACGCAGCATCTGTTTGATATTCGGGTATTTATTTCACGCGCCATTATTTACTCACTCTTGGTCAGTTTTAGCATGGCCGTCTATGGGTTAATTGTCAGCATTAGCACCTCTCTTTTCCATATCACCAGTGATCAGGGCCTCCTTGGCATTGCTATCATCACTGCCGGCGCCCTGTCCTTTGCTTTTGAACCATTACAGCTGTGGATTGCTGAAAAAACCGATTCCTGGCTCTTCAAAAAAGAGTATGAACAGCAAGAAGTAACCAAAAAACTAGGTGAACAACTAGCCAGCGCCATTGGGCTAGATGAAGCCTTGGATGCCATCATGCACAAGCTCTCTGAAGTACTTCACCTTAACCATGCCGCCGCATACGTATTTCAAACGGGCGATTTAGGCAAGCAAGTAGTAAAACGCAGTAGGCATATTGGATACAGCGATCCCACCAAACTTGCCCTCAGTGATAGAGACTTCATTGTTGAATACTTCACCACCCACGCAGACACCATTCTACTTTCCACACTGGAGAGCCAATATGAAAGAGAAGAACGGGTTATTGAAGGTAAAGATTCACCTAGTAAGTACATGAACGCGCAGGAGTTGCGCCTCCATGCTGTGCGCAAAGTTATTATTGATAAGTTGAAAAACCTTGATGCTGCAGTGGTCATTCCTCTGCAAATGCAGACAACATCGCTTAAAAAAGATGCCTGAAGCCACCCTATGAACCGCCGCGATCTCTTCACCAATCTTCTCTGTAGCCTTGTCCTTACTGTTGCGGGTGCCGCTTTTTTGCTCCTCATTCACTATTGTTTGGCAAAATATGGAGTTCCTTCCAGATTTTCTATTTACATCAACCTGCTGGCGGTGGCGTTGTTTGCTTTCAGCTTGGCTCCACTTCGTCAAAAATTAACCAATGCCATTGAGCGATGGATTTTCAGGGGTGCTGATACCGATCAAAATTTTCTCCGCTTACTTTCATCTCGCCTCCTCCAAAGCACTGATTTGCTCAGTGTTATTACCACCAGTGTTGATATCATTTGCCAACGCCTCAAGGCACCGTACGCAGTGTGCTATATTTTGCAGAAAGATGAACAGGGGGAATTAACCGTCAAGCAAGTAGTACCGTGGCATCACCCATCCGCAGAGCTGCCATCATTAGATAGGAAGACTGCCATTATTGAATACCTTCGTCGCACGGGAAATACGGTGAGTATGTTGAAGTTGCAAACTGAACTAGCTGAGGAAGAGCAACTGCTTCGCGATAACATTGGCTTTGCCAACAAAGAAGCCCAAACCAGCTTTATTACCGATCACACTGCCAAAGCCAGCTTATTGGAAACCCTTACCTCATTAAAGTCTGATTTAGTAGTTCCATTGATGACTCAAGACCAGCTGTTTGGCCTCATTTTCTTTGCTCCCCATCCAGAAAAACGCCCTTACACCGCCGAAGAGCGCAGCTTCATTGATATTGCCACCACCGAAACACTTACCTCCATTCAACGGGCAAACTATTTTGAAGGTGACTTGCAGAAAACAGAGTTCATTTCTATTGCTTCGCACGAATTGCGCACGCCACTTACAGCAGTACGTGGCTACCTTTCCATGATTTTAGATGAGCACCTAACTGGCACAGAGCTGGATGGCGAAAGTTTGGAGCAACTCCGTCGCGTGTACAACATGACACGGGAACTTATTGCCATGGTTAATGATCTTCTCACCCTTTCAAGGTTAGAAAGTGGCAAGACAAAAATTGAACCGCAGCAAATTGATCTTATAGAAATTATCACTGCCCGAATCAAGAAACATCGGGCTGATGCAGCACAACGTAACGTCACCATAGAGTTTGAAAATAAGCGCAAGCTGCCATATGCCTGGGCAGATCCCGATGGTACTGGCGTCATTATTGATAACTTCCTTAGCAACGCCATTACGTATAACCGTAAAGAGGGCGGCACGGTAAGTATTAGAGTCAAAAGTCATGTTTCGGAAAGTATGCTTTCCATAGAAATTCGAGATACCGGTATTGGCATGAGTAGAGAGCAAATGGCGCACTTGTTTGAAAAGTTTTATAGGGTTGCATCCCCAGAAACAGAGGGTATCTCTGGCACCGGATTAGGCTTGAATATTAGCCAAACCTATATTCGTAACATGAACGGTGTTATCAATATTAGTAGCCGCCCGGGAACTGGTACCATTGTAAATGTGCTCTTACCACTCTTCACCCCAGAGCGATTAAAAGAAGCCACAGAAAAAACGGCTCAGGAAGCGGCTGGTACCAGTCAAGAAGTAACGCAGGCTATCCCCATTGGCCTCATGCTCCTCTCTGCCAAGCGCTCTGGCGAAGCCTACCAGCCAGCTGACCTCAGTCTCTTAGAAGCTGTTGGTCACCAGGCTATCATTGCCATCCAGCGAGCAAAACTGTACGAAGGTGACCAGATGAAAACCCAATTCGTTTCCATTGCTTCACACGAATTACTTACCCCTATTGCCGCTATTGAAGGCTACCTGAACGCCATTGTAGAGAAAAACAAAGACATTATGGCGCCCAAAACTGGTGAGTTCCTGGGTAATGTGAATTCAGCTATTCATCGCCTCTCAACCCTGGTAAGAGATTTACTTTCGGTATCCCGCTTGGAAAGTGGTCGTATTGATATTACCCCACAAGCTTTTGATATTGGCCACTCTATTAAGGAAACAGCGGCTCAACTTGAGTTTGTAGCCAAAGAAAAAGGTATTACTCTGAAGATAGAGAGTCTTCCCGCTCACCTACCAGAGGCGTACGCTGACCCCGAACGAACTACGCAAGTACTAATGAACCTTGTTGGCAATGCCATCAAGTATAATCGACCAAATGGTAGTGTAACTATAGGTGTAGAGCCAACGCACCATAGCAATAGCCTTAAAATTAGTATTCAAGATACTGGTATTGGCATGAGTCATGAGCAAATGTCTCACTTGTTTGAAAAGTTTTACCGCGTTGCTTCGCAGGAAACAGTGGGTATTGTGGGAACGGGACTAGGTCTCTACATTACTAAATCTATTGTTGAGCGTATGCGCGGCCAGATTACCGTGAAGAGCGTACCCAACAAAGGAACTACCTTTTCCTTTATCTTACCGGTGGCTAAAACAGTTACGAAGAATCCTATCACCCCCGCATAACTTTTGCGTCAGTTCTTTGCTGTGGTACACTAAGTGCATTAGTAGGGTAGTTAATATAAATCAGTCTCATGGCATACGAAGGCACCACTATTCTTCTGGCAGAAGATGACATTATCCTCTCTGAACTGTACACAGAGCGCCTGAAACAGGAAGGTTTCACCGTCATTCACGCTAACAATGGCGAAGAGGCTCTCCAATTTGTAGGTGAATATCATCCAAGTCTTATTATCTTAGACATCATGATGCCCAAGATGAATGGTCTTGATGTACTGAAAAACCTCAAAGCAAACTCGGAAACTGCTACCATCCCCGTTATTATTGTTACTGCCTTGGTTCAAGAAATTGAAAAATTGAACAAAATCATGACCCAGGCAGATGCCTACATTGTGAAATCAGAAGTACTGCCAGGCGAAATTATTGAAGAGGTGAAAAAGCGCCTGAACGCCGCTGCAGAAGCACTTTCCGCCAATTCTCAGACCGTTCCCCCTCAAGCTCCACCGCCACCTCCTCCGCCACCAACCGTTATTGCGGCGTAAAGGGGTCAGCCTTACCTAAGTTTTGTGGATCAGCTGTAACAGTTGGTCCTTCTTGAGTATTATCCTGATTTAAGACTAATGTAGGAATCTTTTTTTGAGTTGTTTGCGCAGCCACTGTAGCCTGTTGTCCAGCAATTTCCTGTGCCACCTTAGCAGTGTATGTGGTTTGTCTAAGAGAGAACCACGTAATTACCGTACATGCTGCAAGTGCCACCATTGAGAGGCTAATCAAAATGATAGTTGCACCTTCTAGCGTCTTTTTAGGCTGGTTATTGGTTGGCATTGGGAAGATTATACGTAACAGCGGTGAGAGTAACCGTTGATTGAGTAGTGGTAGGAGTACCTGTCATGGAAAGGTCTTGAATATCAATGTACCTATCTAATTTTGTCAGTCCCTCACAGAAGGTTTGCAGATCAGTATAGGAACCAGTAGCAGTTATATTAATAGTAGATTTCTCTACTGAAGCCGGTAATGCTATACCCCCAGCCGCACCTGCCTGGGCACTGGTAGTAGCTGGAGCGCTAGCAACTGAAGGATCTAAGCTAAGCGCTGTTAGGCTAATAGGCAAGGTTTTAGAGAGTGCCTCAATTTCTACTGAAAGATCATAAAGGTTATTTTCTTGGGGAAGTAACCCTTGCACTTTAGTAGTTTCACTAGTGAGTGTACTAGTATCTGGAGAAGGGATGGGTGTGGGATTATTCAGGTGACTATACGCATCCAACCGCTCTAAATTTTCGCCAATAGGGGTAAGTTGAGGCTCAATGAGTAAGAAAAATCCAACCACAAAAACTAGAGAGAAAAGAGCAATAACTAGAATGGAGGGGCGAATGCGGAAATTCATGAAGGAGTATTAAACTCAATATCAGCAGGATTGATAGTAGCGGTAATTGAAAAAACCACACTGCCATCAGTAGCGTTATAGCTAAACCCATCTACTACAAAAACTGTGTAGTGAGTATCTACTTTTAATGAATCAATAAACGAAGCAAAGCTAAGGTTTGATGGGGCGGTACCAGATATATCTAGAGTAGTAGTGGTTCCTGCAACAGCAACATGATAACTGGTTAACACGACGTCTTTAGGAATACTTGCCTGTACCAGATCAAAAACGCGCTGCCAATCAATCTCACTTTTTGCCAATGTATTGAGAATGCTGATGCGATTAGTGGTATCAGCAAGCGCTGCTGTTTGAGCCTCATTGGCTGCAACATTTTGCGGTACCACCACTAATCCAACCTGCAGCTGCCGCTTAGCAACCTGATTACTAATACTGCTGTTCACCTGCTTCAAAGCAAGCCACGGAAATACTACTGCGGCAATACCTGCGGCAACTGCTATTACCACAAAAGGAATAGTACGCTGCTTTACCTCACGGGCACCTAGTTCAGAGGGTAAGAGATTAATCTGTCTCATAGCAAAGCGTAGAGAGGGTAGAGTGAAGCACCAATAGCCGCAGCATAGCTTCTATCACAGCCATCAGGGGTGGATGCCACTGTTTTTGCCTCGTGCACGGGCACTTCAGTTTGGGCCTGAAGTGCTTTTTTTAGTGGACCTAAAGCGCCACTTCCCTGTAAAATAATTCCTTTGGGTGTCCCAGCTTTGCCAGTTCTGTTGGCATAGAATTTGGTAACATGCTCTACTTCATCGGCAATAGCGGTAGCAAAGACCGAGGCGTCATCGGTAGCTCGTGCACTGCCGGTTCCCCAAACAATCCCTTGCTGCACCAGAATTACTATAGCGGTGTCACCTTCACAAGAAACTACTACCACTAACTCCTTGCTGGTTGGACTCACCAATGCCCGCATAAGAGCTGCTGGACGCGTATCAAGAGCTAAGGGGCGAAGCTTGGCTGCCTGACAAAGCGCAATATACTCCTGGATAACTACTCGCTCTACAGCCACTACTGCCAAGGTTTGAATTCCCTCTTCTGGCTTTTCAAAGCTGGTTGGTGGAATAATTTGATAATCAATTTCCATAGCATCTGGATCCGTAGGCAGGTACGATGCTGCCTCATTTCGAATAGCTGGCATAATTTCCTCTTCTGACAGCGTAGAGGGAATCTCAATGAGTTTTCGAAACACCTTCGATTCTGGAAGCGAAAGATAACAATCTCGGCTACGAAAAGTTCCATGCTGCCGGTCTTTTAAAACATCTTGCAGTGTAGCAGTGGCAACATCCACATCAAATCCGGCTGGATGGAACTTTTCGTAGCCGAGATTGTTATCTTTCGCTTCCAGAATCGAAGGTGTTTCG
>Ga0206797_1138_pt1 | contig 12929 bp, 11 predicted proteins | sample Alteio_BWOrgCont_69_FD_152894 | JGI IMG/M metagenome (GOLD analysis project Ga0206797, IMG submission 152894) | Enriched cells from forest soil in Barre Woods Harvard Forest LTER site, Petersham, Massachusetts, United States -... | ecosystem: Environmental > Terrestrial > Soil > Temperate forest >...
ATGAAACTTCGAATTTGCAGTTTTTTGAAGATCTGTTTTGTCGAAATTATGAATGTGTAATTGCTCCGCCAGCTCTAAGCTGATTTTGATCTTACCTTTATAATCAGGTACAATATAGTCTTTAACGTTGTATAATGTCTGCTCAACACAATTCCCATTCATTGTCTGATAAATAGTCATTATTTCAGGTATAGGGTTCTCTCCATATGAAATTGTGGTTGTGCAAATATCCTGATTGCAAAAACTTGAGTACCCGTAATTAAGCATAGACTGACTTTCTTTTTTGCAGAGCTGCACGCCATTTAAAACAATAGTATGTTCCACTCGCAACGGTTTGGTGATCCTAACGCCTTCTGCTGTTAGGATTTCTGTTTGAGGACCTGCATCCATCGCGGAATTTGCTAAGTTTTTTACACCCTTTGCGGTTTCAAAAATAACATCGCCTGTACAGGCCACCACGTAAATGACGATCAGTAGGATCATAAACACAATAATAAAAAACAATTTGAAGAACTTCTTTACCGCCATTCCCTGTTTGAGCGGAATGAGGTGAGAGTTGGAGTTATTTTCCATGGCGGTTTTCCTCTATTCGGAAGCCTGAATGCACGGCCACGATGCCGCCCGTCATATATTGATATCGCGGCGCGGCAAATCCAGCCGCGCGCATCAGGTCAGCCAGTGCCGGCGCATCGGGGAAACGCGCGATGCTCTCAATCAGATAATCATAACTCGCGCGGTCCTGCGCGATCATCTGCCCGAGCTGCGGAATTAACACGCGGTTATAGGTTTCATAAATTTTTTGCGCGCCGGCATGCGGCAGCGTTGTGAATTCCAAGCACCAAAATTCCCCGCCGGGTTTGAGCGTACGGTAAGCTTCGCGCAGCGCCCGGTCGAGGAAAGTGACATTCCGCAACCCAAATGAAATCACGATACGGTCGAACTGCTCATTCGCAAATGGAAGTGCCGCCGCATCACCCGTCACCCACTCCACGCCTGCAATTCCAGCATTGAGTAGCCGTGTTTTACCCACGGTCATCATATCGGGCGTCAAATCGCACACGGTGTAATGCGCCCCGGGCGCACGCCGGTGCATCAGACGCGTGATATCGCCCGTCCCACCCGCCAGGTCCAGAATTTCCATACCATTCCGCGGCGCGACCCTGCCGACGAATAACTTTTTCCACACGCGATGCCAGCCCAGCGACATCGCGTCATTCATCAGGTCGTATTTGCGCGCGACATTTTCGAACACGCCGCGCACACGCCGCGTTTTTTCCGCAGGCGAGACGTTCGCCTCACCAAACTGCGCCGCGTGGCGCGTCGTGCCGATCTTGACGCGCGCGGGGGCGGAATTTGTGACGCCGTTGTCCGTCGCCGCGCTGTCAGGAGAAAAAGTTTATGAGGACTTATTTTCACTCACCGACGAATCTGAAATGGGGCACATCCGCTTGGCACGCGATGCGGACCTGATTGTCGTCGCGCCCGCCACTGCGAATATCATCGCCAAAATGGCCAAGGGAATTGCGGATGATTTGGCGAGCGCGGTGTTACTGGCCACCGACCGGCCGGTGTTGATGGCGCCCGCGATGAATCCGGTGATGTGGGAAAACGCGGCGACAGCGGAAAATATGAAAACCCTAGCTGCGCGCGGCGTGCAAATCGTTGGCCCGCAAGCGGGCGATATGGCGTGCGGCGAATTCGGCACAGGTCGCATGGCGGAGGTACCCGAGATTCTCGCCGCGATTGAGAAAATATCCGGTGCGCGGCCGCTTGCGGGCAAAACCGCGATCGTCACTGCGGGCGCAACGCAGGAACCCATCGATCCGGTGCGGTTTATTTCCAACAATTCGAGTGGCACGCAGGGCGTTGCGATTGCGACTGCGCTTGCGCGATTGGGCGCGCGCGTGACGCTCGTGCACGGCGTGATGCTTGTCGCACCACCCATTGGCATGAATGCCGTTTATGCGCGTACCGCGGATGACATGTGGGCGGCGGTGCAGCATGCCCTTATAAATTCTGGGGCCGCCGATATCGCAGTGTGCGCGGCGGCGGTGGCAGATTATGCGCCCGCGCAAATCCATGCGCAGAAAATAAAAAAATCCGGTGATGATATGACCATCACATTCCGTCCCACTGTGGATATTTTGAAATCTGTTTGCGCGCACTCACAGCGGCCGAAGCTGGTGGTTGGGTTTGCGCTCGAGACTGAAAACTTACTTGAGAACGCGCACGCGAAACTGGCGGCCAAAAACTGCGATTGGATCGTGGCGAATGATGCCGCGGCCCTGGATTCTGCTGACAATAAAATTTGGTTGCTTCGCGGCAAAGAGACGCTAGAATGGGAAGCTACAACCAAAGAATCTGTGGGGCTACGGCTCGCACAGCAAATTGCACAGCATTTTTCTTGAGGAGAATCCCATGCCACGTTTGACCGTTCAGGCCACCTTTGACGCCGAAACCACCGATCTGCCCGTGCCGGATTACGCAACGCCTCAAGCGGCGGGCATGGATTTGATCGCATCCAATAAAGAACCCATCACGCTGCAGCCATCAGAACGCGCGTTGGTGCCGACCGGCATTCACGTGGCTTTGCCGCCAGGGTATGAGGCACAGATCCGTCCGCGTTCCGGCCTCGCGCTCAAACACGGTGTGACGATTATGAACGCGCCAGGCACGATCGACAGTGATTACCGTGGTGAGATTCAGGTGTTGTTGGTAAATCTGTCCAACGAACCTTTTATTATTGAGCGCGGCATGCGCATCGCGCAAATGGTCGTTGCGCGGTTTGTGCAGATCATGTTGCGCGAAGTGGATGAACTGCCATCGTCTGAACGCGGCGAGGGCGGCTTTGGTTCCACGGGCATGCAATCCACCGGCACGGGCGGCTAACCCCTAATATTTTTAGGCCCACTCGACAATAAAGCGCTGCGCTGGCATGATGGGCCCAACCACTGGGAGAACATCATGGCCGATAAACGCATCCTCGCAAGCATCCTTTCAAACGTTATTTCCGGCGCTGTTGGCGCGGGGATTGTTTTGGGGGCCCAATATTTCATGGCGCCGCCTGCTGAACCCACCATTCTAGGCCCCGATGCCGCGGGTCCCGCTGCGTTCGGCGCGAAGGTGAAAGATTATTTGATGAGTGATCCCACGGTGATTATTAGTGCGTTGCAAAAACATCAAGCGGATGAAGAAAAAAGCCAAATTGAAGCTGCCAAGCAGTTTATCAAGGGGAGTGCCGCGGCCATTTTGAATGATCCCGCGAGTCCGGTGGTGGGCAATCCCAAGGGCGACGTGACGCTGGTGGAGTTTTTTGATTACAACTGTCATTTCTGCCGGGGTGTTCAGCCGTTTGTTGCCGATCTGATTGCGCAAGATCCGAACTTACGCGTCGTGCATAAACAATTGCCGATTTTGGGGCCGACGTCGCTTGATGCTGCCAAGGTTGCCCTGGCCGCGCACATGCAAAACCCGGCCGCGTATGAGACGATCAGCAAGGCATTCATGGCGCACGAAGGTGTCCTCACCGACGCGGACATTGAAAAAACCGCGCGTGATGCCGGCGTGGATTGGAAAAAGATTTTGGTGGATAAGGAATCGGATGCCGTCAAAAATGAAATCAGATCAGATTATGAATTGGCCCAAAAATTGGGACTGAGCGGCACGCCCGGGTTTGTGGTTGGCGATCAATTATTTCCGGGCGCAAAAAGTGAGGAAGACTTGAAGGCTGCTATTGCTGCTGCCCGTACCGCCGCGAAAACCGAAACGGCTCCATCGGCTGCAACTGCCACGCCGCCCGCTGCTCCAGCGCCGCAAAGCAATGCAGCGCCGGATGGCGCCGCAACATCCGCTGCTGCCGCGCCTGCGCCTGACCCAACGCCTCAGGATGCGGCAAAGATGGCTGGGCCAACAGCGACGACTCCTGTGGCAACGGCACCTGGGCCGACTGCTCCTGCAGCGGCTTCGGGCGATACTCCACCCGCGACCGCGAAATAATTTAAGCGGCCAGTTTCCGGCCCATTCCTAGGAATTTCTCGCGGCGTTCGCGGCGCAGGACTTCGGAGGATTTGTTCCGCAATTCTTCGAGCATCCGCGCGATTGTATCGCCCACGGTTTTAATTGCCGCCGGCGCATTGCGGTGCGCGCCGCCCAGCGGTTCCGGAATAATCCGGTCAATCACGCCGAAGGCCAATAAATCTTGCGCGGTCATGCGCAGCGCCGCCGCCGCATCTTCAGCGTGCCCCGCTGATCGCCATAGAATCGACGCGCAGCCCTCGGGCGAAATCACGGAATAGACAGAATGTTCCAGCATCAACACGCGGTCCGCCGCCGCAATCGCAATTGCGCCGCCCGATCCCCCTTCGCCGATCACCGTCGCCACCACGGGCACGCCAACGCGCAGACAAGTTTCGATGGATTTTGCGATGGCTTCCGCCTGGCCGCGTTCCTCGGCATCCACGCCGGGAAACGCGCCGGCCGTATCGACGAACGTGAGGATAGGCAGGTGGAAATGTTCGGCCAAATGCATCAGGCGCTGTGCCTTCCGGTAGCCTTCCGGTTTCGCCATGCCGAAATTATGCCGGACGCGCGTTTCCGTATCCTTGCCCTTTTCCTGGCCGAGGATCATCACCGATTGCCCTTGAAACCGCGCGATGCCGCCCAAAATCGCGGGATCGTCGGCGAACGAACGGTCGCCCGCCAGCGGCGTGAAATCTTCGCATAACGCGGCGATATAGTCGCTCGCGTGCGGACGCGTGGGGTGGCGCGCAACCTGAACTTTTTGTCCCGGAGTGAGATGCGCATAAATCTGCTGCAGCATTCGGTTGACCTTAGTCTGGAGGCGCGAGACTTCGTCCGCGATGTTCATCTGACCGCCCGAGGCCAGCTGGCGTAAATCCGCAATGCGGCCTTCAAGGTCAATAACAGCGGTTTCAAATTCCAAAAATGACATGGATTTCCTTGGGATTTCCCGGGGGTTTTCTGAGCCCGAATTTAGGGATTTTTCATCCGAATGTCACGTTTATTCTGCCCCGGATTACCGCCGTGCGAGGACGTAATAAATCGCATCCACCGGTTTCCCGGCGTGTTGGCGGACGGGGCTGTTTTCAAACGCCGCCACGTCAAAACCATTTTGCTTCGCCAACGCGCGAATGTAACTGTCTTTGTGCGCGTAGCGTGCAGTGCCCTGCAACGTAAAGCCGGGTTCGGGTGCGGCCTCCGGCAATTTTTCACAACAGAAAGCAAATAAACTCTTCGCGGCTAATTTTTGCCCGAGCACGACAAACAGCTCATCCAATTTGCCTATGTAAATAAACACATCCGCCGAGACAACCACATCAAATGCGTTCGCGGGCATCCCGGCGGTGTAAGCCTGAAGATCCGCGCGGTGCGTTTCATCATATATGCCTTTTTCGGCCGCGCGCGCCAGCATGTTAGCAGACAGATCCACGCCCACCATGCGCTCCGCGTACGGTTTGAGCAGCACGCCCATCAGGCCCGTGCCGCATCCCAAATCCAGAATTCGCTGTTTCTCTTTTTTGATGTTGCGCACCGATGCGACGGCGGATTGCGTCAATAATTCATGCAATACGCCCGGCGCGCGGTAGTGAAAATTTTCCGTTAATAATTTCTCAAAGTTGGGCGCGTAAAGGTTAAACATGTTCCGCACAAATTCTTGCGGAGCGTGTTCCGGCGTTGTGCCGCGCACCGCATCACGCAAGAAACCGGCTGAAGAGGCATCAACACCCGCCGCAGCCACTGTCTTGTCGTAATGTGCCGCTGCTTGTTGCGTGTCGCCGGATGCCTGTAACATCTGACCATAATAAAAATTCACCACCGGATGATCCGGCGCGCAGGATAGGGCGCTTTCAAAAATTTGGCGTGCGTCATCGGTACGGCCTACCTTGCACAATTCATACCCCAACAGGCCATAGGCATCGTATAAATTCGGGTCCAGCGCGATGGCCATTTTATATAAATCAATCGCGGCGGCGTTCCCGCCCTCGGTGCCCGCCATGGCGAGTCCGAACCGCATCACGTAACCGGCATTGGTCGGTTGCAATTCCATCGCACGCGCATGGTACAGGACCGCTTCGTTAAAGTGGTTGATGTTTTGCAAACATACGCCCAGCGCATCGGCGGCTTCGTGATCTTCTTTATCTGCCGCATAGGCATTCGCCAACGCCGGAATGGCGATATCATAATCTTGATTGGCAGCCGCGCGTGCGGCCAAGAGTTTAAAAAATACCGGGCTGCCCGGAAATTTTCTCTGACAAAGGTCAATGTGTTTAAGAAAATCGTCGGTGCGGCCCTGTGCATGCAACAGCTCAGCCAGGCGCTGATACCCGCCCGGTTGCTGTGGTGCCGCCACCATCGCCTGGCGGTATGCTTTCTCGGCGCCCGCCATGTTGCCGACCAATTGCTGTGCGTCGCCTTCGGCCAATTGCCGCCAATCCAGATTTTCGTAATTCAGTTCAACGTTTTTGAGAGCGCTCAAGGCAGCCTCGGCGTGGCGGCGCGTGCCTTCGGCATCCCCATTATTTTTGGCCGCGCGGGCCAGGCCAACTTGGCGGCCGACCTCTGCCGCAACGCTAGCGGTGCTGGGTTTTTCGGATGCCGATGGGGTGGCGGCGGCGGGCTGGGACATTCTATCCTCCTAATTCTTGGTTGCTTTTCTAGCGAGGGGCAAGAATAGCATCAATTACTTTTGCCGCAAACACCAATCTTGCCACATATGACGGATGGCGCGCACGAATTCCGGCACAAACAGGTCTTGGTTGCACATGGGGGAGGCCAGCATTTGGTCGCGCAGGGTCTTTTTGTAATGATGGAGACGGTCCGGGTCGCGTGCGAGCGTTATAATCTTCTGCACATAATCGTCTTCATCTTTGGCGATCAGTTCGGGTGCGCCGATGGCCGTCAGATAACTCGCGGCGTGGCGCGCCGGGAAAATCTCGCCGGGCAGCGTGACCAGTGGCGTTGCCATCAAGAGTGCTTCGAGCGTTGTGGTGCTGCCCGTGTACGGCACCGTGTCCAGCGCGATATCCGCCGTATTATACCGCGCGAGCAATTCATGATGCGGTGCGCTGTTCTCAAGAATAATGCGGTCCGGTGGGATGCCATGCGCTGCAAAACGATCGTGGAAAAATTTTACCGTGCCCGGATCGCTCAACCCTGAGAACTTCATCAACAACCGGCTGCCGGGCAATTCGCGCATCACGGTCGACCACAAACGGACCGTGCGCGCCGTGACTTTGGTGGGTTTGTTGAAACTCGCGAAAGAAATATAACCGTTCGCGATGCTGGGCGGCGTACCCGCCAGCCCAGGCGCATCGGGCGAGGGTGTGTAACAGATAAAACTATTCGGCAGCGGATAAATGCGCTCGGTATAAAACGGCTGGTCCGCCAGCGGCGTTTGCACGTTATCGCATAAAATCCAGTCCATTTGCTCAACGCCCGTGGTCGCCATATATCCCGCCCACGTGACCTGCACGGGTGCCCCGCGTGCGCAAAAAATATCCAGCCGGTTGCGGTTGTTATGTCCCGTCAAATCAAACAGCACGTCGATTTTATCTTCGCCGATTTGGGCAAGGGCTCGGTCCGTCGTCAGTCCCCAAATCGGTCGCCAATTCTCGCCCGCCAGATTCCGGAATCGGATCGCGAACTCGTCATTTTCTTCGTACTGGTTGGCGTAAAGGAATATGTCGAATGGTTTCTCAACCAACAAACGGCTGAGGGTATTGAAAATAAAATATCCTACCGGATGCGCGCGGAAATCTCCCGAAACAAATCCCACGCGCAACCGCCGGTCCGGCTCGGGCAAATTTTGAAACCGCACGCCATGGCGTGCCTGTTTTTCCCCATGCGTGCGGTACCATTCCTGATGCAGTTCCAATACTTCGGCGAGCGTCGTTCCGTCTTTGTGCAAGACGCAGAACAGCATGTTGCTGTGCGTTTTCCAAAAGTCGGGTTGCGCGGCTAGCGCGGCTCGAAACTGCTGGAGCGCCAATTCATGCTCGCCGCGCTGGCCGTAAATCGCCCCCAGCGTATTCATCGTATTTGCATTGTTGGGATCAAAGCTCAGCGCGCGTTCGCAGGCTTGCTTGGCGCCATCCAACTGTCCCACTTGCAGCAGTAAAATTCCTAAATTTGCGTGAGCGGATACCAACGTAAAATCATGCCGAAGCGCATTCAGGTATGCGGTCGCCGCTTCCGCCGTCAGATCCTGTTCAGCGAATACAAGGCCCAAATTACACCAGGCCTCGGCGTGATTTTCCCGGAGGCGCAGGGAAGTTTTGTAATTTTCGACCGCTTGCGGGTACCGGCCGGTTTGACGGCAGATATTTCCCAATACAAACCACGCCATGTGCATTTCGGGCGCGAGTTCCGTCGCGCGCAATGTGGCACGCTCCGCCGCCGGCCAATCGCTCCGGTGCTGCAACAGAAAACCCAGATTATACCATCCCAGCGCATTACGCGGGTTGATTTGCACGGCCTTTTGCAAGGCATCAATCGCTTGGTCGTAACTGCCGAGCTGAGATAAAATCTCCGCCGCATTGACCAAAATATCATCCGCCAAGGGCTGAAGCGTTAAAATCTCCTGGTACAGAACCAGCGCCTGCGGGCAATCACCTGCCTGGTGCAGGGCGGCGGCTTTGATCCGCAAATCAACAAGATCGGGGGTGGGTGAGGAATTCATGGGCCCAAAACTCTTGCCCAGGCAGCTTCCCAGGGTCAATAGCCGTCGTTTCTTTCATGCACCGGCGTCAATATTCATGAATTCTTAAGGAATCGGTGATAGATTGGGATTGCCTCAGAATCGGGGCACTTTAGTACATCACAACCAGAAGGAGAATCTTCGATGCTTTCCATTAACACCAATAACGCAGCCCTTGTCGCACTTCAGGGCTTAAACAACATTACCAACCAGCTGAACGTCGTGACCAAAGCCGTCAACACCGGTTACAAAGTCAACGACGCGCTGGATGACGGTGCAGCTTTCGCGGTGGCCCAAGGCCTCCGAGCCGACCTGAAAGGGATCGATGCCGTTACCAGCCAGCTGCAAAACTCACAAGGTCTGATCCAGGTGGCCAACAGCGCGGGTACCCAGGTATCCAACGCTCTGGGTGACTTGAAAGGGGTTATTTCAACCCTGTCCAATACCGACTTGTCGACCACGGCTCAACAACAATATGAAAGCCAATACAACTCGATCGTTAGTGAAATCCAAGGCTACATCTCCAACGCGTCGTTCAGCGGCCAAAACCTGCTCAACACGACCACGGCGGTGCAAGTGGTTTCCACCACCTCGGGCGGGCAGTTGATCATTACGTCGTACAACTTGAACACGGACGTGATCTCCAACCTGGGTTCGGCTCCGACCACGGCGGCTTCGGCTATCGCGTTGTTGACCGGCGGCTTCCAAACGGCTCTCGACAACATCGGGAACTCGTTGGCCTCTTACGGTGCGGCGAACACGGCGGTGAATAACCAAGTCACCTACCTGCAAGCGGTGAGCGATGCGACCACCTCAGGGTTGGGCTCGATCGTGGATGCGGACTTGTCGAAAGACAGCGCGACCTTGCAGGCTCTGCAGACGGCACAACAATTGGCGACGCAAACCTTAAGCATTGCCAACCAACAGCCGAACATCCTGTTGAACTTGTTCAAATAATAATTAGTCTTTTTGGATTAGAGCGCCTGGGGACCCATCCCCGGGCGCTCGCTTCCAGGAATACTCTTAACTTAACCGGCAACAGAAGGTTGTACCGGTCCTGGTAAAGGAGGGCAGAATGCCGCTAAAAATTGAACTCAAACCCGGAGAACGGGCCGTTCTTAATGGCGTGGTGATAGAGGGGGCCAGCGACGGTCGAACCGAATTCGTCGTTCTCAACCGCGCAACCATTATGCGCGAGCGGCACATCCTCAAAGAGGAAGACGCGAATACGCCTGTTAAACGCCTCTATTTCACGCTGCAGATGCTATACATTGAGCCCAATCAAAAAGGAACTTATGAGCCATTGTTTGACCGTTATGCCTCCGATTTGGAAAAGGCATTGAGTCTGCCGACGTTGCGCTTTGCTCTGGAGCAAATTGTCAGTTGTGCCCACAGCGGGCAGTTTTACGAAGCGCTGAAAATCTGCCGCGCGATGATTGAAACCGAAGAACGGCTCTTCGAGTACGGCAAAAAGCTGAATGAAGAACATCAAGCCCCGGACCTTCAAATTCCCCCCGGGGTTGATTTCTCGGCCTTGGCGGCACGGTTTTTGGATCAGGCACAGGCGGCGGAGTAAAATACCAAGCAACCGGGCCACTTGGCCCGGTTTTTGCATCATCATCCTCAGAAACACAAACAAGGCAAGGGGCCGATGAGTGGGATTGGTGCACTATCGATTGCGATTCAAGGATTGAATGCGGCTCAGCAACAGCTGCAGGTCATTTCTTCGAACGTCGCCAATGCCTCAACACCGGGCTATACGGTCAAAACGCTCCAACAGAACTCTGTGGTTCTGGATGGCAGTGGTTCGGGTGTGCAAGTGGGCGGGCTTCAACGGTCCGTCAACACCGCTCTGCAAAGCAATCTCTGGCAACAAACCAGCACGTCGGGCTCCTCGCAAGTGAACCAGACCTATTTGCAGCAATTGCAGCAACTCTTTGGAGCGCCGAATAGCAACACCTCATTTGCATCCGACCTGGCCACCGTGCAAAGCGATTTTATTACGTTGTCCGCGGATCCCAGCAACAGCATTTACCAAACCCAGGTGGTCAATGACGCTCAGTCTTTGACAAGTAACTTGAATAATTTATCCACTAGCATTCAAGGCCTGCGCAACAACTCGCAAACCGATATTTCGAACGACCTGGGGCAAGCGAACCAATTGCTGCAAACCATCGCGAGTTTGAACACCAACATTTCCAAGACGGGCAATGCGGGTGGCGATGTGACGGATCTTGAAGATCAGCGTGACCAGGCCATCCAGCAACTCTCGCAATTTATTAACATTAACACTTATACGAACAGCGATGGTTCGGTGACGGTGCAAACCCAAAATGGAACGCTGCTCGCCGATACGCAGGCGCAGACATTGGATTTCAGTGTTACTCCTTTGACCGCCACCAGTGTTTATCCGACGTCGGCGAGCGGGATTACCGTGAACGGGCAGGATATCACGAGTCAAATTACCTCCGGTTCCATTGGCGGCTTGATTAATTTGCGTGACCAGTCATTGCCCCAGGCGCAAGCGATGATCGATGAATTTTCTGAAGGCCTTGCCACCCGCTTTAACGCGCAAGGTGTGACGCTGTTCACCGATCCTGCGGGGGATGTTCCCACCGATACGCCCGGCGATTACGTAGGATTTGCTGGCACCATTCAGGTCAACCCTGCTGTTGTGAACAATCCGGCCCTGCTCCAACAAGGAACGGCAGGCGGACCCCCGCTTGCTGCGGGGGACAATACGAACATCCAGAATGTGTTGAACTACGCGTTTGGAGATAATTCAAACGCGGGCGGCACGCCCAATACACCCTTTAATACAACCGGCCTGGGTGCCAATGGCGCGATCAGCGTTAATCTGCCCAGTGGCGGAGATATTCTGGATTATTCCAATAACGTCGTAGCCACTCTCGCGCAGCAATACACCCAGGTCAATTCAAACAACACCTATCAAACCAACTATCAGCAAACCCTTCAAGAACAGATGGACAATGAAAGCGGCGTTTCCATCGACACCGAAATGACCAATATGATCAGCATTCAAAACGCCTACAGCGCTTCCGCGCGGATGATTACGGCCGTGTCGCAAATGTTTACCGATCTTCTATCGGCCGTCAGCAGCTAATCCAGGAGATTACGATGACCAGCATCCCCACCGTCTCTGAAACCGGCAAGAATTATTTCTACAATAATATTGTCACTTCACTGAATCAAGAAATGCAGAATCTCACCTATGAGATTTCAACCGGCCAGAAAGCTCAGACTTATTCAGACCTGGGAACCCAGGTTAACACCGCGCTTTCCCTGACCGCTCAGAATACTCAGCTAAACGGTTATATTGCCGGGATTAATGACGCCACGTTGAATACGGATCAGATGGACACGGCCATGACGGGAGTCACCAATGACCTCAACAATGTGGTCTCACAGTTTGACGAAGTCAGCCAAGGTTCAGGCACACCGAACTTGGCGGTTTTGCAAAGCACGGCGCAAACGGCGCTTGCGGATATCTATAGCCAGCTGAATAGTACGGTGAGCGGAAAGTATGTCTTTGGCGCGGACCAAACCAACACAGCGCCGGTGGCAAGTACCTCTGCAGCAGGAACCGCTGTTTCGGCGTTGACTTCCACCTATGGCGGCGGCAATGCGGCCAGCATCATCACCAGCCTTAATGGTTTGACGGATACGCAGCTGGGGTACAGCACCACGCTTGCCGCAGCCGGGAATGTGACGGTTCAGGCGGATACCAATCAAAACCTTAACTACACCGTGAAGGCGGATGAACCCCAGTTTCAACAAGCCATTACAGGATTAAATGAAATCATCAGCCTAACGTATAACGCCGGTGACCCCACCGATTTCTGGTCATTGTTCAACGATGCCAAATCGCGGCTGACGACAGCCAATAACAACGTCAGTCTGCGCCAGGGGCAATTGGGGGTCGTGCGTAATCAAATGGCATCCCTGCTCACGTCGCACCAAAGCATGCAAACCACGCTGTCAGGAAACATCGGAAACATTGAGAATGCAGATTTAGCCACGGCATCCTCCCAGCTCCAAACGTTGCAAACACAGATTCAAGCGACCTATTCCACCATCGCTCGGGTCAGCCAGCTGAGCATTCTAAATTACCTGCCAGCGCCGTCGTAACCGTTTTAAGCCATGGATTATTTTATTGAGCGGAGGTGGAGATCGCGCCCGCGCTCAGTTTCGG
>Ga0206797_1139_pt1 | contig 12845 bp, 13 predicted proteins | sample Alteio_BWOrgCont_69_FD_152894 | JGI IMG/M metagenome (GOLD analysis project Ga0206797, IMG submission 152894) | Enriched cells from forest soil in Barre Woods Harvard Forest LTER site, Petersham, Massachusetts, United States -... | ecosystem: Environmental > Terrestrial > Soil > Temperate forest >...
GATGTTTTAGCAGGAGTTTACACTAACATACTGGTTTACAGCATAGTATTTTTTAAACTATTTTAATTAAAATATTTAAAGGTGTAAATCGTCATCATGGGTAACGCTCTATTTGACTTTTTGACCACATTAGTCTGCGGGGTTTTTTTTTACCTTTGGCCGAACAATAAAATTAAACGGGCGATTGATTAATAACTGTCTGTTTTTAAAAGTAATTTGTTACTACAAGCTTTGGAGTGTTTATTGTTAAACATTATTGATTTTTAATTATTGAAAAAATAATGGTATCAATAAAAGCGGAATACAAAGTAATTACGTACTTCAAAAAGTTTGTACTGGCACAATTGCATTAGCTACATGGATTTTAAATATTTTTACAAGAAGTTATTTTTATTAACCTTCTTCTTATTTGTTACCTCGCTATTATTTGCACAAAACACTGTTGTTAGCGGAACAGTGACTGATGCAGGTAATAAACAGTCACTGCCATTTGTGACTGTGTCATTTACCGGCTCTACCATTGGCGTTACAACCGATGCCCAGGGCAAATTCACCATAAGCTCGGTTAAGCCTTATAGCGAGTTAAAAGTTTCATTTTTAGGTTACAAAGACGCCAACCTAATTATAACGCCGGGTAAAGCACAGGTTTTAAACATAAAACTTTTCCCGCAGGCAAAGCAGCTTAACGAGGTTGTGGTAAAGTCGGGTAAAAAACCAAAATATCGAAACAAAGACAATCCTGCTGTCGAATTGATCCGCCTGGTTATCGAAAACAAGGAGAAAAACCGGCCAAGGAGCTATGACTACGTAGAATACAAAGAATACGATAAAATGCAGTTTTCATTGAGCAATGTTTCCAGTACACTCTCTGATAAAAAGTTTTTCCGCAAATATAAATTCGTCTTAGACAACCGCGACAGCACAACAATACCCGGCAAGTCGTTATTGCCTTTCTTCCTGGATGAAAAGCTTACGCAATACTATTACCGTAAAAGTCCCGAGAAGGAAAAAACAATAACTCTAGGTGAAAAAAATGTAAATTTTGGCGGCTCTGTTGATAGTGAGGGTTTGGGACAATATTTCAAACACATGTATTATAAGGTTGATATTTACGATAATACAATCTTTTTGATGACCAACAATTTTTTGAGCCCCATCGCCGGCTCTGCACCAACCTTTTACAAGTTTTTTATTACCGATACCATCGTTGTCAATAACACCAAATTGGTTGAATTAAGTTTTACGCCGCGCAATACCACTGATTTCCTTTTTGTTGGCAAGATGTACATCACGCTTGATGGCAACTACGCAGTGCAAAAGGCCCAGCTTAATATCAATAAGAACATCAATCTGAATTTTGTAAGATCGATGCGTGTTGACCTGGACTTTGAAACAAACCCTGATGGACGTTATCACCTAAGCAAAAGTAATATGCTTGCCGATTTTGGGTTTACAAAAAAGAAAAACGGCGGTTTATTTGGCATCCGGACGATAACCTATAAAAATTACCTGGTCAATGTTCCCCATTCTGATACAACCTATCGCAACCAGGAGCAGGCTGTATCAGACGAGGCCAAACACAGAAGTGATCAATTTTGGGCTCAAAACCGCTTAGACACGTTGAGCGTTGCCGAGTCGAAAACTTATAAAAACATTGATAGCCTTCGAAATATGCCTTCATTCAGGCGAACACTCGATATTGCCACGCTTGTGCTTGCGGGTTATAAAGGGTTTGGCCCCTTTGAAATGGGACCTGCTAACGCATTTTATAGCTTTAACCCGGTGGAAGGTTTTAAGTTGCGACTAGGGGGCCGTACCACGCCGGAATTGAGCAAACGGTATTACTTTGAAACGTATGGCGCCTATGGTTTTAAAGATGAGCGCTTTAAATATTTTTTGAGCGCCACGTATTCTATTAACGACAAGTCTATCTATAAATTCCCGCAAAATTATATCAGGGCAAGTGTACAAAACGACACAAAAATTCCGGGTCAAAGCCTGCAGTTTGTTGAAGAAGATAACTTTTTGCTCTCATTTAAGCGGGGTAATAATGATAAATATTTATACGACCTGGATTATAAGGTTGATTATGTACACGAGTACGAGAACCACCTATCCTATAATTTCGGCGTAAGCCGGTTAACACAGTCGCCGGCAGGTTCATTATACTTTATAAATAATGTAAATGGTATTCCAAATAATATCAGTTCTCTTACAACTGCCGAATTTACGGCAGGTATCAGGTATGCCCCGAACGAGCAATTTTACCAGGGTAAAATTTACCGGGTAACCATACCTAATAAATACCCTGTATTTACATTTGATTATGACGCAGGTCTTAAAAATGTATTAGGAGGTCAATACAGTTTTCAGAAACTGCATGAGCGTATCGACAAGCGCTTTTATTTTTCAATATTAGGTTTTGCAGATGTAACGGTAGAAGCCGGGCAAACATTTGGCCAGGTACCTTATCCCCTGCTTAATATTTTCCGCGCCAATCAAACTTATGCATATGATCTGTACTCATACAATTTGATGAATTTTTTGGAATTTGTTAGCGATCGTTACGAGAGTATAAATATTGATCAGCATTTTGGCGGATTTTTCTTTAATAAAATACCGCTGTTTAAAAAATTAAAATGGCGCGAAGTAGCGTCACTGAAAGCCATCTATGGTGGTGTAAGCGATCAAAATAATCCGTCGATACATCCCTCATTATACCAATTTCCGGTTACCAGCACTGGACAGCCAATTACTTATGCACTGGGCAAAACACCGTACGTTGAAGGTAGTGTAGGTATTGAAAACATTTTTAAATTTGTACGTGTTGATTTGGTAAGGCGGTTCACTTATCTTGATAACCCTGATGTTGCCAAATGGGGTATACGTGCACGGGTACTTTTTGATTTTTAATTGGGAGTTTATAATTATGGAACAGCAAACAACACTTCGGTCGAATCTCCAGTCAGGCATCTATAAAGTTATTGATCCTGTTGTGAAGATATTGATAAAATTGGGGCTTACGCCAAATGCAATAACCTCAATTGGTTTTATATTAAATGTGGGGGTGGCTGTCATATTTATCCTGGGTGCCGAAGAAGGTAACCGCGGCGATTTTAGTTACGTTGGCTGGGCCGGAGCGCTGATACTATTTGCGGGCCTGTTTGACATGCTGGATGGACAGGTGGCAAGGCTGGGTAACATGAAGTCGACATTTGGTGCGCTTTATGACTCTGTACTCGACCGTTACAGCGAGCTGATTATGTTTTTGGGGATATGCTACTACCTTGTTGGCCATCACTATTTTTTAAGCTCTATATTCGCTTTTATTGCATTGATAGGATCAATGATGGTAAGTTACGTAAGGGCCCGGGCCGAAGGTTTGGGGATTGAGTGTAAAGGCGGCTTAATGCAGCGGCCCGAAAGAGTGGTAACTATCGGCCTTTGCGCCGTTTTATGCGGCTTAAGCTCAATGTATATAGGCGGTGATTATAAACTTTATATCCCAGGCATAAAATTCCATGTTTTTGAAACAATGTCCATATTTACAATTCCCATTGTGATAGTTGCAATATTAACAAACATCACTGCGTTCAAGAGATTAATGGATGCAAAAAAAGCTATTTTAGAACAAGAATAACCCCGCAGCAGCTGTTGAAATAAGCCGTTTCTTTATTGAAATTTGGCGTAAAAAGTATAAATTATCATATATTCGTAACAATTGCATAAAAACGTTTATGCATAAGCAAAACTTTATTAAAATTGGGGTTATTAACAGGCAGAGAAATTATAAAACATTTTAAACCCTGAACGGATATGAAAAAAAACTATGTTTCCAATTCGCAGGAGTCTGTGAGAATGTTCAAAAGCAACTTGCTTGAGAGTTTGTCGAAGGTTCATTTTACTGTTCCTATATTTATTTTTGTTCCGGTTATCCTGTTCTGCGTTTATAAAGCACTGTTTGAAAATCATATCGGTCTTCTGAATTTCTTTGAGCTTTTTATACTCGGTCTTTTTGTATGGACGTTTGTTGAGTATATTATGCACCGTTTCATATTTCATTATATGCCGGCCGATAAACCGTGGGCCCTGCGCCTTCACTTTATTTTTCACGGCGTTCATCATGATTATCCAAGTGACGCCAAACGCCTGGTACTGCCGCCTTCGGTTAGTGTTCCCTTAGCTACATTATTTTACTTTCTATTTAATGCTATACTCCCCACTAACCATATCTGGGGATTCTTCCCCGGTTTTATATTGGGATATTTGGTTTATGATATATCGCATTATGCCATTCACCACTTTAACTTTAAGGGCAATATCTGGAAAAAGATAAAACAGCATCACATGCTGCACCATTACCAGGACCCTGGTAAAGGGTACGGCGTAAGTTCGCCGCTTTGGGATAAGATTTTCCGGTCAGATTTCATTAAAAAATAGCATGGGTTATGCTGTTAACGATGAAGTAAAAGTCAATTTGCAATCAGTAATCATTGTTTCTGCAGGATCTTTAGCCTATCTGTTACTTTCTTCAGTACTTGTTGGTTTTAAACCCGAACAACTTTGGCTCATCGGCATATTTAATTGCTCATTTTACTTGTCCGCGATCTCCAGGAAGTTCATACTCGGGTTCTCTATATTTATAATTTACTGGACGATCTTCGATTATATGAAGGCGTTCCCTAACTACAATTACAACACAGTTCACATTGCCGACTTATATAATTTTGAAAAAAAGCTCTTTGGCATTAACTTGAATGGTAAGGTATTAACGCCGAACGAGTATTGGAGAGTAAAGGGAAGCACGTTTATAGATGTGGGAGCCGGTATTTTCTACCTTTGCTGGGTGCCTGTTCCGCTGGCATTTGCCGCATTCTTATTTTTTTATAACCGGAAACAATTTCTTTATTTTTCATTAACCTTTCTACTTGTAAATTTAATTGGGTTCGTTATTTACTATATTTACCCGGCGGCACCACCCTGGTATGTGGAATATCATGGGTTCACTTTTCATGCGGCTACCAAAGGAAATACCGCAGGTTTGGCGAAATTCGATGCTTATTTTAACGTCAGCATTTTCAAGTCCCTTTATTCAAAAAGCTCCAACGTTTTTGCTGCTATGCCTTCTTTGCATTCGTCATACCCGGTGGTTGTATTGTATTATGGTTTAAAAAACCGCCTGTGGTTTACGAGTGTATTTTTTATTGTGGTAATGCTCGGCATTTGGTTTACAGCGGTATATGCAAGTCACCATTATGTTTTAGATGTACTGGCGGGCATACTTTGCGCAATTGCCGGTATCTTTTCTTTCAATCTTTTAATTTCGAAATCGAAACCATTCCAGAATTTTATCGTTAAATACGAGAAAATTATCCGGTAAAATCCCATTCATTAGTAAATAGGGGACAAAATGTCCACGTTTATTTACAGTTAACAAATCTTGTTAACAAATGTCAATTTTATTTTACCGGTCGTTTGCCGCCCAAAAAAGGCGCAAATGGTGTTTGGAGGCACATTTACTATCTAAACTGAAAAAACTGGCGTACCCGTTGATCGAACAGGCACGCAATTTGAATGCAATAAGTATATTTATTTCCCTTGCGCTTATCGCATATGAAAAAACTGGTTACTGTCTTAATTTTCCTTTTAACCTCTACCATAGCTTTTGCATCACTGCATTGGCCATTTGTTGCGCCCACCCCGCCGCACCAGGGCCTAGTAAAAATATTTACTCCTGTACTTCATTCCGACAGCTCAACAATACTTGTAAACCTTACCGAGAACTATTTACCAGATACCCTTACATCGCCGCCAATAGCCACCCGTACGGATAGTCTTAAAATAGTAACGGTTTTATATAGTATGATTAGCCCCAAAATATCAGAAACCACAATTCCTCCTGTCAAATTAGGTTCCTCGCCAATAGCAGATTACGCTGATAGTCTGCGGTATATCGCGTTTGTATATGGAGGTGTAAATGCAAAACTATCAGAAGTTTTAGCCAAACGGGATAGTTTACGAATAGCAAACCGAAATAATGACCTTAAATTAGTATCCTATGCCTTCGGTAGGGTAAATTCCAGGCTGCCATCGGCGATAGCCCAGCAGGACAGTTTGAGATTGGTTGAAGTGGCGCGCGTTAATAGTTTGAAACGGCAAATAAAGGTGATGAGTGCCGACAGTCTCAAGCATGAACTGAAGATTAATAAATATGAAGACTTAAAATTGCCTTTGTATACAGAACTGGCTTCAAGATATTTAAATTACGACACCATAAGCAACAGGCGTATCCGGTTAAATTATCAAAATGAGGCCATCAACTACACGATGCTGGCTTTACACAAGTATTCAAAACTTAACGATACAGTGGGCTTGCGGACTTCCTTTGATAACCTGGCCAAGGTTTATTTTGCTCAAAAAAAACACAGCCAGGCAAAATGGTTTATCCTGCAATCGAATACCATATCGCGTGCAAAAAAAGATACACTTAATATTGTATTGTCCCTGGTTACCCTATCCGCAATAAAAGCCGATATAAAAGATTATAAGCTTGCGATGAAGGATTTAAATGACGCGTTACGGCTTTCCAGAAAAAATCACCTGCCTAAATTGGAATCTGGCGTCCTGATAAATTACGCGCTTTTATACAGCCGGCTTAAAAACTACCCTGCGGAAGCCGTTATGCTCAAGAAACGCGATTCTGTAGAGGATAAAATACGTAAAGACGAAGAAGCACGGCTGGTGGCAAGAACCATAACTATCGATTCTCTTAAATCTGACGAGGCGGATTCGCTGGCAAGCAAAAAAAAAGTATATACCTTTACTATCAAAAAGCTTTACAAAAGCAGCTCCTCCAGAAAAACCGCCTCGTTATAATTTTAATAATTGTAATAGCTTTAATAACCTTTGTTGTATTTATTCGCTATAAACGCAAAAGAGGCGTACGCTGGCGTTCAGGCATCAGGAGAATAAAGCGTTAAGCCGGTTTCTCTAAAAATGTTCACAGATACTAAACTACTTTCCCCTTCTGTTGTCATATAAACTATGAGTGGATTAATCAAAACAGCATTTGCGCTTATCCTATTGTTCCCGTTTAATACTGACAAAGGACAGACAGAAAGCACAGCGCAATTCAAACGTGAATTTTTAGAAGACATTAACCGCCTGCGCAAAAACGGATGTACCTGCGGCACCACTTATATGCCGCCTGCGCCGCCGCTTAGCTGGAACGACCAGTTGGAAATTGCTGCGGGAGGACATGCGGAGGATATGTTTAATCAAAGTTATTTTAGCCACACCAGCAAAGACGGTCGAAGCATGGAAGATAGGATTGTTACAGCAGGCTACATTTTCAAGGGCTATCGTAGCTTCGCAATCGGCGAGAACATTGCTGAGGGCCAAATGAGCATTGCCCAGGTAATGCAGGGATGGATTAAAAGCGAGGGGCACTGTAAAAACCTGATGAACCCAACCTTTAAAGAGGTTGGCATCGCCGAAAATAATCACTACTGGGTGCAGGACTTTGGCGGCCGCGAACCATTTTCACCCGAACAGCAAAAATTAATTAAAAGTGGCAAATATCATCTTATCGAAAGAGAATAGTACTTTAATGCTATAGTATTGCAAAACTTTTGCCGCCCCGCCTATTTTATGAAATTTATTAATCTGTTCATTTTATTTTTTATATCTGTACTTTTCGCGAGAGCACAAACAAATTTTAATGGTATTGTTTTGGACTCTTTATCAGGCAAACCGGTTCCGGGTGCAACTATCAGTATACCTCTCAAAAATCTCTTTTATCCCGCCAATAACAACGGCGTGTTTACTATTTCCAATAGCAACACAAAATCTACAGACAGCCTCTATATCTCCTGCGTTGGCTATCGGACAAAAAAGATTACAGTGCGTAACCTATTATCAAAGAAAGAGATTTATCTTTCTTTGAATGCGATTAACTTGTCGGAAGTTATTATTGGATCGTCTACTGTAGCCAAGATTGGGAGCAAATCAAAATCAGGCAATGTAAATTATGCATATGGTCCGGGAACGGAAGAGGCTGTATTTATGGAAGAGTCGGTTCATAAACGCGGCATAATTCAATCAGTGGGATTCTATTTGGGCAAAGGACCGTTATTTTCAAAAGGGGTTGGGGATGTAACCGCACCATTTAGAATCAAGTTATATAAAGTAGATACTGCTGGAATGCCCGGCGCTCAACTAATTGATGATATTATTGTCGTGAGAGCAAATAAAAATAACCATTGGTTCGATGTCAATCTGTATCAATATCAAATTGAAAACCCGGATGATGGTTTCTTTGTTGCATTTGTTATGCTTGACGCCAATTATTATCAAATGGGTAGAGCCAATTGGAATACTATTGACGGTCTATATGCTATCACACCTAATTTAGGATATACTGAGGGTAAATTAGAAAAAGCCCTTTCTTACCTTGGAGTGTACACGAGTTGGGGGTTTGAGTGGCATAAACAAGTTGAAAATATTACTTTTATGGTTAGGGCTACAATTGTTCAATAAGTATGATTTGCTTTTGAACTGCCTACTCACTACTGCCCACTGCCTGCTTGCTCCCTCGGACCACGCATGTGAATGATCAGACCGTTCAGGAAATTACGTAATATCTGGTCGCCGCAGGGCTTAAAGTTAGGATGATCTTCTTTGCGGAATATGGCGCCGAGCTCGGTTTTGGTGATTCTGAAGTTGGCCAGTTTTAATACTTCAACAATATCGTCGTCGGTAAACTTCATAGCTACACGAAGTTTTTTCATAATATCGTTATTGCTCATTGTTTTTATTTATAGCTATCGTGAAATTTCTATTTTAATTTTTTTATTCTTGATCTTTTCAGATTTTATCAATTGTACTGTTTGCTCAATCCTGTTCCGTTTTACCGCCGCATATGATGCGTGGTCCAGCACTTCAATCAGGCCTAGTTCTTCTTTTTGCAGCCCGCCTTTTTGAAGCAATAAGCCAACGATATCTACCTTGTTAATTTTGTCTTTTTTACCCGCAGCAAAATACATAGTAGCCCAGGGTGTTGGTTTCGGAATTAAAAAGCTATCCGGTAATTGTTCTATTTCCGGATTCTCGTCAATATAAGCAAGTTTTTCATCTTCCGTTAATATCAGGTATGATGTACCTTTGGCATGCATTCGCGCTGTACGCCCGTTACGGTGTAAAAAGGCTTCTTTGGTATGCGGCAGCTGGTAATGTACCACGTATTCTATCTCAGGTATATCCAGGCCTCTTGAAGCCAGGTCAGTAGTGATGAGTATGCGGTGACTGCCGTTCCGGAATTTCAGCAAGGCCCGCTCCCTGTCCTCCTGTTCCATGCCACCGTGAAAAATGTCGTGTACTACTCCCCTGTCCCATAACAGGTCACTAATCCGTTCAACGGCCTCCCGGTGGTTGCAGAAAATTAAAGTGGCCTTATCCCCTATTTTACAGATCAGGGAAAACAAGGTATCCAGTTTATCAGCAGCTTCGGATATTACCGCCTTTAGCTTAATATCAGGTGCGTTTGTTTTATTTTCCAGGAAATCAATTTCAACAGGCTTGGTTATACCGGTAAAGTCTGGTATCTCCTTCATTTTTGTTGCCGACGTAAGAATTCGCTTTTTTAACGCAGGCAATTGCTTAATGATATAGGTCATATCCTCCTGGAAACCGAACTCCAGCGCCTTATCAAATTCATCCAATATCAGCGTATATATGGTACTTGTACTAAAACTATCGCGGCGAAGGTGGTGCGCTATCCTTCCGGGCGTGCCGATCAATACAGCGGGAGGCTGAGACAAGTTGTTCCTTTCAATTTTCACAGCATGGCCGCCGTAGCAGCAGTTTACTTTAAAGCCGCTGGCGATTGTTCTAAAAACCTGCTCTATTTGCAAAGCCAACTCGCGCGAGGGCACCAAAATAAGCACCTGGACGGTGGGTATGTCTGCGTCTAATATGCTTAAAAGCGGCAGCAAAAAACCTAACGTTTTACCGCTGCCGGTTGGCGAGAGTAAGATCACATCGTTTTTCTTCGCAGCATTCAGCGCAGCATGCTGCATTTCGTTTAATGCGGTTATTTTGAGATTTTCAAGAGCTTTTTTTATCATAGCGATTAGCTTCCCGAAAAATCGACAGGTTGGAATTAACCGGAAGCTTTTGCAAAGGTAGTTTTATTTGGGGAAGGGTGAATTTAAGTTTCTTTGCAGGAAGAATGTTTGAAAGTCTTTCGCTCAGCCGGCGGCGGAAATTAGAAGCATACCTAAAACAAAGTCCCCTGCATTAAAAAGAAAACGCCGACTGCGGCAAATCCCATACTAACAATCCACAAAACTTTACGTTTAGTAATAATGGAGATGGCTCCGATAGCTATTGCAACCTGAAAGAGCGTTACACCCCTCGCCAGTATTTTGTGAAGTGCAACATGTTCATTTGATTCCTCAGCATATCTTTTTGCATCGGCCATAATTTTAGCCTGGTCGGCTTTGTTCGATTTTATTTTCGCGCTGTCCTGGGCTGCGGGCTTTTTACCCATAGCAAGCAATACTTTACCTGAAGAAGCGATGATCTCCGACTTAATGCTCTTCGCCTGGTAAAAGGCCCATGAATCTGATGACTTTATTTGGGTGATCATCGCCTCGTCGGCATGATCGCCAGCCAACAAGCCTGTTATTGCCGCTAAAACCGCAATTACAGCTGTAGTAAGCGCAACATATAATACCCATTTCTCTTTTCCTTCCTGGAGAATATGATGCGCGTGCTCGTTACTTTGTTCGTGTATATGTTCAGAATAATTTTCTATTTCGTCCATAAATTGTCAGGATTGTTTATTAATAGTTGCGGGATAAAATTAGTGATAATCCGGTAATTGTCGTGATAATTCTGCAACCAGTATTGGTGTGAATTCCCCATTAAAGTAAACTCGGGTCTGCGCCTTCAGGATCCTTATAATTCCGTATAAATTCAGCTATCTCTCCGGCCTCATCAAGGGTAAGGGCATCAATGCCGTCATATTCCCAATCCTCCATCTGTTCGTCGAAAGTAATGTCGCCCATGCCAACCACGCCGTCGTTTAATTTAAAAACGCCGGTAGCGTAAAAAATTCCACCTGATATTGGGCTTATAACCGGAGTGATGGTAATATGCCGCATACCATCAATGGTTTCGATATCGTAGCTTACTTGATTTATCATAGTTTAACAGGTTGTTCTAAATTACACAATTTCGGTATACACAACCAACAACGTTGCACAGATATAAAACTTTCTTTCGAAACAAGCATTTCAACAGAGTTGTTTGCGCAAAATGCTGTTGTTACAATCAAAAACGTAGTTTTTTTATTTTTGACGGCTAGTTCTCTCAGGCGGATCTTTTAGAGTTGTCGCCTGTCGCCAATATATCGGGCTTATAATTTTTAGCAAAAGAGGTAACAGCAGACGTTATTTTAGCCCAAGCCTGCTCCGCAAAAGCTCGCGATAGGTGCTGCCAATGGGTATTTTTTCGCCATTGATGACCAGTTGATGCACCCCGATCATGGCGATATGTTTGATAGCAACCACGTACGATTTGTGCACCCGTAAAAAATCTGCTTCCGGAACAAGGTCGAAAATATCGCCCATATTTTCACGGATCAGGATGTTCCTGTCTTTCAGGTGAACAGTAATATAGTTACCGTCTTTTTCCAGGTATAATATCTCACCCACCTTAACCTGGTAGGTTTGCGGCCCGCTTTTGATAAAAACGGTCGATTCATCCTCGTTGTGTACGCTGTTTTTTGAAGACAGCGCTACCGCTGCTTTGTTAATTGCCGCGAGAAAACGCTCAAAAGTGATCGGTTTTAGCAGATAATCGAGCGCGTTCAGATCATAACTTTCCACGGCGTAGTGGCTGTAGGCAGTGGTAAAAACGATTATTGGCCGGGGCAGCAAAGTTTGCACCAACTGCATTCCGCTGATATCGGGCATATTAATATCGAGGAAAATAAGGTCCACCCTTTCACTATTTAGAAATTCGATCGCTTTCACCGGTTCGCGAAAAGTGGCTCTCAAGTCAACGAGGTTGGTCTTATGGCAATAGCGTTCTATCACTTCAAGTGCCTTCGGCTCATCATCAATGGCAATACAAGTTATCATTCCATTTCGATTTCAAGTTTAACAATATATTTGCCATTCTCTTCGCTTATTTGCAAGTTATGTTTACCGTGGTACAACAGATCGAGTCGCCGCTTAATATTTTCAAGTCCGATGCCACTTTTATCGTCGTCCATTTTTTTGATAGCGCCATAATTTGTATTTATACAGGTAAAGGTCAGCCTTTGGTCTGAAATGACAATTGCAATATTAATCGCTGAAGTATGACCAATAGCAATGCCGTGTTTAAAAGCGTTCTCCACGAAAGGAATAAACAGCATCGGAGCTATAGTGGCGCCGTTGGTTTGAGGAGCGTAATCAAATATTACATGTACCTCATCAGCAGCATAACGTAGTCTGTTCAGGGTAATGCAATCTTCCAGGTATTCTATTTCTTTGTTCAATGGCACACTTTCGGCATTACTATCATAGATCATATAGCGCATCATACCCGAGAGTTTCGAGATACCGTCGGCAAGGTCGTCGTTGCCCTTCTCCTGGGCCATCGAAAACAAGTTATTGAGCGTATTGAAAAGGAAATGTGGATTGATTTGCGATTTCAGAAATTTGATTTCTGTACTCAATTGGTAGGCCTCCATTTGGTTGCGCACCAGTTCATTTCGTGCCCATTCCTTCAGAAAAAAATAAGCAATGGAAAGTCCGGCGGCAGCCAAAAAAATAAGCAGCATGGTGAGTTGCATA
>Ga0206797_1140_pt1 | contig 12693 bp, 6 predicted proteins | sample Alteio_BWOrgCont_69_FD_152894 | JGI IMG/M metagenome (GOLD analysis project Ga0206797, IMG submission 152894) | Enriched cells from forest soil in Barre Woods Harvard Forest LTER site, Petersham, Massachusetts, United States -... | ecosystem: Environmental > Terrestrial > Soil > Temperate forest > O...
AACTACCTCGGGGATTATAATGGTGCCATGGCTGATTTAAACAAAGCTATCGAGCTAAAACCCAAATTTGAAATGGCTTATAACGACCGGGGAAATTCAAAAAATGCTTTGGGCGATTATCAGGGCGCAATTGATGATTTTACCAAAGCCATTGAATTAAATCCACAGCTAGCTATGGCTTATTCAAACCGCGGCCTGGCAAAAGAAAAAACGGAAAACTATGACAGTGCGTTATTAGACCTAAATAAAGCTATTGAATTAGATCCAACTTTAAAGGAAGCTTTTTTTGTGCGGGGCATAGTAAAAAATGATCTTAAAGATTTTAAAGCATCGCTTGAAGATTACGACAACGCATTGGCGATCGATCAAAAATTCCCCCAGGCTTATGAACTGCGGGGCATAACCAGATTGAATATGGGCGATTCGACTGGCGCAATGGAAGATCTTAATAAAGCGATTAGGTTGAGCCCCAAATTTGCCGAAGCTTACTACAACAGGGCGGAAATAAAAGGTAAAAATGACCTTACAGGCGCGCTGACCGATTTTAACCAGGCTATTCAATTAAATCCCGGTTATTCCAATGCCTACAATGAAAGAGGCGATGTAAAAATTGAACTAAAAGATTATTCAGGGGCACAGGCAGATTTTGATAAAGAAGTTTCACTTAACCCGGATGGGTATAGGGGGTATGGGAACAGGGGCATCGCGAAGCTGAACCTGAACGATTTTAAAGGTGCGATAGATGATTTTAACAAAGCGTTAAAATTAAAGCCCGATTGGTTTGATTTATTCTACAGGCGGGCCATGGCAAAATTAGCCATCCTTGCATATGACGCCGCAGTGATCGACTTTAACAAGGTTATTGAAGATGATCCGAAAAATATTGATGCATTTACAAACCGGGGTGTGGCCAAAATGCGACTTGTTGATTACGCAGGCGCAGAGGCTGACTTTAACCAGGTAATTGTGCTCGATCCAAAATACGCAACGGGTTATTACAATAGAGCTGAGCTGAAAACTGAGCGAAAAGACTTCGGCAGTGCTTTAAGCGATTTTACACAGGCTATTGATCTCGATTCAAAATATACAAATGCCTATAACGACAGAGGACGGGTAAAATTATTATTAAATGATGTACGCGGTGCGATGATGGATTTTAACCTGGCCATTAGATTAGGCACCGACGATGCCTTACCTTATTTTAACAGGGGGCGGATAGAGGCTGAAAATAATGATATGAAAGCTGCCCTGGACGATTTTTCAAAAGCAATTGCCCTAAACCCGCGATTGAGTGAAGTTTACTTGTTAAGGGCATTTTTGTTGTTGAGAATGAAAAACACCGATGGCGCAATGAGCGATTTGAATAAGGCAATAGCCGCAAATCCACAGCAGGCTGGAATGGCTTACGCTTTCAGGGGGAAAATAAAAAAGGACCTGAGAAATTTTTCCGGGGCGCTGGCTGATTTAAATATGGCTATCAAGCTCATTCCCGACTTAGGGCAGGCCTATTTTGAAAGGGGCAATATAAAATTTCATCTCAACGACAAATCTGGAGCGTGCACTGATTGGAAAAAAGCGAGCAGCCTTGGCGTTGCCGAGGCGCATTCTTTTTTACAAATGTATTGCAAGTAAATAACGGCTTCCGTTACTTTTTGAACTTTCTCTGCAAGTCAGATGAAAAAACAAAAGGGTTAACATCGTCAATCTCGGAAAACAATAATATATTGATTATCAACATGTTAAAAAGGTTAACATTGAATTATGTTAACCCATGTTAACCCTTTTTTGCATTTACACCAAGTCATTTTCCGGCGATTTGTTTAATGAAACCCCTATTTTGAAATACTGGATCCGTGTCAATTTTATGGCAGAACACCATAAATAGGCCCCATTCAACTCTCCCCCATCTGACAGGATGGCTCTTAGAAAATCTTTAAAGTCTCTCCGCCAACCGGGATCAGAGGGGTTTATAAATGCGTATTGCTCCTGAACAATTTAATAGCAATTGCCAGTAAAATAATACCGAAGGCCTTACGCAATATATTAAGGCCAGTTTTGCCAAAAAGCTTTTCGAGCCATTTTACATTTTTTAGTACGAGGTAAACAAACAAGGTGTTAAGCACAATACCTACCAGGATGTCTTGTGTTTGATATTGTGATTTCAGCGAAAGCAGGGTAGTCATAGTCCCGGCCCCTGCTATCAATGGAAAAGCCAGGGGGACGATAGATACCGTTTGCGGCATCTCCTCTTTAAAAAATTTTACGCCGAGCACCATTTCCATCGCAATAATAAAAATTACCAACGAGCCCGCAATAGCGAACGAGGAAACATCCAGGCCTATAATAGCCAGTAATTCGTCCCCGCCAAATAGAAAACCAATCATTAGCACCAGCACGGCGATGCTTGCCTTTTCCGAATCAATATGACCTCCGGCACGCTGCCGCAATTCGATTATCACTGGTATAGCGCCTAATATGTCGATGATCGCAAATAGGATCATTGTTACAGAGAGGATCTCTCTAAAAATTAGTGGATGCATGGCGTAACGGGTTTATTCTTTAGACTTTAACCGAAAACTTAGCAAAAATGCAACTAAAATATAGAACGACGATAAAAAGAAAATACTATGTATAGAAATAATGGCAGCAAAGCCTGCCGTTATGGGTCCAAGTGTTTGCCCTATGGAAGCGTATGACTGATTGATGCCCAATATCTGGCCCTGTTCTGAATGATCAATATTGTCGGCTATAATTGCATTTATCATCGGGTTACGCAAGCCATTGAAAAGGCCATATATGCATATGCAAAGCGCAAATGGTACAAAAACAGAAGTAAAGCCGGCCAGCAGCATGGCCCCAAAACACAATAGGGTTGATATTAATAATATTACAGAACGTGAAGAAACTATTTTTGTAAAAAAAGGCACTAATAATTGCATCAGGATCCCGCTGATACCAAAGCCCGCATAAAAAATGCCAATTTTTGTCGAGCTGATCTTTGCTATATCGACACTAAAAGTTTGGAAGCCGATGATCATCGTAAACTGCGCCATCGTGAGTAAAAACCCTGTAAAAATTGCAGTGCCAATTGTGCGCCGTTTTAAAGTAGTTATAAGGGCGACAAATTTAAACCGGTCCTTATGACTTGACCTGGTCGCTTTGGTGGTAGGGTTGGTTTCTTTTAACAGAAACAATGCGCATAATGTTCCGATAAGTGATACGCCAGCAGCGAAAAAGAAAGGGGCCTGCATGCTGATCTTACTAAGTAAGCCACCTATGGCGGGCCCGATTACAAATCCAAACCCGAAGGCAGATCCCAAATAACCAAATTTCTTTGCCCGGGTTTGTGGGGTGGAGCTATCAGATACCATTGCCTGCGCTACCGACACATTGCCGCCTGTTAAGCCATCAAGAATCCTGGCGGCAAAAAGCATCAGCATATTGCGGGCTTCAGCAAAAAGTAAAAACGATATGCAGGTACCGGCAAGACTAATTACCAATAACGGTTTGCGCCCCCATTTGTCAGAAAGCGATCCCAAAACCGGTGTGGCAAAAAATTGAGCGATCGAAAAAACGGCAATTAATATCCCCAGAGTTTCGCCCGTAAGCCCGAACTGTTTGCCATACGGATAAAGCACGGGAATAATAATACCGAAACCCATCGAGTTGATGATGCAAACAAATATTAATATCAATAAATTTTTATCGTTCCTCATTAAATGGGCAATAAATGGCTTACAATAACGGAAAGGCCATTTTTGATTGTTAATCTTTATTTAAAATATTTTATTAATAGATATTTTTTTACTTTAATTCTTATGAAACTTATAAAAGTATAACTAATTATATTTCAATATCGTACAAGTCACAAATTAAGATAAACTAATTGATGTAAAATGAAAGAAATTAATACGTCCGTTCTGGTAATCGATGACGAGGAGATGGTAAGAGATAATATTGAAGACATCCTAATACCAAATAATCAGTCGGAAGATCAGGAGGACATAGATAATGCCTTCGATATATTATTTGGTAATGTTAAGCCTTTGCTTGTCACCCGCACACCTTGTATCCCGGTTTTTACGGTAGATAAAGCGTCGAACGGGATGGAAGGCGTAAAGAAAGTGCAAAAAGCTATCGACAACGGTACCCCTTATGCAGTAATTTTTCTTGACATGCGTATGCCCGGCTGGAACGGGCTGGAAACAGCAGTTGAAATAAGAAAGATTGATGTTAAAGCCGAAATAATTTTTATTACCGCTTACAGCGACCGCTCTATTGATGAAATAGTTGAACAGGCCGGACAAAATGTTGGTTATCACTGTAAACCTTATGCACCAGAAGAAATTATTCAACTGGCAACAAAAGCCGTTACAGATTATAACAAACTCCGTAACCTGGAAAAACTGATCGAATCCATTTCATGCATCGCGTTGAGCAAAAATCAACTCAATTCTTTATTGCAAAATATACTTGAACAATTAGCTTATTCCCTGGAAACCAACGTGGCCCTTATCGGGAAACTGGATAAAGACCTTAACTACGAAAAGGTTTTATCAATTGGCGCTCTTGAAGAAAAAGTAAATATAGATGAGCTGGCTGCAAGAGTTAAGGCGGCCGACTTAAAAACAGACGAAGTTATCCAATTGGAAGAACTTGTGCTTGCAAGGATAGATAATTATTATGTTTTTGCTTTGCTGGAGAAACAGGAAAAGTTAAAAACAGAAAAAATGTACCTGTTAAAGCTTTTTGTACAAAATGCGGCACAGGCAATACGTAATGCAGAATTAAACGAAAAACTGATACAAAAGGAAAAACTATCCGCCGTGGGCCAGGTAATCGGGATGGTTATGCATGATTTGCGCACGCCTATTAAAAACATCAAATTTATTACGGATATGATGCGCGAGGATGGCGAAGAAAGCGACCTGATCGATCTGATTGATCAATCAGCTGAACAGGCATCTGGCATATTTGAAGACTTTTTAGATTTTATTAAGGAGATACCTGTACAAAAAAAGCCGGTAGACATCAATAAAATAACCGCCCAGGTTATCGAGCAAAATAAAGGCAGGGATGGAGGTGACAACGTTGTTATCAAAACAAACATGCCCGACAACCTGTTTGTGCCCGGCGATGAAAGTAAGCTGAGGAGGGTGATTAGTAACCTCGTAAATAACGCTACCGATATTTTGCATGATCACCAGGTTCAAAATGCAACGATTACTATTTCGGCCGAGATTGCCGATAGAGGATTGTTGATGAGCATCAGCGATAATGGTCCGGGGATTCCGCAGGAAATATTAACCACGCTATTTGAACCCTTTGTAACAAAGGATAAAAACAACGGCACTGGGTTAGGGCTTGCCATAGTGAAGCAATATGTGCATGCGCACAGCGGACACATCTCGGCATCTAACGACAACGGCGCTGTGTTTAAAATAAATTTATCATTATAATATTAAATAAAAATTAAATGATGGATGCCGTTTTAAATTACGAAGAAGTAAGCGATAATTCCGGTCAGCAACGTCTGGAGGATTTGCAGGAGACTATCCGAAAATATAACGCGTTGATTTCCACTTCAAACACCGGCTCGTGGGAATATTTCCCGAAAACCGGTTTTTGGGACTGCAACAGTATTTATTTTTCAATGCTTGGCAGGAATATAAATGATTATAGTTTTTCGGGCTCAAAAAATTTAGACGAGCGGTGGACAGACCTGTTACACCCGGACGATCGTGAAGTTGCTGTGTCAAGGTTTAATAATTACCTGGTTGATCCCGATGGAATGTATGAAAATACGTTTCGGATGAAACATGCTGATGGAAGCTGGTTATGGATTCGCTCGAGTGGCGGCATTCTGAAAGCAAAGGACGCCGGCAATATTGACACGCTGATTGGCACTCATACAAATATTACCCAATTAATACAGGCAGAGGAAGATACACAGCAGGAAAGGATATTACTGCGTACATTAATAGATAATTTACCGGACACCATTTATGTTAAAGATGCCGAAGGACGCAAAATTATTGCCAATAAAACCGATGTTGTTACGATAGGAGCAAAGTCTGAAGCGGATGTAATAGGTAAAACAGACCTGGAGCTTTTCCCGAATGAGATTGGGCTTAGAGGTTATCAAAATGACATGGATGTGCTGCAATCAGGAAAAGCGCTGTTGAATAAAGAGGAAGTTTTTTACGATAAAAATGGCAATCAGCACTGGTTATTGACATCAAAGGTTCCTGTGATTGGTGAGGATGGCAAAGCCACCCGTATACTGGGGATAGGACATAACATAACAGAAAGAAAACGCTCGGAAGAAGCGCTTAATAATTTAAATAGGGAGCTAAATACGCAATCGGAAGAATTAAGCAAGCAAGCCGAGGAATTAAAAGCTTTAAATGAACAGCTTATTAAGCAAAAAGAACAGGAGCTGGAAAAAGCAATTGCCCAGGGTAAATTCGAAATAGCGTCAGAAGTATTACATGATATCGGGAATGCACTGGTGGGTTTTGGTTCCTATTTAACAAGGATAAACCGGGGAATCGAAAAAAATAATCTCGACTCAATCAGAAATTTAAACTTGTTTTTAAAAGGGCAGCAAATGCTGATAGGAGGCGCTATAGGCGATAATAAGGCCGCTGCGTTGATATCGATAACTGAAGGAATAGAAAAAGCACAAGCGGAAAATCAAAGGGAGGCAAGCGCATCCATTAATGAACTTTTGAATATTGTATCACACATACAGGAGATTTTAAATATACAACGTCAATTTGTAAGAGGCCACGGGGGTACACATGAAAGGAAACCGGTTAACATTGCCAATATTATTGACGATTCACGGTCTATGCTTTTTGCTTCTTTTGACAAGAGGGGAGTTAAGCTTACCATTAATGTTAAACCCGGAAATCACGTTATAAAAGGCGACCATACTAAATTAATGCAGGTAATTTTAAATATTTTGAAAAACAGCCTGGAAGCAATTGATATGGAAAAAAAGGATAAAAGCATTACAGTTTCTTTGGAGACAATGGAAGACCATATCAGCCTGAAAATAGTTGATACCGGCCAGGGTTTTGACGAAGAAACAAGCCGTCGTTTCTTTGAAAGGGGTTTTACCACAAAGAAAAGCGGCACGGGGCTCGGACTGTACAATTGCCGGTCAATTGTTGAAAGCCACGCGGGCTCATTTAACATCACCAGTGAGGGTGTTGGAAAAGGAGCAACTACCTTGATAAAGTTTGCTATATAAGACCTATTAAACTAAACAAATCCATATGAAGATAACGGCCATGGCTTTTTAAGCTATGGCCGTTTGCAATTTAACCCGGACAGTTCTGGGTGAACTGTTATAGTATTATGAAACGAGGTTATTAAGCTCCGTTATTCGATAAATTTAGGATTTATAGGATTATCAGGAATCTCGACAATTCCATGGCGTACATGTGAACGTTTGATGGAATAACCAAAATAAATAACGAAACCTATCAACAGCCAAACGATAAGTCGGGCCCAGTTCTCCCACCCTTCACTGGCAATCATACACAAACAAATAGCTGCGCCAAGCGGACAAACAATCAAATACCAGGGTGTTTTAAATGGCCTTACTAGAGCGGGGTCTGTCCGTCGTAAAATAAATATGCCTAAACAAACCAATACGAAAGCGAACAACGTGCCGATGCTTACCATATCGCCTACAATCCTATCAGGTATAAATCCGGCGAACAACGATACGAATACAAAAAACAACCATTGTGATTTATAAGGTGTACGATATTTGGCATGCAGCTTCGAAAATATAGGAGGGATTAGGCCATCCATGCTCATCGTATAAAATACACGTGTTTGTCCCATTAGCATTACGAGGATTACCGAAGAAAAGCCCGCAAGGATAGCAATGGTTACCAAATTAGCTAGCCAATCATATCCGGGCATGGAATGTTTAATAGCAAATGTAACGGAAGCTTCCTTACCCTGTATCAGAAACTCCTTATAAGACACTAGTCCGGTTAATACGTGTGAGAATAAAATATATAGGGCGGTACAGATAACCAGCGATATCAAAATGCCTTTCGGCATATCCTTTTGCGGATTTTTTGCTTCCTGCGCCGCAGTAGAAACCGCATCAAAACCAATAAAAGCAAAAAATACCACGCTTGCCCCCCGTAATACACCAAGCCAGCCATGATTAAATGTATCGGCGTAATTAATTGTGCCCGTACTCACCTTAATACTGCCCGCGTTGGCAGGTATTAAATAAGGTGTGTGATTCGCCGGAACGATGTAGTGCCAGCCTAATGTGATGATCATGAGCACAATAGCGACCTTTATAATAACAATTATGTTATTTACGATTGCAGATTCGGCCATTCCACGGATCAGCAGCAGGGTTAACATCAAAATAATAAATATAGCAGGAAGATTGATCAGGCCACGAACGCCCATTTCATTGGCATACATGCCTGTGGTTGTATTAGATGTTTCAAAAAATGAATGTGACAGGCTATATGGAAGATGGACATGGAAAAACGTATTCAAAAACTCATTAAAATACTGTGACCAGCCGATGGCAACCGTTGCCGCTCCTAAGGCATACTCCAGCACCAGGTCCCAGCCAATTATCCAGGCAATAAATTCGCCCATAGTTGCGTAAGAATAGGTATAGGCAGATCCCGCAATAGGGATCATACTAGCAAACTCGGCATAGCATAAACCTGCCAAAGCGCAGCCGGAAGCAGCTATCAGAAACGATATGGTAACAGCAGGACCCGCATGTTCACCGGCTGCTGCTGCGGTACGAACAAAAATACCCGCGCCTATGATGGCCCCGATACCCAATGCAATAAGCGAACCAACACCGAGGGTTCTTTTCAGCGATTTTCCGGTATCCTTCGAGGCTGCCATCAACTGTTGGATGGGCTTCTTAATAAATAACTTCATATAGAAATAGTAAGATCAGTAGCTAAAACCAAACGTACTTAAATTTATTGAAAAGATAAAGGGCAGAATGTATCGGAGGCATAAAATAAGAAAGGCCAAATTAAATTGGCCTTTCTTATTTTAATAATTTTGTACTAAGCTTTCTTATCGATTCGGGTAAAGGCGCTGTTCACTGCCTGCACCTTTATCTCTTTTTGTACCGGGTGATGGTGATTCATGCTGGTAGGCTTTTGCACGTTTGCATTTAAATGCGGCGCAATTACCAGGGACACGATCGACATCAGTTTGATTAAAATATTCATGGACGGCCCCGAAGTGTCTTTAAACGGATCTCCAACGGTATCGCCGGTTACGGATGCCTTGTGCGGTTCTGATTTTTTGTAGAACATCTCACCGTTAATCATCACCCCTTTTTCGAATGATTTTTTTGCGTTGTCCCATGCACCGCCGGCATTGCTCTGGAAAAGCCCCATTAATACGCCCGAAACAGTTACGCCTGCAAGCAAACCACCCAGAACTTCAGGACCGAATGAAAAACCTATGATGATTGGTGTGAGCAGGGCGATTAATCCCGGCGCTACCATTTCCCTGATAGACGCTTTGGTAGATATAGCAACGCATTTTTCGTATTCGGGTTTACCGGTATATTCCATAATACCCGGTATTTCGCGGAATTGGCGGCGAACTTCTTCAACCATCGCCATAGCTGCACGGCCTACAGCCGAAATTGCCAATGCCGAGAATATGAAAGGTATCATGCCGCCTACAAATAGTCCGGCTAGCACATTTGCTTTATAGATGTCAATATGTTCAATACCTGCAACGCCAACAAACGCGGCAAATAAGGCTAATGAGGTTAACGCTGCTGAAGCAATGGCAAATCCCTTTCCGGTAGCTGCTGTGGTGTTACCTACAGCATCTAAATTATCTGTACGGTGCCGCACTTCTTCGGGCAAACGGCTCATTTCGGCTATACCGCCGGCGTTGTCAGCAATTGGTCCGAAAGCATCGATGGATAACTGCATGGCGGTGGTTGCCATCATACCTGCGGCGGCTATTGCCACACCGTATAACCCTGCGAAATAATAAGAGCCATATATTCCTGATGCTAAAACAAGGATGGGCAACACAGTTGATTCCATCCCAACGGCCAAGCCCGCAATAATATTGGTAGCGTGACCTGTCGAAGATTGCCTGATAATACCCAGCACAGGGCGCTTGCCCATAGCTGTATAATATTCAGTGATCATAGACATCAGTGTGCCTACAACCAAGCCAACCAATATAGCCCCATAAACGCCGTCTTTTGTAAAATGTGATGCGCCGCCTCTTAATACACCGCCGGTATCATCACGCGTCATGTGAAACTCGCCTGCGGGCAGCATCCATTGCACTATAAAATAAGTAGCGATAGCAGTTAACAAAATAGAAGCCCAGTTACCAATGTTCAGCGCTTTTTGAACACTGTCAGTTTCATTTTTTATTTTAACTAAGGATGCTCCGACTATGGAAAATATCAAACCAACTCCCGCAATTACCATCGGTAACAACACAGGTGCAATACCGCCAAAATTATCATTGTGTGATACTATCTCGCGGCCCAAAACCATGGTGGCCAACATGGTGGCTACGTACGATCCGAATAAATCGGCGCCCATACCCGCAACATCGCCCACATTATCACCTACGTTATCGGCAATTGTTGCAGGGTTACGTACGTCGTCCTCAGGTATACCCGCTTCAACCTTGCCTACAAGGTCGGCACCCACATCGGCAGCCTTGGTATAAATACCGCCGCCTACACGGGCAAACAATGCTATCGATTCAGCACCCAACGAAAACCCGGCTAATACGTCCAGCGCTTTCGCCATCGCATCTCCGTTAACATCTCCACCAGTATTTTTAACATATATGGTATAAAAAACGATGAACAACGAGCCCAGGCCTATTACTGCCAGTCCGGCAACGCCCAAACCCATTACAGTACCACCGGTAAACGATACCTTCAATGCTTTTGCCAGGCTCGTTTTAGCAGCCTGCGTTGTGCGCACGTTTGCTTTGGTGGCAATGCGCATTCCTAAAAATCCGGCGAAGGCCGATAGAAATGCGCCTACAAGAAACGAGATAGCTATTACCGGGCTCGAGGTGACTACCGTTGTGCCCGACCAAGCCAATAAGATCATTGCGACAACAACAAAGTAACTCAGCACTTTCCATTCCGCACGTAAAAATGCCATTGCGCCGGCGGCAATATATCCCGCTAGTTCCGTCATGCTGGCATCGCCGGTTTCCTGTTTGGTAACCCAGGCAGCTTTAACAGCCATCGTTGCAATACCGATAAGTCCGAAAACAGGAATTAAATAAATTAAGTAATTGTTTAATAAATCCATATTATAAATTTGGTGTATTTGTTCTATTGTATAGTAATATTGTTCTGATTATATATTTAAAAAGTGCACAAATATAATTGGCGGGCTAAATTAGTAAATTAATTTCTTTACAAACGTCTGTCAAATTATAAAGTTTTTTGAATAGTTTAGAACTTTTAACCTTCAACCATACATGGCAAGAAATTCAGGACAACCGAAAATGAAGCATGAACTGGGTTTGCTCGATGGCACTATGCTGGTGGCAGGTTCAATGATCGGCTCGGGTATTTTTATTGTAAGCGCCGATATTACGCGCAATGTTGGATCGGCAGGCTGGCTGATCTTCGTATGGGTCATCACCGGGTTTATGACGCTTACAGCGGCCGTAAGTTATGGCGAGTTAAGCGCTATGTTTCCAAAAGCAGGGGGACAATACGTCTATTTAAAGGAATCTTATAACAAGCTGATCGCATTTTTATATGGCTGGAGCTTTTTCGCGGTGATCCAAACGGGCACGATAGCAGCTGTAGGCGTGGCATTTTCCAAATTTACAGCCTATTTGATACCTGCAGTTAGCGAGGATAATATTTTAATAAGTACAATGATCGGCTCCTGGCACCTAACCATCAGCGCGGCACAACTGGTTTCTATTGTGGTTATCGTATTACTAACTTTTATTAATACCAGGGGTATTCAAAGCGGTAAGATTATTCAAAATATATTTACATCAACTAAGTTGCTCAGTTTATTCGGACTGATCATTTTTGGTTTTATCGCCCTGAAGGGCGACATCTGGCATGCCAACTGGAGCCACGCATGGGATATGCATAAGCTGAATGTTGATGGCAGCGTTGCGGGGTACACTACCGCAGCAATGCTCGGTGCAATTGCGGCGGCCATGGTAGGCTCTATTTTCAGCAGCGATGCCTGGAATAATGTAACCTTCATTGCCGGCGAAATGACAAACCCTAAACGCAATATTGGGTTAAGCTTGTTTTTTGGTACACTGATAGTTACCATTATTTATGTATCAGCAAACGTAATGTACACGGGTGTATTATCATTACATGATATTGCTGCGGCCAATAAAGATCGTGTTGCTGTGGCTGCCTCTCACGCCATATTTGGTAATGCAGGTACGGTTGTTATTGCACTTATGATTATGGTGTCGACATTTGGTTGCAATAATGGGCTTATCATGGCAGGCGCCAGGGTTTATTACACCATGGCTAAAGATGGCTTGTTTTTTAAGCGTGTGGGAACGCTGAACAAATTTGCAGTACCCGGGTTTGGTTTATGGATACAGGCAATAGTGGCTTCTGTACTTTGCCTTAGCGGTAAATATGGCGACCTGCTGGATATGATCTCATTGGTTGTT
>Ga0206797_1123_pt1 | contig 12603 bp, 9 predicted proteins | sample Alteio_BWOrgCont_69_FD_152894 | JGI IMG/M metagenome (GOLD analysis project Ga0206797, IMG submission 152894) | Enriched cells from forest soil in Barre Woods Harvard Forest LTER site, Petersham, Massachusetts, United States -... | ecosystem: Environmental > Terrestrial > Soil > Temperate forest > O...
ACACCGTTTCAAGCGGTGACGTCCAATTTACAACCATACCTACCGCGGCCGACAGTATAGCAGCCATTAAACAAATGGATGCAACCCGTAAAGCAACTGAGCAGGCACTTGCTAATGCTCAGGCTGCAACGGCAAAAGCAAAAGCCAATTCGGTCGATAAACCAAAAACACTTTGGGCAATATTTATTGCGGGCTTTTTAGGCGGCTTTTTGGCTTTTTTAATGCCTTGCATTTACCCTATGCTACCGCTAACGGTAAGCTTTTTTACAAAAAAGGGTGGAACCCGGGCTAGAGCCATTTTCCAATCTATACTTTATGGACTTTCTATTATCGTAATTTACGTTTTTATAGGAACGCTTATAACCATCATTTTTGGTCCGACCGCACTGAACGATCTTGCGACTAATGGCATTTTCAACTTTTGTTTCTTTTTGCTGCTGGTGGTTTTCGGTATATCATTTTTGGGCGCGTTCGAAATTATGCTGCCCACTTCACTGGCAAATAAACTTGATCAAAATTCAGAAAAGGGTGGGCTAACCGGTATATTTTTTATGGCATCAACGCTGGTAGTTGTTTCCTTTTCATGCACCGGCCCTATTGCCAGTTCGGTATTGCTTGATTCCCTGAAAGGAGAACGGCTCGGTCCTGCGGTCGGAATGTTTGGCTTTTCACTTGCCCTTGCATTGCCATTTACGCTTTTTGCCATGTTCCCTTCTGCATTAAAAAGCTTACCAAAATCAGGTGGCTGGCTTAATAGTGTTAAGGTGATATTGGGTTTCCTGGAAATTGCTTTTGCATTGAAATTTTTATCAAATGTTGACCTGGCCTATCACTGGGATTGGTTTGACCGCGAAATATTTTTATCATTATGGATAGCCATTGGTATTTTAATGGTGTTATACCTAATAGGCAAAATTAAATTCTCAAGTGATAGTAACCTGGCATATCTTTCAGTGCCGCGCACTTTCATCACGCTGGTTGTTTTGGCATTTGTAGTCTACATGATTCCTGGTTTATGGGGAGCCCCGTTAAAATCTATAAGCGCATTTTTACCGCCACTCAGCACACAGGATTTTGATCTGTCAGGTACTTCCCCGGCCGGCAACCGGTCATCAATAAAAAAATATGAAGCTATATTTAAGCGGATGCCAAAAGTAAAAGGGATTGATGAATGGTATGATTACGACCAGGCAATTGAGGTGGCAAAAAAAGTTCACAAGCCTGTATTAATTGATTTTACCGGTTGGAATTGCGTTAATTGCCGTAAAATGGAAGCGAATGTATTTCCAGATCCCGAAGTTTTAGAACGACTTCAAAACGATTTTGTAATGTTGCAGCTGGTAATTGATGATAAAACGGATCTCCCCGTGGCAGAGCAAACAAAGTCGGCTTATAACGGTCGGACAATAACCACTTTAGGTGGGAAGTGGCTTAATTTTGAAATCACAAAATACAACTCCAATGCACAGCCCTATTACGTAATGATAAATGAGAATGGTGACGCACTGGTGCCTCCGCAAGGCGCTATATTTAATATCCCGGATTTTATAAAATATTTAGATAGCGGCATTGCTGCTTATAAAAAATGATCAACGTTATCATTGTCAATCTCCTTTAAAAAGCCCTTTTTCTGATAAAAAATTAGTGTATTTTCGCGCAACTTTAAGAAGGTACCGGCAATAGCGTTACCTTTGTAATGAGTTAATTGCACATGACTAATTTTTTTTAACGCGAAACAGCGCTCTTCCAAAAATGACGCAAATTAAAAACATAGGACTTTTTACATCAGGCGGCGACTCGCCGGGAATGAATGCTGCCATAAGGGCGGTAGTACGTACAGCAATCTATTATAATATTGGCGTAACCGGGATACGCCGCGGTTTTGAGGGCATGATCAACGGCGAAATGATCCCGATGGATCGTAAGTCCGTTTCAAATATAATTCAGCGCGGGGGCACGATATTGAAAACCGCCCGCAGCGAACAGTTCAAAACGCAGGAAAGTCGAAAAAAGGCTTACGAACAATTAAAAAAAAATGGAATTGATGCACTGGTTGCCATAGGTGGCGACGGGACGTTTAGGGCGGCCCGCACATTTGGTGAGGAGTTTGACATGCCCATAGTTGGTTTGCCAGGCACTATTGACAATGACCTTTGCGGTACCGATTTTACCATAGGATATGATACTGCTATAAATACTGTAATAGCTGCGGTAGATAAAATAAGGGACACTGCCGAATCACATAACCGGCTTTTTATTGTTGAGGTTATGGGCCGTGACTCTGGCTTAATTGCATTACGTACCGGCATCGGCGCAGGCGCAGAAACGATACTTATACCCGAAAGTAAAACCGACCTTCAGTCGGTGTTTGACCGCCTGGAAAATAGCAGGAAAGATAAAACATCGAAAATTATCATGCTTGCCGAGCACGGTGAATCCGGCGATGCATTCGAGGTTGGGCGCCTGATAAAAGAAAAATTTCCGCATTACGATACAAGGGTTTCCGTATTGGGCCATATCCAGCGCGGCGGAAGCCCAAGTTGCATGGACCGCGTTTTGGCGAGCCGCGTTGGCGTGGCCGCGGTTGAAGGCCTAATGGCGGGCCACAAAAATGAAATGGTTGGGCTTATCCATAATGAAATAGCATATACGCCATTTGAAAATGCAACAAAGCATATTGAGGCGCCTAATCCCGATTTCCTAAAAATTGTAGAAATGCTATCGATATAAAAAACTGGCTATTTCTTTGCGAATATCAATACCGGATAGGTTAAATCACTGAAATTTTTATTATTAATTTGATAAATGGCTATCAAAATGATAATCACACTATCAAAATGATAGTCTCATTTAATAGTGTTAATTTTACACTATCCTTTAAAAATCTGTAACACAGCCGGTTAATTTTTAATAGTACAAAATTTTCTTTTGTGGCATAGCGATGGCTTGCACTATTTCAAATTAATTGATTAACTCATTATGAGCGTGTGTTTACGTTTGTCTTCAACGGCCTTACCAGGTTGTTCCGAATGCGTTTCTGCCCCGTCACTCAGCGGTCACCGTGCTTATAGCTTATCCTAATCCATGCAATCACACATTAAACAACTTTCATTTGCCGGTGCATTAATTACCCTCGGTATAATTTTTGGCGATATTGGTACATCCCCGCTATACGTTTTTCAAACTTTGCTGTTTGAAGGCGGGAAGGTTAATACAGCCCTCGTGTTAGGTTCCATCTCCTGTATTTTTTGGACGCTTACCCTACAAACTACCTTTAAATATATTGTTATAACCCTACAGGCAGATAACCATGGTGAAGGGGGGATATTTTCCCTTTATGCCCTTGTAAGACGATATGGGAAATGGCTGGCCATACCGGCCATTATTGGTGCAGGCACCTTGCTGGCTGACGGCATTATTACCCCGCCAATTTCGGTAACATCGGCTATTGAGGGGCTGAATAATGTGCCTGCGCTGTCAGCCATATTCGTACCGGGTAATGGCCTTATTCTGGGCATTGTAATTGGTATCATGATATTGCTGTTTTTCTTTCAGCAGTTCGGCACCAAGGTAGTAGGCTCGGCGTTCGGACCTGTAATGCTGCTGTGGTTTTTAATGATAGGGGTTTTGGGGGCAATTCAGTTTGCACATAATCCGGGTATTATCAGGGCGTTTAATCCTTATTACGGTATTCACCTATTGGTAGTGCATCCAAGGGCTATCTATCTTTTGGGGGCCGTATTTCTGTGTACCACGGGCGCCGAGGCATTATATTCGGATCTGGGCCATTGCGGGCGTAAAAATATACAGGTAAGCTGGATATTTGTAAAAGCAACACTTTTATTGAACTACCTCGGGCAGGGAGCATGGGTGCTGATGCAGCCGGCCGGTAAAGATTTTACCGGAATAAATCCTTTTTACCAAATTGTACCTAACCCGCATTTGCTGATGATACCCTGCGTAGCTTTGGCTACCATGGCCACCATTATCGCCAGCCAGGCACTGATCAGCGGATCATTTACACTAATCAGTGAGGCGGTGAGCATGAATTTCTGGCCGCGTATTACTATTAAATATCCTTCAAATATCCGGGGCCAAATTTACATTCCCAGCATCAACTGGATATTGTGCTTTGGCTGTATAGCTGTATCGTTGTATTTCCGGACCTCGGAAGCAATGACGGCGGCGTATGGATTTTCAATCACGATAGCAATGCTGATGACCACCATTTTAATGTACTATTTTATGCGGTATGTTAAGCACTGGCCCGTATGGCTGGTTACCATTATCCTGTGTGTATTTTTAACTGTTGAATTTTCGTTCTTTGTAGCCAATGCAATAAAACTGTTAAAAAGGCTGTTCTTCGTTTTCTTTGAAATGGGATTGATATTTACGATGTACATCTGGTTCAAAGCGAGGAAGATCAACAACCGTTTTTTACATTTTATCGACCTTAAAGATCAAATACCCCTGTTAAATGCCCTCAGCGCCGACCAAAGCGTGAGCAAATACTCAACCCATCTTATTTATCTCACCAAAGCCAACAACGCCAAGCAGATTGAGGAAAAGGTGATGTACTCCATTATGAGCAGGAAACCCAAGAGGGCGGATACTTATTGGTTTATCCATATTGAAACCACAGAAGAGCCTTATACGATGGAATACACTGTTGACCAAATTGAACCCGGCAAGGTGATCAGAGTTGAGTTTAGGTTAGGATTCAGAATACAACCCCGTGTAAATGTATTGTACCGCAAGGTTATTGAAGATATGGTTGCCCGCAACGAAATTGATATCACCAGCAAATATGAATCGTTGCATCAATATAAGATCAATGCGGACTTTAGGTTTGTAATTATGGAGAAATTCCTTTCCTATAATAACTCGTTTAGTGTGAAGGAAGGATTTATATTAAACAGCTACTTCGCCATCAAAAAACTCGCGCAAACAGAAGCCAAAGCCTTTGGGTTGGATACCAGCGAAACCTATGTTGAAAAAATACCCCTGGTGGTAAAGCCCGTAGGAAATATCGTTTTAAAACGTGTGGAGATGGTATAACAGAATGTATACACATTAATACGGGTAATGTTACTTTGGTTCATTATTCCTCAAACCGGATTTGTTATTGCAAATCCGGTTTTGTTATTTTTGCGGATATCCAATCCAAAAACCAATGTTTTATGCTTAATAAGCCCAAAATACTGATTGTTGACGATAAGCCCGAAAATTTATTGGTGCTGGAGGCTGTGCTGAAGGACCTGGACGTTGAGCTGATAAAAGCCGAAAACGGCGACGAGGCTTTAAAGGCTATTTTGCATCATGACTTTGCACTTGCTTTACTGGATATCCAAATGCCCGGCATGGACGGATTTGAACTTGCGGACATTTTAAGGAACTTTAAAAAGACTGCCAATTTACCTTTTATATTTATCTCCGCTGTTTACACCGATAATCCGAATGTTTTTAAGGGATATGAAAAGGGTGCATTCAGCTTTATAACCAAGCCTTTTCAACCGGAGATATTGATAAATAAAGTGAAGTTATTTGTCGAAAAACATCAACAGGAGATCGCCCTTTATGAGCTCAATCTTGATCTTCAAAAAAAGAATTTAGAACTTATCAATATCAATAAAGAATTAGAGAGTTTCTCCTATTCCGTTTCTCATGATTTACGTACCCCGCTCAGGGCGATTAACGGCTTTGCACATATTTTGCACGAAGATCATGAGCCAAACCTCGATCAGGATGCTAAACGTTTGTTGAGTATGATTGAGGAGAATGCCATTAAAATGGGCGTGTTAATAGATGATTTGCTGGAATTTTCGAAACTAGGAAGAAAGGCCCTCGCAAAATCAACAGTTGACATGACGGAATTGACCGAGCAGGCGGTTGCTAAACTTAACCAGGCTAACGGACATAAAGCAAACGTAATTATCAACCCTTTACTGCCGGTGAATGCCGATAGTTCATTGATAAAACAGGTATTGCTGAATTTATTATCAAATGCTATCAAATATTCATCCAAATCAGATAAGCCGGTTATCGAAATTAGTTCGTACAGTGATGAAGGAAATATCGTCTACAAAATAAAAGATAACGGGGTTGGCTTTGATGAGGATTATGCGCACAAGTTGTTTGGGGTATTCCAGCGTTTGCATTCAATTGATGAATTTGAAGGAACAGGTATCGGCCTTGCTTTGGTAAAACGAATTATACACAGGCACGGAGGCCAGGTTTGGGCTCACAGCGAATTAAACAATGGGGCCGAATTTTATTTCGCCCTGCCAATGTAGAAACCCTATCGCCCGTCAAATACATCAGCCGACGAGCCGACCAACGTTAACAGTTCTTGTTTGGGCGGCACTTCAAATCCGCCAGCCTTAAGCTGTTGTTGAAAATAGTTAAAGGCGGGCAGGTCATTGAGCAGTTTATGATCCTCTTCGGATTTAAAAAACGCAGTGTGGATAAATGACTTTTCGTCGGGACCAAGGCAGGCGTGATAAAAAACGCCCGGATAGCTCAATTCCTTCAAATCATTCATTACAGCTTTTATATTAGCCATATTTTGCACTGCAAATTCGGGCCTTGCCGTATAAGTTACTTTTACAATCTTCATTTTATTGTTGGTTAGTTTTCGTGATTAGAGTCATCCTGTCTGAAGAATATGGGATTTCAATTACTCGCCTGATAATTCAAATAGTATTATCAGTTGCTTGTCGTCATCGAACTCCTTGCAATATACTGATACATTTTAAGTTAATATTCTCACTAAATCCATAATTTTATAAATCTGAAATATGCGAGCTGTAATACTGCTGATTTTATCGCTTTCGTTAGCATCATGCTGGCCTGTTTACAGGCAGTTGGATAAAGACAACACGGTTGTTGCTACCGATACAATAGCATTGCGCAGTTGTAATATTAGGATAGGTGTTTTAAAAAAGGTTTATAAAGATCATCTCGCTGACTATCATGTAAATTTGGCCATTATACCGACCGATAACGATCTTCATCTTAACGTAGCCGACATCAAAGTAGAGCTTTCAGCTTTTAAATCGGGCAAAGTGTATAAACCGGGTACAATTAAATTTCTGACTTACCCCCAAAAGAGTGACCCATATATACCATGGGATCCGGTTAAAGCGCCGCCGGCAAATATTTCTCAAACTTTGGAGTTAAAGGTTGAAAACAGGAATTATTTGGTATATTCCTTTTCGGGACACCATCATAATGAATTAAAACTGCATTTGGCGGTTAATATAGATGGCGAAACAAGCACAAAAGACCTGGTTTTTAAAAAATTTACTGAGGTTGAATTATTACATTAACCGCCTTTTTAATTAGGGTTTGACAGGCAAAGCAACCATTGAAATCGGCCGCGAGAGAAAAACCGGATATTGATTTATTAATCATTATTTAATACTTTCGTTTACATTTTATCAAAATTTTATGACCCCAAAAATTACCTCAGCCGCAACGTTAGTTTTAATATTATTATCAGCAGGCAGTGTGCTGGCGCAAAGGCCCGATAGGGATGCCCAGCGTATATCAGTAACGGTGAAGGATAGCGTGGCACTGGAGAAAAAAGATACCGTAATCGGCCGGCCATCCATCACACATCATCAGCTAACTGTCGACGGCAAAACCATTAGTTACACCGCAAAGGCAGGGTATATGGCGATGAAGGATAATAAAGATGAAAAACAAATTGCAAAAATATTTTACGTTGCCTACACTGCTGATAATGCCAGTAAAGGAAAACGCCCCGTTACCTTCGTTTTTAATGGCGGCCCCGGTTCCGCGTCAATTTGGCTGCATATGGGGTCATTCGGGCCTGTAAGGGTGAAATTTGGAAATGACAAGGGCGATGCGCCGTCCCCGCCATACCAGTACGAAGAAAATCCTTATACCTGGCTTGGCTTTACCGACCTTGTATTTATCGATCCGGTTTCAACCGGTTACAGCCGCCCGCAAAAGGGTGTAGATGCAGCTTTGTTCCATGGATATACGGAAGACATTACTTCTATAGGCGATTTTATAAGACTTTATACAACCAGAAATGAACGATGGACAAGTCCTAAGTTTATTGCGGGCGAAAGCTATGGGACCACACGTGCCGCAGGATTATCGGGCTATTTACAGGAGCGCTACGGCATGTATTTAAATGGAATTACGCTTATTTCATCAGTTTTGAATTTCCAGCTGATAGATTTTAAAAACGGCAATGAAATGCCGTACATCTATTTTTTACCAACTTTTGCAAATACGGCTCAATATTTTCATAAGTTAACTCCCGACCTTCAAAGTTTAACGCCTGCTGAACTGACCCTGAGGGCCGAAGTATTTGCGAAGGGAACCTATAGTTATTTTATAAGTGAAGGGGATGAGGCGCCGGCCGATCTGACTAACAAAGTGGTCGACTCGCTGAACTATTTTACGGGGATATCAAAAGATTTTATAAGAAGAGCTAATGAGCGCATAACCGACCGCAGGTTTTTTAAAGAAGTTTTGAGAAATGAGGGCAAAATTGTGGGCCGTTACGACAGCCGGTTTACCGGGGAGGATATTGACGACGCGGGCGAAAATTCTACCTATGATCCGAGCGACGCTAATTTAAACGGTTTATTTATAGCCTCATTTAATGCCTATGTAAGGAGAGACCTGGGTTATACCAATGATATTCCCTATGAGGCGCTTACCAACGTACGGCCTTGGGATTACAAGCCTGCGGAAAATAGTTACCTTGATGTGTCCGAAACATTACGAAGTGCCATGACAAAAAATCCGCATTTAAAAGTTAACGTGGTTTGCGGTTATTATGACCTTGCAACCCCTGTTTATAACGCCGAGTATGTGGTGAGTCACATGGGTTTAAGGCCCGACGTACGTAAAAACATAATTTTAAATTATTACAAAGCCGGGCATATGGTTTATGTAAGTAAGGAAACAGATGCCAAATTCCAGGCCGATGAAGAGGCATTTTATCAGAATGCCCTCAAATAATTTGACATATTAAATATTTTAAATGAAAGGGTCCCGTACTGCCAAGTGCGGGACTCTTTCGTTTAAAATTAAACTATTAAATACTCCTTACTGAACCGGAGGGTTCGGCTGGTTTGGGTTAGGATTTGGGTTTGGCGGATTAGGGTTAGGATTAGGATTAGGATTAGGGTTCGGGTTCGGGTTCGGTTTTGGATTCGGCGGGTTTGGACTGGGGTTAGGATTAGGTTTTGGCTTTGGAACAGTATCAATTGTGTTACGGTAAAATTTTCCGGCAGGGGCCATTTTACTGATATGATTACCTGCTGTTGCAAATTCAAATAGACCGATTGCTACAAATGCAGCTGTTATTAAACTCAACTTTTTCATTTTAGATTCCTTTAATTAATGATAGATTAATTAATTATTCAACACAATAACAAGCATGGTGTTTTGATTAATTATATTTCACTAAATTTAAATCGTCTATTTTCCTTTTCTTTAAAAAAAATGTCGGGGATGACGCTAAAAATTTTCAACCCATCAAATTTTCAAATCAAGCAATCATTGAAAATGAAAGGAGCCGGTTGCCCCAATATTTGATTTTGTATTAACTTTAACCGCTAATTATAAACTTTTCAAAAAATCATGCGCAATAATAAATTTACACTTTTAACCTCTTTGTTCCTGGCCCTGTTAATTCAATCGGCTATAGTTATGGCACAGGTTAAAACAAAAGCAAAAAACAAACAAAAAGCCGCAGCGAAAGCAGCACAGTCAGTTATGGTTTTGAATGACCTCGAATATTTAGAATACCAGGGCGTAAACGTAATGCTGGCACATGACTTTTACCCCGAAGGCCATCAGGGTGGTGTTGGGATAATTCAAAACGGCGAGCGCGTAGCCACAAACGGCGATATCAGGCTCGAACCAACTCCCGGCCAATGGCAGCCTATACCAAAAGTTGGCAAACGCATGGTTGATCGCGCAAAGCAACAAATCAGTGTGCATATGCATTTCCCTGATTCGTCCATTAACCGTAAAGGATTTAACCCTGTAATTTACCCCGACCTCCGGTTTGGCTATACTACGCGGGTGGAACCTGCCGGAAAAGGGTTCAGGATAATTGTTGATTTAGACAAACCTTTACCCGATGACTGGATCGGCAAAGTTGGGTTTAATATGGAACTATATCCCGGTATATTGTTCGGAAAATCCTATTATATGGATAAGCAGTTTGGCATATTTCCGCGTCAGCCCAACGGCCCTAATGTTACGGATGACCAGGGCGAAGTACAGGTAACACCGATGGCAATAGGCAAAAACTTGACGGTTGTACCTGAGTCTGAAAGTCAGCGTATGACCATTGCTAACGAAGGCCCCGGCGATTTGCAGTTGATGGACGGTCGCGGTAAATACAATAACGGATGGTTTGTGGTAAGGTCATTGATTGCCAAAGGAGCGACGAAAAATGCAATTGTTTGGCTGGTAACTCCGCATGCCATTGAAGGCTGGAAATCAGAGCCTGTTGTACAGGTTTCACAGATCGGCTACCATCCAAATCAATCAAAAGTTGCAGTTATTGAATTAGATAAACATGATACCCGCGTTATACCAACTGAACTTTTACGGATTGTCGAGAATGGTGGTTTAACAACTGTCCTGAAAACCAATGCGAAGGTTTGGGGTAATTTCCTGCGTTACCATTACCTGCAGTTTGATTTTTCGAAAATAACAACGCCCGGAATGTACATTGTGCGCTATGGCAATGTGGAGACTAATCCTTTTCAGATCAGCAGTACGGTATACGACCGCAATGTTTGGCAGCCAACGCTCGAATATTTTTTACCCGTGCAGATGTGCCATATGCGTGTGAATGATAAATACAAGGTATGGCACGGCTTATGCCACATGGATGATGCCCGGATGGCGCCCACCGACTCTAATCATTTTGATGGCTATATACAAGGGCATTCAACCTTGAATAAATATAAATCCGGTGAGACAGTTCCTTTTTTAAACCGCGGTGCCTGGCATGATGCCGGGGATTTTGATATCCGGGTGGAGTCGCAGGCCGAAACAGTGCTGGGTTTAACACTGGCTTATGAAGAGTTCAACGTGCAATATGACAATACATCCGTTGACCAGAATACACACATCGTAGAAATACAGCAGCCCGATGGCAAGCCCGATATGCTGCAGCAAATTGAACACGGATTGTTAAGTATTGTTGGCGGCTACCAGGCGATGGACAGGTTTTATCGCGGTATCATCGAACCAACAAAACGCCAGTACACAACCCTGGGCGATCCAACAAATATAACCGACAATAAATTTTATACTGCTCCAACAGATGGAAGCCCCGTGCCTGTCGTTGGCACGCCCGGCGCGCCCGATGACCGTTGGGTGTTTACGGAAGTAAACCCATCGCGCGAATTGGAAACAGCAGCCTCCTTAGCCGCCGCTGCAAGGGTAATGAAAGGATTTAATGATACGCTTGCGCGGCAATGCCTCCATATCGCGTTGCAGGTTTGGAAAAGAAATGATAAAGTAAACCCGATGCAGAAATTAGCGTTGGCAGTTGAATTGCTTCAAACCACAAAAGATAAAGTTTATGCCGATTTCCTTATTGACCATGAGGATATGATCTCAAAGAGTATGGGATACAGGGGCTGGCTGGTTGCCCGCTCGGTAGCGCTGGTTAACGATCCGAAGTATACCGCTATGATGACCGAAGCGGCACAAAAGCTTTTTCTTCAAATCAAAAGCGAAGGCGATAAAACCCCATATGGCGTACCTTACCGGCCGGCAATTTGGGGCGCCGGCTGGGACATACAGAATTTTGGTTACAAAGAATACTTTCTGCATGAAGCGTTTCCCAAAATATTCCCAACGGATTATATGTTAAATGCTATCAATTTTATATTGGGTTGTCATCCGGGATCAAATACTTCATCATTTGTTTCTGGTGTGGGTTCAAATTCAATGATCCCCGGATATGGGTTTAACCGCGCCGATTGGTCATACATACCGGGTGGTATTAGTTCAGGAACGGCTTTAATTCGTCCTGACTTTCCGGAATTGTTGAAATGGCCGTATTTATGGCAACAGGGTGAATATGTTCTAGGCGGTGGTACAACCGATTATTTATTCCTGATACTTGCTGCGCAGCATGTGCTGAAGAACTAAGATTTACCGTACGAATGACCAATCATCTCTACATGAATTATTAACCATTCATTTCACAATGAACTACTTAGCAAACAAACAACGTTACCAGGATATGCAATACCGCCGCTGCGGCAATAGCGGCTTATTGCTACCGGCTGTATCATTGGGCCTTTGGCACAATTTCGGACATATTGATATTCTTGAAAATGCCCGCAGTATTTTAAAGCTGGCGTTTGATAGCGGTATGACCCATTTCGACCTGGCAAATAACTACGGTCCGCCTCCAGGCTCGGCTGAAGAAAACTTCGGAAGAATTTTTAAAGATAATTTTAAACCCTATCGCGACGAGCTGATTATTTCTTCGAAAGCTGGCTGGGGTATGTGGGAGGGTCCTTACGGTGATTGGGGTTCAAAAAAATATTTGGTGGCAAGCCTCGATCAGAGTTTGAAAAG
>Ga0206797_1142_pt1 | contig 12521 bp, 11 predicted proteins | sample Alteio_BWOrgCont_69_FD_152894 | JGI IMG/M metagenome (GOLD analysis project Ga0206797, IMG submission 152894) | Enriched cells from forest soil in Barre Woods Harvard Forest LTER site, Petersham, Massachusetts, United States -... | ecosystem: Environmental > Terrestrial > Soil > Temperate forest >...
AGAATAAGTCCTCAGGAGCAGATATACAAGCTTATGAAAGATTTATTGAAGGTATTCTAAGTCAAAATAAAACGACTATTCAATCCGAAATGGATTTTCGTGAATGGATAATAAACCATAAGAATAGAATACCCAGGATTGCAATTGAATCGACTCAGTCGTACGATTTAAAAATGCAATTTAAAGAGGAACAAACGGCATTAACCCTTGCCTTTCGAATCATTTGGCCCCAGGATTATAAAGAGAAAGTTGAACACATGATGGTTCATAGGTATGGAGCTCCCATGAGTTTGAGTGCGGAAGGCCTGTTAGATGAAGGGGTCTTAAAACCTATTGATAACGGAGGCTATAAGTCCATAGGATTAGACAGACTTAATACGATTGCAAAGATACTTGAGGACCTTCCCCAAGGTGGTCGCGATGTATTGGAAGAGCTTCTTGATAAGATGGAGAAGGAAAATAATTTTGTGCAATCTACTCCCGTGGTTCCCCAGCAATTGATCTGGCCCACTGATGGAGAAATTCAGGGGCTCATTGAAAAATTAAAACACATCCTTGATATTGAATCTATAATAGGAAAACTTATTGATGCGCAAATGGAGTTTATTTTTTATGGGATACATGAACGTAATGCATTCATGTCCTCTCACATCGAAGCCCTGCCTGTGGGGAGTATTGTTTGTGTAGGTGCTTTCCATGTGCCTGGCATCCAGGGCTTACTCAAGGCAAGGGGAATTGAAGTAAATGTGCAATATTTAGATGGGGACAGGGCTGTTCTAACAATATTGGGCAATAAAAATCGAAATAGCAATCCAGCACTTCCAATCAATATAAAAGGTGGTATAGATTTGACTAACAAAACGCCTTTAGAAATCCAAAATGCAGGCGGAGAAATTAAATTTCACATGGATCCAGCCATGCTTCAAAAGCTCCAAAATGCCGCGGGTTTCGTGCCGATCATTATTAATATTCAACCGATGAGAAATTTACGGGTTTTTCTTGGATTAAACAACAATCCTCGAGCGACCTCTGGCTAGATGCCAGATTTAATTTAGTTGAACATAGGATAAGAGAATGTACCGCTTTTATTGCCCAGATGCTGATTTTTCAAAAACGCTCGTTGTTATTAACGACCCTCATGAGATCCACCACATTAAAAATGTTCTCCGTTTGAAAAAAGGGGCTTTGGTACAGATTTTTAATGCCCAATCTCAGCAGGCGGATGGGATTATTGAGGAAATCAAGGAACCAGCTGTTTATTTCCACGTACAAAACGTCAAGCAATTTAGTGAGGTACAATCTCCCGTCATCTTGGCCTGTGCACCGCCTAAAAAAGGTAAATTTGAATTTATCATTGAAAAATGCACTGAATTAGGCGTAGATGCAATTATCCCTTTAAAGACCAAACGTACAGAAGTCGTCTTTAGTGAGGACAGAATGGCTGGCAAGCTCAGCCGTTTTGAGGCGGTGGCAGCCAATGCTGCCAAACAGTCCAAAAGGACCAAGGTCCCACATATTTATCCTATGACTCCGTTGGCCCAGGTTTTGAAAACTTTGGACCCTGAGGGCATACATTTATTCCCATCGTTACATAATCATTCCGTGCATATTTCTGAGGTGCTTTTGAAGGCTGATAAACAAAAACCCATCACTGTCTTTATAGGCCCGGAAGGAGATTTTACACCTGATGAGCTGGAGTTGGCCATTAAACACGGTTGTGTGCCAGTGTCTTTGGGGAATACGGTTTTAAAGGTGGAGACCGCGGCCATTGCTACCGTGGCCTTGGTCAAATTTCTTTGCAGAAGTTGATTTGAGAGTGTATACTGGCACGAACGTTCACATATTACTTCCGACCCCTTTGGAATTGACAATATAACCCCCGACAAGGTATAATTTTCAGCTTCATTAATGATTTAAATTATTGGGAGATACGCAAATGAAAAGCCTTACGAATTCGAAGGAACAGGGAATTTTGGCTCAAGATAAAACAGTAGCAGAAAAGATTGAAAAAACAGCCGGTGACAAAGCATCTGAGGCTTTACGTGACAACCGTTTAAAAGCTTTGGACTTGGCTTTAGCACAGATCGAAAAGCAGTTTGGCAAAGGTTCGATCATGCGTATGGACAGTAATATATCAGCAGATATTCCAGTCATTCCAACAGGATCTTTGACCCTGGATTTGGCCTTGGGAGTATGGGGTATTCCTCGTGGACGTGTGATCGAGATTTATGGACCGGAGTCATCCGGCAAAACCACCTTGACCTTAAGTGTCATCAAACAATTGCAGTTAAGCGGTGGGGTGGCAGCTTTCATCGACGCTGAACATGCTTTTGATTCTAATTACGCTAAGAACTTGGGTGTCAAATTAGATGACCTTTTAGTTTCACAACCGGACACCGGTGAGCAAGCTTTGGAGATCGCTGAAACGCTAGTGCGTTCTAATGCGGTTGATCTGGTGGTTATTGATTCGGTGGCAGCCTTGACCCCGCGCGCGGAAATTGAAGGCGAGATGGGGGATGCACACATGGGGTTGCAAGCGCGTTTGATGAGCCAGGCTTTGCGCAAATTGACCGCGGCTATCAGCAAATCCCATTGTTGTGTGATCTTTATCAATCAAATCCGTATGAAAATCGGCGTGATGTTTGGGAACCCTGAGACCACCACCGGCGGGCGCGCATTGAAATTCTACGCTTCGGTGCGCATTGATTTAAGGAGAATTGAATCCATCAAGTCCGGTGAAGATATTATTGGTAATCGTGTCAAGGCGAAGGTGGTCAAGAATAAAGTAGCCTCACCTTTTAAAGAAGCCGAATTTGAAATTTATTTTAACGAGGGAATTTCTGAAGCTGCGGATATCTTGGATTTAGCCGTGACCCATGAGGTCATACAAAAAAGCGGGGCCTGGTTTTCTTACGAAAATGAGAAGATTGGACAGGGTCGGGAAAGTACACGTAAATATCTTAAGGATAATCCAAAAGTAACGCATAAGATCAAAAAACATGTCATTGAAAAAATCAAGGCCAAGCCTAAAGTTTGATGGGCAATAGTATTAAAGTCACGGCCTTGCGGTTTTTGAAAATCAGGCCGCGCAGCATTGGGGAGTTAAAAGAAAAGCTTGAGGATAAAGGCTTTTCTGAAGCTGAAATAGAGACAGTAGTAAATGATTTGATAACGTCGGGACTTTTGGACGACCGGGCATTTACGAAAAGTTGGATCAATTATCGTTTAGCCCGGCCGTTTGGTTTTGAGAGGATTATTCAGGAGCTAAAAGCTAAAGGCATTGATCAGGCGATCATTAACGAGTCTATAGCAGGACTCCAATGTGATTATAACCCTGAGAAAGTGGCTTTGGATTTGGCCCAGCGGCGCTGGCAAAGATTACCGGTCATCGAGCCAGAGAAAAAGAAAAAAAGGGTGATTGATTTCTTGTTACGCCGCGGGTTTGATGTAGAGATAGCATTGAAAGTAGTAAGAAAATTGAGGTAGCACAGCCTTTGTGGACAGAATTTTTTCGGCTGCGCTCATCTTTTTCCGCCAAACTTTTCTAATATTTCAGAAATACAACGGCCTTTGGCCTGTATTTCAGAATCGGCGATGAAGATTGGCGGGACTCCAGCGGCCTTCAAAAATTGTCCACAAAGTCTATGCTAACGCGATATGACAACTAACGACATTAGAACAAAATTTCTAAACTTTTTTAAGTCAAAAGGTCACAGCATTATTGCCAGTGATTCCCTGGTGCCCAAGGATGATCCCACTGTGCTTTTTACGACAGCAGGGATGCAACAGTTTAAGCCGCAGTTTTTAGGGCATATTGACGGGTTTACTAGGGCTGCCACCTGCCAGAAATGCCTGCGTACGGATGATCTTGATGTTGTAGGAAAAACCGATTTTCACCATACTTTCTTTGAAATGTTAGGGAATTTTTCTTTTGGTGATTATTTTAAAAAAGAAGCTATTCATTGGGCGTGGGAATTTTTGACCAGGGAATTGGGCATTCCGAGTCAGAAACTGTGGGTATCGGTATACAAGGAAGATGATGAGGCCTACAACATTTGGCTTAATGAAATTAAAGTCTCGGCCAACAAGATCGTTAAACTAGGAGATAAAAGTAATTTTTGGCCGTCGAATGCAAGGCTTAATGGCCCTAACGGCCCTTGCGGCCCTTGCTCAGAAATATTTTACGATTATGGTGTAAATCCTGATTGCTCTAAAGGCGATCAATGTGATCCGGATTGTTCCTGCGGGCGTTTTTCGGAAGTTTGGAATTTGGTCTTTACCCAATTTAACCGCAAAGATGGTGGCGTTTTAGAGCCTTTACCGGCCAAGAATATTGATACAGGCATGGGATTGGAACGGCTGGCCGCCGTGGTGCAAGGTAAAAAGAGCAATTATGATACAGATAATTTTGCAGCAATTTTAAAGGTAATAAAGGACACCTTTGCAGACAATGGAGCGAAAGCTACGACAAGTGAATATCGTATTATCGCTGATCATATCCGGGCTGTCACTGTTGGTATTGCAGATGGGGTGATGCCATCCAATGAGGGCCGCGGGTATGTAATGCGCAAGCTTATTGTGGACATGAGTGATTTGGCTATCCTCGCTGGCATTGAAAAGCCTGTTATCCATACCTTGGTGGACATTGTTATTGAGCGATTAGGAGATTCTTACTCTGAACTATTGGGTAAAGCCAATGAAATTAAAGAATTGATTAAGCGTATTGAAGAAGGCTTTATTAAAATTCGAAAAGAAAAACTACCGGAATTAGATAAGCAAATCGCAGAAATAGTGAAACTACAAGATCGGCAAGAACGTGTTACTAAATTGGGTAAGTTACTTTTTCTTTATCGAGATACACACGGATTGACCTACGATACAATGTATCAAGTTGTCTTGAGCCATTATTTGCAAAACACAGAAGATGTTTTAGCTATGAGTGAAATTTATGTAGATCTTATGAAACAACAACAAGAACGTTCCCGTGCAGGCAGTAAAATGACCGGCGATGTTTTTGTAACCCAAGATTTTACCCTGAATTTGCCTAAAACGGAATTTTTAGGCTATCAAGAAACCAAGTCCGGGGCGGAGGTCTTGAAAGTCCTCAATGACAAAGGGGAAATTTACGAAGCGTATCAAGGACAGGCTGTTAAAGTGATTTTAAATCGCACTCCTTTTTACGCTGAAGCCGGCGGTCAGGTAGGTGACAGTGGTTATTTACTTGCCCCCAACGGCAAGATGCGCGTGACTGATACTCAGAAGACCAATGACATTTATATTCATATCGGTGTGATTGAACATGGGGGGATTAAAACAGGAGATAAGCTGGTGGTTTCTGTGGATGGACCTCGTCGAAATTCCATTATGCGTAATCATACGGCAACGCATTTGTTGCAAGCAGCTTTGCGCGAGACCTTAGGCTCGCATATTAAACAGCAGGGTTCTCTCGTGGAAGAAGGTCGTTTGCGTTTTGATTTTACACATCCGGTCGGGGTCAAGCCTGATGAGATGCAAAAAATTGAGAACAGGCTTAATGATTTTATCAGTCGGGCTGATAAAGTTACCACCGAGGTTTTAGCTCTTGAGGAAGCTAAGAAAAAAGGCGCATTGGCATTTTTTGCTGAAAAATATGGCCAGACGGTCCGGGTGGTTTCTATCGGCGATTATTCCCGGGAATTTTGCGGAGGCACACATGTTACCTCGACAGGCGAAATTGAAGCTATGAAGATCACCTCCGAGGGGTCGGTCGCCCAGGGGATACGTCGTATTGAGGCCGTTACCGGGAAATCCAAGGTCCAAGAATTTTTAAATAAAAAACAAGATGAGTTAGCAGCGATTGAAGAAGCCCAGCGTAAGAAGCAAGAAGAACTTAATGCCCAAAAAGCAAATTTTGATAGAATTAAATCTTCAATTGATGGGATTATCGATAGTGCTGAGAATATTAAAGGCGTTAGCGTGGTATCTTATTATTTAAAAGATGGAGATATCCAGACTTTGCGAAAGGTATCGGATTTATTTAAACAGAAGCTCTCAAGCGCGGTCGTGGTTTTGGGAACGAGCGGTACGAATACTGTTTCTTTGATTATATCTGCTTCTGATGATGTTGTCGCGAAGGGTGTTAGGGCTAACGAATTAATTAGTAAAGTAGGCCCTCTTATTGAAGGCAGTGGGGGTGGCCGTCCCAATATGGCCCAAGCTGGTGGTAAGGCTGTTAATAAATTATCAGAAGCTATGGATAAAGCTAAAGAATTAATTAAACAGGTGCTTCAATGAAACTCATTAAACAAACAGGCATGAATATTGAGAAGCTGTACAACCGCAGCAGGCTTGCGCGTCGAAAATCGATTGAGGAAAAAGTACGCACCATCATTGATGATGTGCGGGTCAACGGGGATGATGCCTTGCTCAAATACACCCGGCGTTTTGATGGGGTCAAATTGACTGCCCGTCAACTGAGGGTTGATGAAAGCGAAATTTCCGGTGCTTTTCAAAACATAACGTCTGAGTTTGTAGTGCATTTAAAAACCATCATCAATAATGTTTCTACCTATTATAGAAAACAGCTTCATAAGCCCTGCAAGGTCAAGGGCCATGATGGGATCATGTTAAAAGAAGAAGTGCGGTCTTTGGATTCAGTGGGCATTTATATTCCGGCAGGAACAGCGCCTTTGGTCTCATCAGTTTATATGACAGCGGTACCAGCTATCATCGCCGGGGTTGAGCGGGTCGTTATTGTCACCCCACCCAATAAAGAAGGTAATGTCAACCCTTATATCCTGGCAGTGGCCAATCTTTTAAAGGTCAGCGAAATTTATAAGATAGGTGGGGCGCAGGCCATCGCTGCTCTGGCTCTCGGTACTAAAACCATTCCTAAGGTTGATAAGATCGTAGGCCCTGGGAATTTATATGTCACTGAGGCCAAACGTCAATTGTTCGGCTATGTGGATATTGACATGCTGGCAGGGCCGACGGAGTTAGTGGTCATTGCCAATCGTTACAGCAATACGGATTTTGTCGTTGGAGATTTGGAAGCCCAGATGGAGCATGTGGGAGGATTGTCAATTTTATTAAGTACCTCCAGGCAATTGATCAAGGAGGTGCGCCGGCGTGTGGCTAACGGGTATTGCATCTATTGCAAGAACATGAATGAAGCTGTTGAGATTGCCAACAGAATAGCGCCGGAACATCTGCAGATCGTCACCAATAACGCGGTCAGTATTGCCAAACAGATCAGGCATGCGGGTGCCATTTTCTTAGGGCCTTATAGTCCTACAGCTTTAGGCGATTATGCTGCAGGTCCCAGCCACGTGCTGCCAACTATGGGTACAGCACGGTTTTTTTCAGGATTGTCTTTATCGAGTTTTACCAAGACCACCCATGTGATTGCCTATAGTAAGAAAGCGTTGGAAAAAGTCCGTCTACCTTTAGAGAAGGTAGCAAATTTGGAAGGCATGGTCAAACATGCGGAATCTGTGAATGTGCGATTTAAATAAAAAAGGACCAAGTATGCAACGCAAAGCGGAAATAGAACGTAAATCTAAGGAAACGCAGATCAAGGTCTCACTGAACGTTGATGGTACTGGCAAAACAAAGATCAAGACTCCCATAGGATTTTTAGATCACATGCTTGAATTGTTTGCTTTTCATGGATATTTTGACCTTGATTTATCAGTTACTGGAGATACACACATTGATATTCACCATACTAATGAAGATATAGGTATTGCACTGGGGAAGGCATTTAAAAAAGCACTTGGTGAGGAAAAAGCTGGGATTAAGCGTTTTGGATCTGCTTTTGCACCTATGGAATCTACTGTTGGTTTATGTGTTATTGATATTTCTGGTCGTGGGTATTTTAGTTTTAATAATGAAGGCCATGGGAAGGTTGCTGTATCCGGTATTAAAGACCAAGAAGAGTACAAATTTTCTTATTTTATGCATTTTATGGAAAGTTTTGCCCATCAATTGGGAGCGACACTAAGTTTTACGTTATACAACACCGATGATGATTTACATACAAATCTCGAGACAATGTTTAAGTCCTTAGGAATGGCATTAGACCAAGCAACCACTATTGATCCCCGTCGGCAAGGCCAAGTGCCGTCAACTAAAGGGATCATTGATTAGACCGTTTCTTGTTGGGCATTAGAAATTAAAATGGTTACAACAGAAGTGTCCCTTTTCAAAGTGAAGATGGAAGGGGACACTTCTATCATAAATTAATATATGACAATAGGATATTTAGAAACGGTCTAAGAGATGATAGCAATTATCGATTACGGCATGGGGAATTTGCGCAGTGTACACAAGGCATTTGAAGCTGTTGGTGCCACCGCACAGGTGACAAATAAAGTGGGGGACATTTTAAACGCAGATAAGGTGGTTTTGCCTGGTGTTGGGGCCATGGCGCCAGCTTTTCAGAAAATACAAGATTTAGCCTTGGTCGGTCCTATCCACAAGGTCATTCAGGATGGTAAACCGTTTTTGGGTATTTGCTTAGGCCTGCAATTATTATTTGAAAGAAGTTCTGAGGGTGGTTTTTCAGAGGGCTTGAAGGTTTTGAAAGGCAATGTTGAACGCTTCACTGAATTGAAGGTCCCACATATGGGCTGGAACCAGGTGAAGGTCCAGGCAGCTGGTGATCAAATGTTTCAAAGTCTTTTACCTGATGAAAATATGTATTTTTGCCATTCTTATTATGTAAAGCCCCAAGATGCTTCCATTGCCGCAGGCATTACTAATTACGGGATTGATTATGTTTCTGCGGTCGTCCGTGGCAATGTTTGGGGAGTGCAGTTTCATCCGGAAAAAAGTCAAAAGGCAGGCTTACAAATTTTAAAGAATTTCATGGAGCTAAAATGATCCTTTTTCCTGCTATAGATCTTCTCAATAAGAAGGTCGTCCGCCTTTTACAAGGCCGGTATGACCAGGTGACGGAGTATTCTAATGATCCTATGAAGATGGCGGAGCATTGGAAGTCACAAGGTGCCAGATGGCTACATATAGTAGACTTGGATGGGGCTAAAACAGGTCAAATGGCCAATATTGAAATTATAGAAGAAATTGTTAAGAAAATCGGTATTTCAGTGCAAGTAGGAGGAGGCATCCGTTCCCTGGAAACAATCCAGGAGTTATTGGATAAGGGTGTGCATCGTGTGGTATTGGGCACCAAAGCATTGGAAGATACAGATTTTTTAGAACAGATATTAAAAAAATGGCCAGAGAGGATCATCGTCAGTTTAGATTGTATCAATAATGAAGTCATGAAAGACGGGTGGTTAGTTTCATCAGGGTTTAAAGCGGAACGTTTCTTGAAGTTTCTAGAAAGGTGTGGTTTAAAATATCTAATCTACACTGATGTGGGAAATGACGGAACCTTGATTGGTGTCAATTGGGAGATGGTAAAGAAAATATTAAACGATACTCAAAATATGAATATTATTGTGGCTGGTGGTGTCGCCCATATTGAAGATGTAAAAGGCCTGTTCGAACTTAGCAGGGAATATAATGGACGTTTATTTGGTGCTATCACAGGTAAAGCAATTTATGAAGATAAGCTCGATTTTAAAGAAGCAATGAAGATATTAAATGCTTAATAAACGTATTATTCCGTGTTTGGATGTCAAAGACGGTCGGGTGGTCAAGGGGGTCAATTTTGTTTCCCTTAAAGATGCGGGTGACCCTGTTGACTGCGCTCGTGCCTATGACCAGGGTGGCGCGGATGAATTGGTTTTCCTGGATATCACAGCCAGCTCAGAGAATCGGCAAATCCTTTTGGATGTGGTCCGTAAAACGGCAGAATGTGTCTTTATGCCATTGACAGTTGGAGGAGGCGTCAGTAATGTTCCAGGTATTCGCACCTTGCTTAATGCCGGTGCAGACAAGGTTTCGATAAATACCGCTGCGGTCAATGAACCGGGCTTAATCCGTCAAGCTGCGAATATGTTTGGCTCTCAATGCATTGTCGTGGCTATTGATGCCAAGCTTGTGGGTAATCGTTGGGAAGTTTTTACGCACGGCGGCCGGACACCCACCGGACGTGAGGTGATTGCCTGGGCCAAACAAGTCCAAACCCAAGGAGCAGGAGAAATTTTATTGACCAGCATGGATGCGGATGGCACTAAAAATGGTTTTGATCTGCCCTTGACCAAGGCCGTGACAGCAGCCGTCAACATTCCGGTGATTGCATCGGGCGGGGCAGGGGTCTTGGAACATTTTTATCAGGTTTTTACCGATGCTGGTGCTGACGCAGCCTTGGCAGCATCAGTGTTTCATTACGGTGAGATATCTATTCCTGAAGTTAAGGCATTTTTAAAAGAAAAGAAAGTGAACGTGCGATGAGTAGCAACCCTGAAATAGAAACAATCCAAATCACCAAGGACAATCTTGATAAGTTGAAATTTAATTCCGAAGGGCTTATCCCTGCCATTGCCCAGGATTATAATACCAACGAAGTCTTGATGATGGCATGGATGAACATTGATTCATTGCGTGATACTTTAAAAAACGGCAAGGCCTCTTATTGGTCGCGTTCACGCAAGACCTATTGGGTCAAGGGCGAGACATCGGGGCACTTTCAATATGTTAAAGAGATTTATTATGACTGTGACTGCGATGTTCTCTTAATGAAGGTGGACCAAATAGGTGCCGCTTGCCATACTAATAAACGTAGCTGTTTTTATAGAAAGATTGAATGAATAGCAAGCTATGATGAACCATTTATCTCAAGATGAGTTTTTAAAATTAAGTACCAAGGGCAATTTAATTCCTGTTTATAAGGAAATACCCGGAGATTTGGAAACACCGGTATCAGCGTATTACAAATTAGCTGGCCGTAGCAACTATGCTTTTTTATTAGAATCAGTGGAGGGTCAAGAAAAAATCGCCAGATATTCCTTTATTGCCCGTGACCCTGAATTAGTTTTTACCTCAAAAGCCCATGAGGCCCATCTATTGCGTTTCGTGAAGGGACAGCATGTTCAAGAGAAAATTTCTTTCAGCGGATCGCCCTTGTCTGTGGTCCGTGAATTGATGAAAGATTACCAAACCGTCGAAGTGGCAGGCCTGCCACGTTTTTATGGCGGCATGGTGGGGTATTTGGGTTATGATTGTGTGCGTTTTTTCGAACGTCTTCCTGATAAAACAGCAGATGACCTAAAGCTGCCGGACATTTGTTTGGCCTTGGCTAAAAATTTGGTGGTTTTTGACCATCGTCATCATACAATCAAGGTGGTCAGTTGTGTGCACTTTTCTAAGGAAGACAGCAGGATCGCAAAAATCAAGAAATACAATGCTGCCCTCAAGGCCATTGATACGCTGATTGCGGATTTGCGAAAGCCTTTATCAGTACCCAAACATAAAAAGAGCAAAAAGCAAATATCTGTAATTTCAAATTGCACCAAGAAACAATATGAGCAAATGGTCATTAAGGCCAAGACGCATATTAAAGCTGGAGATATTTTTCAGATTGTTTTATCCCAGCGTTTTAAGGCCGATATCAGCGTTGATGCTTTTGATATTTACCGTTGCTTGCGTGTTCTCAATCCCTCACCCTACATGTTCTATCTGAATTTTGGTGGTTTGCAGCTGGTGGGTGCTTCTCCTGAGCTTTTGGTGCGCTGTGAAGGAGGCTTGGTTGAAACAAGGCCTATCGCAGGCACGCGTCCACGTGGAAACAGCGAGGCAGAGGATGAGGCTTTAATAAAAAGTCTTTTGGCTGACCCTAAAGAAAAAGCCGAGCATATTATGCTGGTCGATTTAGGTCGCAATGACTTAGGCCGTGTATGTGAAAAGGGAACTGTACGTCTTTCAGAATTTATGGGAATAGAAAAATATTCACACGTGATGCATATTGTCAGCAATGTGCAAGGGAAAATATGTCGAGGTCGGGACGCTCTAGATGTATTGCAAGCGGCTTTTCCTGCTGGGACAGTGTCTGGGGCGCCTAAAATCCGGGCCATGGAAATAATTGAGGGGTTGGAAGGCCAAAAACGGGGTCCTTATGCGGGAGCGGTGGGATTTTTTAGTTTTTCAAAAAACCTTGATACTTGCATAACTATACGTACAATAGTGGTTCATAAAGGGAAGGCTTATGTACAGGCTGGGGCTGGGATAGTAGCTGATTCCGACCCTTCCAAAGAATATGCCGAGACAGTAAATAAAGCCAAAGCACAAATCAAAGCTATTGAATTGGCACATAACGCTTCTCGAAGTTGAAGGTCGTAAAATTCCCTGCTTTTTGGTTTGCAAAGCGGGGGGTTTAGCGAGATACTCGCAGTTGCTCGCGGGAATCCATTACAAAACTAATGTTAAAAATGGACCCCCGATTAAAACATTCGGGGGTGACAATGTAAAAGAGAAAGAAAGGAAACGCATGGAAGTCAGAATCCGTTTACAAAAAGCAGGTAAAGCATCCAATAAGAGCTACAATTACCGTGTTGTTGCCATGGCACAAAAAGAAGGTCGTGACGGTCGCACCTTGGATATTTTGGGTTATTATGACCCTGCCAAGAAGTCCTATT
>Ga0206797_1143_pt1 | contig 12514 bp, 13 predicted proteins | sample Alteio_BWOrgCont_69_FD_152894 | JGI IMG/M metagenome (GOLD analysis project Ga0206797, IMG submission 152894) | Enriched cells from forest soil in Barre Woods Harvard Forest LTER site, Petersham, Massachusetts, United States -... | ecosystem: Environmental > Terrestrial > Soil > Temperate forest >...
TCAGCAGGCGGGAAGTTCTATGTTGTTTATTTACCTTTGCGGGATGATCTGGACCTGCTGAAAGAAAAGAAAGTGGTCCCGCATTTAGATTTTTTAAAAAGATTGGAAGGAGTAGTTCCGGTTATTCATACGGAAGTACAGCTTTCAAAAGAAAAAGAAGATATAAAGAAGTTAATTCCAGACCATTATAGTGCTAAGGCCAATAAAGTAGTCGCGGATGTGATTGCAGCTTCTATTATTGAAAAGACGCCATGAGTAAAATTATCACAGTTCCATTTACAGAGAATTTCCTGCCGCATGTGGTGGATTATGTGCATCGCCAATATGTTGAGCAAGATCGAGACCTATCACGATTGTGCCTGGTATTCTTGGGGATCATACCAATGTTCATATTTAGCCAATTCCCATGAAGGAAAATGCTCCATCAAATCAATGGCCTTTGGGGAACTAGGGGTCGGTTTATTGATCAGTAATAATTTACCTTGTTCTAAAACAAAACGCGGTTTGGCAAAAATATTTAATTCTTGAGGAACGTAAAATTGCCTGATCAAATTGACATTTCTATTCATGTTTTCTAACTGCAACCCGAATATCACTATTGAAGGCTTATACATATATCCTTGTTTCTTCCACCGGAGATATGCCTGATCCATACCATAGCCACCTACCCCAAAATTTAAAACCTCCGCATTGATATTTCTTTTCTTAAGATCATCTTCCAGATAATGCCCCCATGTGTTTAAAAAAGGAACATCGTTCCCATGAGTAAACGAGTCTCCGAGAATTAAAATCCTTAAAACTCCTTGGGATGGGGTCTTCGCAATGATCGTCTCACAAGAAGGAGTTCGTATTGCATCTGCATTATAAAAACAAAGACCATTTTTGTTTTTACTTCCTGGCTTGGGTGCCCAGCCTAAATCAGGGTCGTAGGTCCAATTAGCTTTACCTAAAAGATATTTTTTGAATTGTTTTTGCAAAGCTTTGACAGGGAGATGATAAGGATAACATTCCAATGTATTAACATAAAAATTACCATCCATATCCTCATGCCCGCAAAAACGAATAGCCACTTCACCTAGCAGCAAAGCAATTAATATCGAGCATGCAAGGAGGATGATCGATCCCCGATGCTTTATCAATGTTCGGTCATAGTTCATAATGCCCTTAAATACAAAACATGTCCTGAGATCCTATGCTTGGGATAAAACTGTCTTAATAATTCGACATACCCTTCGATCTGCTTTTGATGTTCACCTTCGGCACCAGGAGATAATTTAAAATCTACGATCTGAACTTCACCTTCGAGCACGATCAAACGGTCAATGCGTTTAGTATCTCCGTATTTATTAACAAATTCTTTCTCACAAAAGATTTTCGTATTCTCCGATAAGTAAAAGAATGGCCGCACGTCCTCACGATTTAAAAAGCTACGTATCTCTGTTAACGCTTCTTCTTGCCCAACCGGAGGTGACGATATACGACAGGCTTTATCCAAAGCCTGCTTAAGCGATCGCTCAATAGTGTCTTCACTGATGTTCCCAATATGCATGAGCACAGCATGATAAAATTCTCCCCTGCGTGCTAACACAGCAGACTTAGCTGGCTGATTTAAAAATTCTTCTTGAAGGCCGGACCATGAATCAGAAATAAATGGTTTGATCTTTTGATGGGCTTGGAGATGTTCATGGGACACGGGACGTTCCGCTGGTGTGCCTGATGCCAAACATTCCTCTGGTATCAGGAATTTTGCCGGATTAACGGTATTACCTACCTTGGCAGGTATAAAAACATAAAGCTCCTCGATCGCACGCGTTAAAGCCACATAAATACTGTTTAACTCTATTAAAAATGCTTTTCTGTATTCCTGTTCATACCTTGCCTGTAATTCAGGACAAAACTGCCGATAGCTTTCCTTATTACGGATAAGGCTTAATCCCTCTTCTTTAATATCCAGCATGTACGCCTGGGAACCGTCTCTCCCGCCGCTGCCAGCTTTAATATCCATTTCCAAATAAGGCACGATCACGACTGGGAATTCAAGCCCCTTGGCTTTATGCACGGTCAAAACTTTAACCGCGTCCACCTCGCTCATCGGGACAAAACGGTCTTCTCCTTCAAAATTCTCGTAGTAATCCAAAAAAGAAGACAGGTCACAGCTCTCTTTTTCCTGCATTTTGATCAATTCCAATAAATGCATCAGGAATCCCTGATACTGCGGAAAATTTGTCTCACAACCAAAACGCTTGATGATCCCCGTTGTTAATTCATATAAAGGGTAAACTCCCACCTGCCTAAAAGGACCTTCAAAGAATGATTCCCATACTTGCGGGAAAGCATTGCGGAATTCTTTATAAAAATAAACTTCCTTAGTTTGCTTTTTTAGCCGCGCGCAGTTAAATAAAAAATCACGCAAGACTTGGGAGCCAATACCTGTTGCCTTAGGCATTAGCTCACCTAAACAAAATCCCGAGAACGCATTGTTATCAACAGGAGAATATAAAAATCCAAGCAGGCTCATTAACTCGTTGATCAGCGGATTATTCTTAATATCGCTGCTGCGTTCTGAGGAAGCATAAATACCCTCCTGCAGCAGCCATTGGGTGATCTCTTCCACTTCCTGATTGCCGCGGGTCAAGATCGCGATGTCTTTTAAAGCAAACCGCCCTCGCAGATCATTCATTAACGGTATCAACTGTTGACGGACTTCTTGGGACCTCTCTTGTTTAACGCGTCCCTCCAAATAAGTGACGCGAATGACACCGCCTTTTAGGTCCTTACCCGGCGATTGATGCGCAAAGCCAAAAGTATTGGCGATCTGTTTGAAATCTGTTTCTGAAAAATGAATTTCCTTATCACGCTTATTTTCCCTGGAATCTTCCAGACGGCGATCGAGAAAAGCTTGCAAATTATCCAAACTAAACACACGATTATTAAAATTGATGATCTCAGGACAGCTGCGATAATTCTTATCCAAATGGGTTATCTGGACATTGAAATCGATCAATTGACTTTGCAGGGCATCGAATAAACGGCTCTCCCCGCCGCGGAAAGCATAGATGGCCTGTTTCTTGTCCCCCACATAAAATAATGATCCACCATGCGCTAACGCTTCTTCAACCATCAGAGACAGATTACGCCATTGGCTCAAGGACGTATCTTGAAATTCATCCATCAAATAATGCTGGAACCGCGCAGCCAGCCGAAAATATAATTCTTCAACCGTGATCAATCCATCCTCAAACAGCAGTGCCGCTTTACGATTGAGTTCTTCCAAGAACAACACATCATCCTGCCGGGATAATTTTCCAAAAGAGTCCAAGAGCTTTTCAAATAAAGCAACATAGGGATTAAAGATGCTCTGGGCTTCCAAAAGGCAAAGCTCATGAATGTCGCGGGTGATCTTCTTCCATAAACTCTCCAACTGCACAGAGATCTCCCCGCCCTTATTAATGGGGAAATCTTCCTTGGTCCAGGCGGTACTCAGATCATCTATATCAAAAACCCCGTTATCTGGGGCAAGCAAAGCATCTAGATGATCGATAAATACTTTCTTCGTCTTGGGCGGGCACAATTCTTTTAATTCCTGCATGCGGTTGTAGATCTTTCTTTTATAAGAAAACGGATCCTCGCTTGAAGGGTAAATCAAAAGCGGCTTTTGATAGGTGTTATATTGCCTGAACAACTCGCTGGCAACTTTCAGGAGATCTTCCCTGGGGAACCATCCTGAGCGGTTTTCCAAGAATAAATACTGACGCACAAAATCCGCAAACAGATTGTGCATCCCGTCATCACGACCAGCCTGGTCTAAAAGTTCATCAAGGCTTAACTGCAAATATTCCCTGGAATTACGTTGGATCTTAAAGCGCGCTGAAAGCCCTATCTTAAAAGAACAGCCAACCAATAAAATATTCACAAAACTATCGATGGTCTGGACCTGGAAATAATGGTATTGACGGATCACATCATTCATTAATCCGCAAGCAAGGATAGATGCCTGATCCTCATCCAATCCCACGGGCTTAATGATGTCATCGACTTCAAATGGTTTTAATTGTTTAAGGGCAATGCGTTTAAAAAAATCCAAAATACGGGACTTCATCGCCCAGGTTGCTTTGTTCGTGAAGGTGATCGCCAGGATGGATTGTATCGGTACAGTTTGTGTTGCGGCTAAATGAAGGCTCAACTGCACATAGCGCTTGGCTAAGGCATATGTCTTACCACTGCCTGCCGAAGCTTCGACGACAAGAACTTCAGGACTACTTCTCATCAATTGAGATCCAGATGGAATCTTCCAGGATTTCGCGGATCACGGCAATGGAACCTTCCAGCGTCCTCTGACCCGGTTTAAGGCCCCAATCTAAGGTGTCCCCGCCGAAAGAATCCAGTTTATCAAGTAATTTCTGACGCTGTGCCGCGGTAATGGCCAGCAGATGCCCACGGCCGTCCTTGTTCTCATCGCTCACCAAAACCTTGGTCATCAAGACAGAGGCCTTGACGATATCTTTATCCGCTTCTTTACGCCGTAATTCCATACCATGCTGAGTTTTTACGAATTCTATTTCTTTGGCGCGCGTGGCTTGTCCCGCGGCGATCAGATTATACCATTTTTCCCACAACGATTTTTCTTCGTCATTGATGGCAATGTCACGGGAAACAGCCACCACCACTATATCCGAGACCTTTCGTATCAGCATATTGGGAGACCTTAAATATTTAGCCAGGTAACCTTTAATGATGCGCAGATCGGAATTGTCCAAAGCCAGGTCATTGAGAGTGGCTTTGATCATGATATCTTTTTGATCAGAAAAGAGCTTCTTAGGGGCATTCTTGTTCCAACGGTCATAAATTTCCTTCATGTAGCTTAAGGAAGTGATGTAGCTGCGGGCAAATTCATACTTCTGCACATCAGGGTTGTTCTTACTGAAATCATCGTCGGCAAGGGCTGGATGAGCGATCATCACCCCGCAGATCAGGGACAATACCAAGAGGTGTCGGATCATATTATTTTTTCAGGACATTCTGGATCTTTTCCATTAAGACCTTACTGTCCAAGGGCTTTTGCATATAATCGATCCCCATTAATTTACCGATCCTGGGATCTAATTCCTGTTCACGGGAAGTCATCACAATAATGGGGATATGTTTAAACCGCTCATCGAATTTAAGATTACTGCAGACATCATAACCGTTGATCTCAGGCATCATGATATCAAGAAGGATCAGATCCGGAACGATCTTCCTGACCTGGACCATGCCGTCCAAACCGTCATGGGCCACCAGGACATTATAACCATTGTTTTTAAGCAAACTCGTGAGCAAGGTGGTGATCGCCTTGTCATCATCCACCACTAAAATATTCTTTTGACCGGTCGCTGTCGACATTTCATCTCTCCTTAATCATCATTGATAGTGGACATCATGTCTTCAAGTCTTGCGAAACGTTCCGTATAATCCTTGCGGGAACAACGGATGACTTCCATGGCTTCTTCACGGCCAAAAACATGGGTAATTTCACAAATACGCTCATCTGAGCCTGGGATGTCCTTATATGTCAGGAAATAATGTTTCAGGCGGTCGGTAAATGAACGCGGACAGTCTTCGATATTATTCCATTGGCTGTACAAGGCATCACCATGCATGACCGCGATGATCTTATCATCAGCCTGCCCCCTGTCGATCATTCGAAAACCGCCAATAGGGATGGCGCGCACGATAATATCACCATGAGTGATCACCTTTTCGGTCAAAACACAGATATCCAATGGATCTTCATCACCCACCACCGTATTACGCCCCGTCCTCTCACGGCAAAGCGCAGCAATGTGAGAAGAACAATACGTTTGCGGGATAAAACCGTATAAAGTAGGACATATGCTAGAATACTTCTGCGGCCGATCCACCTTTAAGAAACCGCTTTTCTTATCAATTTCATATTTGACCGTATCTGAAGGCACCGTTTCTATATAGGTGTTCACAATATTAGGAGAATCTTCTCCTATAGGTATGCCATGCCAAGGGTGACTACGAAGTAACAGGGCTAAGGACTGCCAAAGGGTGTTCAAATCATCATTCATAAGTATGCTTTCACTGAATATATAGGTTATTAAATTTACTTTCTCTACCAAAGACTTGCTAGTATAGCACTGTATTCTGAAGAATTTCAAGGAACTTTATATGTAATTTCATTAAAAAACCCAAGAAATAACTGGCAGATTGACAATTATGGGGTATACTTAAAGTGGAGTCATATATAACCATATAACCGTAAGGAGGGTACTATGCGTACTCGAAAAAGGGAACAAGGTTTTACGTTGGTGGAAATTATGATCGTTGTTGCGATCATAGCTTTACTGGCAGCTATTGCGATACCTAACTTGCTACGTGCTAGAATGACGTCTAATGACGCTTTGGCCAAGGCTACGTTACGTGCGATCTCAACAGCCGCAGAATCTTATGGAACGGCTAACAACGGTCTATACCCAGTCACTGAAGCTGTTTTGACTGGAGCTACTCCTCCGTATCTTAACACTTCCTATTGCGCCAACTCACCGCTTGCAGGTTATAACTATGACTGCACCGGCATGAATTCTGTTGGTTACAGCGTCACAGCAACACCGGTGACGTATAACAGTTCAGGTTCCACGCAATACACGATCACCACGGGTGGTGTATTAACCCCGTAATCTTTCCGTAAAGGTCAGATCAGAAAACCCCGCCTTTGGGCGGGGTTTTTCTTTTATGTACTCATTACGATTTTTTAGCTAAAAATTTATACTTTGCTAATGCTCTGGGACGAAAATACTGCGGGTATAGAAATTCAGCGAACGTATACTCTTTGCTGGGAGGATCTGATATTCTACGTATTGGACCATAAGGATAATTCCCCGGGTAATCAGGATCAACATAAAAAGAAAAATCGGATTCTGATCTCTTTTCCTGGATCAAAAGATCCAGTGTTGTGATCATTAAGACAATACTATTGGTCTCGGTACTGTAACGAACGGTCATATCATAGATCTTTTTCCCCTGCCACAACCCCGATAATACACTTGCCATCACAAAGATAATGATCAGCCATCGTTGCAATTTCGTTCTTATACCCTTACCTGCCATGGCTAAGAACGCGATGATGACGATAAAGACCCAGAATATATATGAATAGTACGAATTGATCCCCACTGCCGCGGACAAACTCCCCATCTCTTTATGGCGACCAACAACGATCACAACGACATAAAAAAATGCCATCCCTAACAACATGATCACGAGCCTGATCCTTTTTAGGAATTGATGACGGCTGATCCACGCCAATCCTAAAAAGACAGGTAAAATAATCAATTCCAGGACAACCTGAGGGTCATTAAGGACCAACGGTTTAAATACCATGATCTCATTGACCGGGAACATCGTTCGAATGGTCAAAAGATAATGGTACATGCCATTGAATAAACCCTCATAAAACCACCACAAAAATAAGCGAACAACATCAACCACATATTGACCCATCGCGGTCGTATTGACGGGGCCGGCTATATGCTGATGGATCTTGTCTATATACGTGTAATTAAAATAACTAAAGAATAAATACAAGATCACTGGCGTGATCAGCAAGGATGATCTCCACCTCATTCTTGGCAAAGAAATGATCAACATCCCTGTGAATATCAGAACAAAGATATTGGCAGTCTCATAAATAAAACACGCTATCAAAGAATAGATCAATAGTCGAACCAAACGGTCCCAAGGAACTTGTTTATCTTCCAGACAAAAAAATACTTGTTCTATCGCGCAAACAACGCAGGCTAACATTAATATATACGTGCTTAAATGCGGCCAAGTGACCAATTCATAATTAAAGACAGCCAAAGCAAAGATCCACGTTCCCGCGAAAGCAAGCCAGGGATCAGCAAAATGCCACAAGAGCCGCAGCAATACCCAGATCAAGATCAAGTGTGCCAACAATCCTAACAATTGCCATGCCCAAAAATGATGCCCAAATAAAACCTGCTCGCTGCCTAAAAAAGCATAAAGTAATGGCCTAAATAATAATTCATCACCAGGAGCTATGGTGCGATGACGATTATGGTCATAGCAACCAATAATTAAATCCCAAGGCTGATGGGTATTGGCTGTTTCTGAAAGATAGATGACTTGATCGGCCCTAGGCGGGTAATACAGTGATGGGAAATAAACAATAAGGACAGCTAATGCAATAAGACCAAAGGCTAACCAGCGGTAAAGATCATCCTGTTTAACCTGTTTAGGGCAACTTTTAACAAACGGCATATTAAGTTTGGTTCTGTTCTATAGAAAGGCCTTCATCATTCACGTCATCTTCGCTGTTGTAGTATTCCGTATCATCCTTGCCATAACCTTCATCATTGATGACTTGATCCTCATGATTGTATTGTGATGCATCTTGGGCACGAGCAGCACTGGCGTTCAAATAAAGACCAGCAGTCAAAAATCCCGTTAACAAAATAATCACCGTACTTATTTTGCACATACCGCACTCCTCATTCAAAATAAATTCACTCTTCTTATTTACTCCATTTTATTATATACGATTAGGTCAGAATAAAAAGCTAATTACTGCAAAAAAGATGGAAGGTGGCACAAAACCAGGCAGGAAAAACCTCAACACCACGGGCATTCCTTGAATCAGGCCGGCTGGTGTTCCACAAATAATTAAAACGCTCTTCGTATTTCTTAATCGTCTCCTCATCAGTAATGATCAGCAGATTTTCTTCATTCCTCTCTTGGGCAGTCGCTGTCCAATTAAAAGATCCCGTAATCAGATCTTTGCCATCGATGATCGCGAATTTATTATGCATGAGGCCAAAACCCAGATGGTAACGAAGTTTAAAACCATGTTTGATGAGAAATCCGCTTTTGGAAGCAGCTTCGATCTCCTGCCCCTGGTCTAAAACGATCCTCACCTGGACATTCTTCTTTTGGGCTTTGACCAAGGCCTGGGATATTTCCCTGGAACTAAGATAATACATCGCAATATCTATGTTTTGTCTGGCCTTTCTGATCTCAGTAATAACCGCTTGCTGGCAGCCTCCGTTGGGCGAAAAATATACCTGTATGCCTTGAGCCCAGCAAAGGCCAGGCATCAGGTAGACCATAAGAAATATGATAATTCTTCCCATATTTTCCTCACAGGCAAACTACTTTAAGCTAAAAATGATTATAACAGATATTGATTATATATCAAATAAATATGAATAATAATCACAAGCAAAAATACCTTATTAATGTGCTATACTATTGAAAGCGGGGAACAAAAAAATGAAGTTTTTCTTTTCAAGCGATGTAAATAAGGTTAAAGTTAGAACATGAATAATAAAAATAAAAAAATTGTTTTCATGGCCTCCTTTGAAGACGCCTCCATCCTTCGCAAATTCACCATTCTTTTCCTGATCACTTCCATCGTTCCAATGACCCTTCTCTATTATCTTTATATTGAAACCACTAAACACGGAAACACTGGTATCTCGACAACAAACTTTACCTATGCCATGGTCCTGATGGTCTTAGGCGTTTTTATTGGATTCATCACGATCCGTTCCTTACTGGTGAAAGTCATTGATATCTCTAAACAAAACAGCAAAGCTTTGGAAAATCTATTGAGCCCTGAGACCATCAAAGAACTCAGCCGAGGAGAAAATGAGATCGCTATTTTAAGCCGCTCTTTTTCCGCGGTAACCCAACGATTAGAAGAGAATGTCCGCAGCCTTGAATTAGCTAAGAAAACTCTTCATGCGGTGATGTCAAAGGTTGGCCATGGCATCTCTAACATGGCGAGCATCGACACCTTTCTTAACTTGATCCTTGAAACACTCACCAACGCCTTAAATGGAAGATCTGCCACCTTATTGCTTTTGAACGATAAAAAAACAGAATTAACCGTCACTAATGTGTACGGCGTCAGCCATGACCAAAGAAAAAAGATCCATTTAAAATTATCTGAAACATCCACGCTGGCTAAAGTGATATCAGAAAAACAGCCGATGAGCCTATCCGGGATTTTTCTACAAAATGAAAATCATCCGGAACTACAGGAATTATTCGGCGAAACCCTGCTGTGCGCTCCTTTGATCTACCAAGACCACGTTAGCGGTATCATGACTTTAAGCAAAGACGAAAAACAAAAAGAAAATTTCTCAGAAGAAGATCTAGACCTGGTTTTCAATCTGGCATCCCAAACAGCCGTTGCCATCGAAAATTCCAAACTCAACCGTGATATCGAAAAAACTTATTTTGAAACTATCTCGGCACTGGCACTCGCCGTCGATGCCAAGGACCAGTATTCCCGGGGCCATCTTGACCGTGTGGCCAACTACGCTTTAATGATCGGCAAACGCCTTGGACTTGATGATGAAGATCTTAACACCTTACGGGATGCCGCTCGCCTGCACGATCTTGGAAAAATTGGGGTTCCGGATGAAGTATTGAAAAAGGAAAGTGAACTTACTGATGAAGAATGGGTCATTATGCGCCGTCATCCAGAGATCGGAGAAAGCATCATCAAGCCAGTACGCTCTCTGCAGCATTTATGCGACATCATCCGCCATCACCACGAAAAATTGGATGGTTCTGGATATCCTGACAGGCTTAAAGGAGACGATATCTCTCCGCTCGTACGCATTATCAGCGTGTCTGATGTTTATGATGCCCTGACCACTGAGCGTCCTTACCGTCCCAAAAAATCAAAAGAACAGGCCATCAGCATTATGCGTTCAATGAAAGACCATATTGACCAAGATATCGTTAATATTCTTCTGGAAGGCTTAGACGCCGGGGAAGAGCTTACCTGAACTTAAAAGTCGCAACCACATCATCCATCATCAAATGCATCTTCTCATCTTCGCTGCCATACGTGATCGTAAAGGCATGGCCTTTATTAAAAGAGGAAATGTAGGTCACATTGACCCTGTTCGGAGGAGCGGTTTCAAAATCCAACTGGGTGGCGTATACGCCATCTAATTTTATTTCTTTATCATCGATCAAAGTCCCCTGATGAGCTTCAACACCTTCTTTGATCATCTTATCATTATCTTCTTTAAGCGTTTTCTTGATATCAGCCTGAGAAAGTTTGCGGCTTAGGACCAGTTGAATGTCAATGGCCACTGTTTTTCCATCAGGATAGGTGATCACAATTTCCTCAGGATATTCAACCCAATGCCACTCCTCGGGGATATCCATACTGAATAATCCATCCCTTTGAGAATGTTCCATCGCATAAGCAAAATGACCTCTACCTGCCGATAGAAAGAAACTAACGATAAAAATAATCAATATTCTACTTTTCATAACCCTCCCAAAAAGTCGGGACGTCGACTACTTTTTATGTGAAACCTCTTGGCAAGCGGCGGGATCTCCCTTTTTTTGGCCAAATAACTCACTGGCCTCTTTGAATTCTTTCTTAAATCCCCACTTCTTAATTAACGCATTGGACGCTCTTTCAGCATCACAGCTCACGTCCCCATTCTTAATATGCTCTAAGACACGATGGGCGATCTCATGGGCAACCACCCCTTCTATGGGACCCGGGGTTTTAGCCAAACCCAAACCCATCCCAAGCTTGATGATGGTAAAACCTCCTGTACAACAAGGAGGGTCATCCTTGGTCACAATGAATTCAGACGAACTGGCAAAACGGGCTGTTCCTGAATCATAAAATTCTGTAAAAAGGACCGGCCTTTGCCGATCGGTGACATAAAGAAAATCCTTATACGGCATCCGTAGCAGGACATCCCTGATAGCTTGATACGTCAACGACGGGGCTTGGTAAAAAGAAAATTCACCCAAATACTCTTTGATCATTTCAGGACGGTCATTAAGTTTCCATTGGACTAATTTTTGGTCCTTAAAATAAAAAGTGACCGCTTGATGAAAAGGATCGTCTAGGGGCTTATTATACGTTAACCAATCCTCAGACCCTTCATGCCTAAGATCGCGTAAACTGTTTTTGGGATAAAGCTTTAAGAGATCATCCTGCGGCATCCCAATAAAAACACCATGAATACCGGCATCATCTTTGGGAGAAGCCAAGGCCCAAGAACTACAGAATAAAAATACTAATAAAATAACCTTACTTTTCAAGTTCAATGGTCCTATCCATATCTTTTGCCATTTTATTCAAGCCTTTAGCGATCAATGGGTAGCTCGGCTCGATCGCCAGCGCAGCTGCCTTTAGAAGTTTTATTTGCCCCTCTATTTTGGGTATCTCTTTATCTGTAATGGGTGCCGGGATCTGATCCTTATTAGCATTACTGTCTTCCCATTCCTTCTCTTTCTCATCGGCAAACACTGTCAGGCTTTTGGAAAGATCAGGATCAGAGTCCTCAAGAGCTGCCGCCGAATCATTTAAAAGGATGATCTGATCTTGCTCAGCGCTCCCTTTGGTTTGCGAAAAACCCTGGTCAAAGGTGATAAGCATGATGACCATCAAAACTGATAACAATTTCTGATACGATCGCCCCTCTTGCATCTAACCCCCTAATTA
>Ga0206797_1144_pt1 | contig 12512 bp, 12 predicted proteins | sample Alteio_BWOrgCont_69_FD_152894 | JGI IMG/M metagenome (GOLD analysis project Ga0206797, IMG submission 152894) | Enriched cells from forest soil in Barre Woods Harvard Forest LTER site, Petersham, Massachusetts, United States -... | ecosystem: Environmental > Terrestrial > Soil > Temperate forest >...
GTTTTCCGGGATGCGGAAGGTTTTTACGCGCCATCGCAAAATAAACCGGGCTGGTGCCTTGAATTTACCCCCTCGGACGAACCGCGATACTTTTTAAATGACAAAGGTTTAATAGTTGATATTTTTACGGAGCTGTCCAAGCCCTGCAACTACCTGTCGAACATTAAAACCTGCAACTCGCTTGTTTTCGTAATGGCGGGTTTATTTAAAACGCAAAATAAATTGGATGAGGCGATCTTGCTGAACCAAAATGGCTTTTTATGCGAAGCCAGCAGTTCCAATATATTTGTAAGCTATCAAAATCATTTATACACCCCGGCTTTAAGTGAAGGCTGCATTGAAGGTGTTATGCGCCAGGTGATCATTAACCTTGCTAAAGAAAACAATATCCCCATTACGGAGGCCCAAATAAATCCTGAAATTTTATACGAGGCAGAAGAAGTGTTTTTAACAAACTCAAGCCGGGGCATACAAAGCGTAATGGGTTTTGGAGTAAGGCGTTATTTTAATGAGATTAGCAAGGTATTGGTTGGCGAGTTGAATAAGTTATAATAACCTGTATACATTGGCTGAAGTGGAAACTCAAATACCTCAATAAAAACAATATAAAAATGGAACAGAACGCACAAAATACAGCCCTCTTAGTAATGGACATGCAGGTGGGCATACTTGGAAGCCTGCCTGATACTAAAGTTCTTGTTGACAACATGGCCAAAGCAATAGCCGTTGCGCGCTGCAAAAAAATACCTGTTATATACGTTGTTGTAGGTTTCAGAAGCGGCTTGCCCGAAGTAAGCATAAATAATAAAAGTTTTTCTGCCGCCAAAGAACGGTTTGCGAGCCTGGATATGGATCAATTTATGACAGTCCATCCTGACCTGGCGCCGGCGCCAGGTGAGCTTACGGTTATCAAACGCCGGGTAAGCGCGTTTTCGGGCAGTGACCTGGAAGTAATTTTGAGGGCGAAGGAAATCAAGCACCTGGTATTGGCTGGTGTTGCCACAAGCGGCGTTGTTTTATCCACCATACGGGAAGCGGCAGACAAAGATTACCGTTTAACCGTTTTGGCCGATTGCTGCGCCGATGGGGATGATGAAGTACACAAGGTATTAACTACCAAAGTTTTCGTTCGCCAGGCTGATATGCTTACAGCGTCGGAGTGGAGTAAAATATAAATTGCCCGGTTCAACTGGTACACTATTTTAATTTACCGTTTTTGTAGTCAGCCATAAACTGTTTGTAATCGCGCTTTACTTTCGCCGCGTATTTTTGGGCATAAGTCAGCAATGGCTCGTGCCAGCTGGCGTCATTTCCAAATACGGACAGCTCATCAATAATAGCCGACCCCTGCATGCCGCCGCTTCGCAATTGCGCAGAAGCTGTAAGCATAGCCATCTCATCTATAACCTGGTAAATATCGCGGTATTGGTCCCGTATCAATTTGAAATTGATGGAATCTTTTACCGGCTGTAATTCCTGGATCACGTAGGTATCCCCCTTAAATGCGGTAGTGCTTATCAATGATGGCGTTATGTATTGCATTCGGTGCTGGATATTTATTATTCTTTCCGACTCGTTATCCCAGACCGGTTGTTTAGCTTTTACGTAGTAGGCTAGTGAAGATGGCCTCGATTGTTTCATGTCAATAAGCAGGTATTTATTACGGACGTTGGTGCTTTTAAGTAAAAAAAGATAGCGCTTTACGCCGATGCTGCCGGTACCCGCCAGCCTGAATATACACCCTTTTACCTTGTAATTGTAAGGGCCGTCGCTGCTGTTTGCTATCCACTCGGTAACGTGGGCACTTAATTCACTTTTTAGCTTTTTATCTAATTTGATATGGCGCTCATCCTTTAGGGACAGTACCAATTTTTTGCGTTTCTTAACTGTCCGCTTTTCGAGCAGGTCTTTTGCTTTGCTGTTTTCGGCTGCTGTCAGAAACTGGCAAACAATGCCTTTTGCGGTTCGGGGCTCAATGCTCAGGGCCTTCCCATTGCTCAGGGAACATGAATAGTTCTTTAAAAAAACGTGGGCCATTTTCATTGCCTTCTCCTGCTCAATTTTTAAACTGTCAAAACCGATAAAGATGCTGGTAAGCATCCTCACCAGCTCAAAACTGGCCGGGGCCAGCAGTGCTTCGTCAAAATCATTCAGGTCAAAATAAACCATTTTGTTTTGCCCCCGGTAGCTGCCGAAATTCTCGAGATGCAGGTCTCCGCATACCCATGTAAGGGGCGAAGGCGGCAGCGAATGATCGGTTTGCAGATCGTCATAAAACAAACGGCAGGTTCCCCTGAAAAAGCTGAAAGCATTTTGGGACATTGCTTCATATTTATGCGGCATCATTTCGGGCAGCAAGCCTTTATTGAATTCAATGAGGCGCTCGGATAGTTTAGACATAATAGGGGTTTTTATATAACTGGAACTATAAGCAAGTAAAACATTTAAAAGTTTTATCTTCTTAAAATTAAATAAAACTACAAATTGTAAAGCGATTATTGGCAGTTGTTTTCTGGTATGCGATTTGCGCATTGCCGATAATTAGCTTAACTGATGGAACAACTAAGTTTTTTTGATGAACCCCAAAACGGTGTGACTTTACCCGAAGACCTACTGGATTATCGTCCCAGTATTTTTGACCGGGAGGAAAGCACGTCACTATTACAAACCTTCATCAGTCAAACACCATGGATACAGGAATCCATACACATGTATGGTAAGATGGTAAAAACGCCGCGCCTAATAGCCTGGTATGGCGATAGCAACAAAACTTATACCTTTTCGGGAAATAAGTACAGCCCGGTACCGTGGACAAAAGAGCTATTAGCAATTAAAGCAAGGGTAGAACCCATAGCCGGGATGGCGTTTAATACCGTGTTGCTTAACTATTACCGCGATGGCAACGATTCTGTAGCCTGGCACAGCGACGATGAATATGATTTAGGCTATAAGCCTGTGATTGCATCCGTAAGCTTCGGGCAGGAACGCCGGTTCGACATCCGCGAGAAGCGGGATCATCAGCATAAGTATTCGGTGGTTCTTGAAAATGGGTCGTTGTTACTGATGAAAGGCGATTTGCAGGAGTTATGGGAGCACCGGATCGCCAAAACAAAGTTGGCGATGAAACCACGGGTAAATCTTACATTTAGGGTAATTCGTTAAGTTGCCTCACTTCCACAGGAGCCCTATAGGCCAGCCCTCTCCAACCGCGTGCCGCCTTAGCTTTAGCGGCGGCGCAAGGAGAGGGTAAAAAAACGAGATTTAAAAGCCCCTCTCCAAGGGAGAGGGGTTTGGGGTGAGGCAGGTAAACCATTTTTTATATTAATTGTTAAGTTTTTATCAATTATACAATTATGGATGGTAAAGAAAAAGTCGGGAGTCTTGATATGGACAGGATCAATATCCACGAAAATTATGAAGTGGAATACTGGGCCAAAACATTAGGGATTAGCTCAGAACAGTTGAAGAACGCGGTTACAGCGGTCGGAACTTCGACCGATGAGGTTAGAAAATACATAAAAAGATAGCGAATGAGCCTGGAAAAATACGTCGCCAAACGGGATTTTACAAAAACAGCCGAGCCTAAATCGGGAAAAAGCAAGGATAAGGACCAGTTGCTATTTGTGATTCAAAAACACGATGCTTCGCACCTGCATTACGATTTCAGGCTGGAGATGGACGGCGTATTAAAAAGCTGGGCGGTGCCAAAAGGCCCGTCCACGGACCCGAAAACGAAGCGGTTGGCCATGATGGTAGAAGACCACCCTTATGATTACCGGAATTTTGAAGGCATCATCCCGCAAGGCGAATACGGCGGCGGCACCGTTATTGTTTGGGATGAAGGCACCTACGAACCTATAGAGGAAATAAAAGGCAAAAAGGCGCAGGAAAAGTACTTGCTGAAAGAGCTAAAGTCAGGCTCGGTTAAAATAAAATTGCATGGTAAAAAGCTGGAAGGCGAATTTGCCCTGGTAAAAACGCATGGCATGGGTGAAAATGCCTGGCTGCTGATTAAGCACAATGACGCTTTCGCTTCAAAAAAAGATGTTACAAAGGAGGATAAATCAGTATTATCTGGCAAAACCATCGAAACCATGGAGAAATCCAGCGATAAGGTTTGGAAAGGCGGGCATGAGCAAACAATAGAGTCAAAGAAAACCGTTAAAAAAAAAGTAGCTGAGCCAACGGAGGCGAGTACTGCGACTACTGAAGTTGACGTCGAAACTTTATTAAAACAAGCGCCAAAATCAAAAATCCCCACGGGTATCAAACCAATGCTGGCTACACTGGTTGATGCGCCTTTTGATGACGCCGACTGGTCCTATGAGGTAAAGTGGGACGGTTATCGTGCACTTGGCTTTATCAACAAAGGCGAAGTGGAGCTGTTTTCGCGCAACAATAAGACGTTTAATGAGAAGTTCTACCCGATATACAATATCCTGAAAAAATGGGAGATCAATGCAGTTATTGACGGTGAGATCCTGGTGCTGAACGACAAGGGCATTTCCAATTTCGGCAATTTGCAAAATTGGCGCAGTGAAGCGGATGGCGAACTGGTTTATTATGTATTCGACCTGCTTTGGTATGAGGGAAAGAATTTGATGGAGTTGCCCTTAACCTCGCGGCAAGCAATTCTGAAAGAAATTCTGCCGGTAGACGATGACCGCGTCCGCGTAAGCAAAGTATTTAACGCAAGCGGGATAGATTTTTTTAATGCCGCCGAACGGATGGGATTGGAAGGTATTATTGCTAAAAAAACAAGCAGTACTTATGCACCTGACGCGCGATCAAAGGAATGGTTAAAGATCAAAGTTCATAAACGGCAGGAGGTTGTGATTGCGGGCTTTACCAAAAACGAGGACACGGCTAAGCAATTCAGCTCCCTGTTACTGGGGGTTTATGAAGATGGCCAACTGCAATACGTTGGTAAAGTGGGGACAGGCTTTTCTGATAAGGTACAAAAAGAAATGATGGCTCAGTTTAAGCCGCTCATTACTGATAAAAGTCCTTTTAGCACCATTCCCGATGTTAACAAGCCATCGCGTTTTCGCCCGAATCCGCCCAAGGCTAAAGCTACGTGGCTAAAACCCGAACTGGTTTGCGAAGTGGCATTCAGCGAGGTGACCAGCGACGGCGTATTCAGGCACCCATCCTTCCAGGGGATGCGGGTTGATAAAAAGGCGAAAGATGTGATAAGAGAGTTACCCAAACACACAACCGATGTAGTGGACAGTCCAGACAAAGAACAGGAGGACAATAACATGACTGCACTCAAACCACTCAAAGAAAAAGAGAGAAAGACATTATTGAATCCAACGGATGAAACCCAGGTGCGCAAAATTTGCGGGCACGACCTGAAGTTTACCAACCTGAGCAAAATTTACTGGCCCGAAGATAAAGTGAGCAAGCGGGACATGTTTAACTACTATTACCAGGTTGCGGAGTATATTTTGCCTTACCTGAAAGATCGCCCCATGTCGCTTAATCGTTTTCCCGGCGGCATACATGGGCCAAGCTTTTACCAGAAGGATGTAAAAGACAAAGCGCCCGATTGGGCAAAGACCTTTCCATATACCACCAGAGAGGGCGAGCACAAAGAATATTTGTTGGGTACCGATGAAGCCAGCTTATTGTGGATGGCGTCATTGGGCTGTATTGAAATGAACCCATGGTTTAGTCGGGCACAATCGCCGGATAACCCGGACTATTGCGTGATTGACCTGGACCCAGACAAAAATACGTTCGACCAGGTGATTGAGGCGGCGCTGGAAGTAAAAAAGGTGCTGGATGCCATTGAAGTGCCGTCATTCTGTAAAACCTCCGGGTCAACGGGGATGCATATTTATATCCCGCTGGATGCGAAATACAGCTATGATCAATCGCAAATGTTCGCCCGGATTATTGTCGATATCGTCCACGAGCAAATTCCGGATTATACCAGTTTGGAACGGATGGTTGCCGCCAGGCATGGTAAAATGTACCTTGACTTTTTACAGAACCGTCCCGGAGCAACTATTGCAGGCCCTTATTCACTACGACCAAAAATTGGCGCCACCGTTTCGATGCCGCTGCACTGGGATGAAGTAAAACCGGGACTCACCATGAAAGATTTTACGATTTTTAACGCCATCGACAGGCTGAAGGTGGAGGGGGATTTGTTTAAAGACGTGCTGGGTAAGGGGATCGATCTTGAAAAAACGATCAAAAAAGCGAAGGAAATTTTTTGATCACCGCCGTGATTGAGACCATTAGTCTTAAGTCGAAAGTCTCAAGTCCGAAATAAAGAAAAATATAACTGGGACTTCTGACTAAAGACTATTGACTTAAGACTATCCATTGCCATCTCTAAAAGCTTCCGGGAAATGTTCAACTTCCTCAAAATCGCTTTTGCGGCCAAGCACCTTAAAGTTTTCAACGATGATTTCGGTGATATATCTTTTATGGCCTTCTTTATCTTCAACGGCGCGGGTTTTTAATTTCCCTTCCACGTAAATCAGTTTACCTTTCACCAATATTTTTGCTGCAATATCAGCCAGTGCGCGCCACATAATAATATTGTGCCATTCGGTTTGTTCGAGTCTTTTCCCGTCTTTATTTATAACTTCTGTGGTAGCCAATGGGAAGCTGCATACCGAAACATTATCAGCCAAATACCTTAGTTCGGGGTTTTTACCTAAATGGCCCACTAAAATAACTTTGTTAATTCCTGACATTATTTTATAGATTAAAGACTGTTAAGAGAAATACATGCGAAGTAAAATTGTTTTCAAGATTGAACGTTTCGCTGAAATAGTGTTTCGCAAAATAATTCGTCGGTTGCTTCAGCTCAACTAGGGTAAAAGATTAAATTATATCAAAGAGGTAATTATATTTATCAAAGCCCCGGAATTAGTTAATCAAATATAACGTTTAAAATATTATAATCATTGCGGAAGGTACTTATTTGTTGGCTACAAATACTGAGTATATAACGGTAATGTATTGTCCTTTAACTATTTGTGGGCTATCGCAGGCATATTCTTTTTGTATTTGTAAAAAACAATTGCATATATTTATGCAACCTATTACTATTATTTGCAATGAAAAAATTTAAGAAGGTATTGTTATATACCGTTATCCTGATTGTGTTGGCCATCGTGGTTGTATTGGCTTATGTTACTTTGGCTTTGCCCGATGTTGGCAAACCGGAAGACATTAAAATTGCTGCAACACCCGAAAGACTTGCCCGCGGCGAGTATTTAGCCAACCATGTTACACTTTGCGTGGATTGTCATTCACATCGCGACTGGAATAAATTCGCCGGGCCGATTATAGAAGGCACCACCGGCGGCGGCGGCGAACTGTTTGACGCTTCGGTTGGTTTTCCCGGGTCGGTTCACGTACCCAACATTACGCCCCATAACTTAAAGGATTGGACCGACGGCGAGTTGTTTCGCGCTATTACTACCGGCGAACGGAAAAACGGGAACGCCATTTTCCCGTTGATGCCCTGGCCCTATTACTCAAAAATGTGCCGGGAGGATGTTTATTCAATTATTACTTATATACGCACGTTTAAGCCGATCAACACCAGTTACCCAAAATCAACGCTTGATTTCCCGCTGAATATCCTGGTGCATACCATGCCGCAAAAGGCCACGCTGGGCGTATTGCCGCCTGAGAGCGACACGATTAAATACGGCGAATACATGACACGCTCCGCCGCCTGTATGGAGTGCCATACGCAGGAAGATAAAGGCAAACAGATCCCCGGGATGGAGTTTGCAGGCGGGCGTGAGTTTAAGATTAACGGCAATACCGTGCGCTCGGCTAATATCACACCTGATAACGGTACAGGCATAGGCAAATGGACCCAAAGTGATTTTTTAGCGCGGTTTAAATTATTCAGCGATCCCTCGAAGGCTGCCCATGTTTCGGGTGCCGATTTTCAAACCATTATGCCCTGGTACAAATTCAGCGGCATGAAGGAAACCGATCTGAAAGCTATTTATGCTTACCTGCGGACGATTAAACCTGTTAGCAACAAGGTGATTAAATTCCAGGCTAATAGCTTTGTTGCGGAGGCGAGTTCGAAATAGGGCGGGATACTGTGACGGATTTGAGAATCATAAATAGCTTAGTTATTCAATATTCTCTAAGTGTCGCCGAAAGCTTGCACCACAAATGAATTCCCAATCCGTGGTTAAAAGCACCATAGGATGTCATTAAAATTCCTTTCAGATCACTCTGCACGGATCGGATCGCGTAGATTACATAGGTATCGTTGCTCTCCTGTATATCTTTAAATTGATAGGTCTCAGCTATTTCAAATTCGTCCGGGCTAATGAGCTCACTTTGCTGGAGACATAATAAATTTTCATCCTTCAGGATAAAATCCAGGTCGTAGCCTTTGCTTTGCAAACCGATGATAGCCTGTAGCTTATTGTTGTAGTTTTCCATTTTGCTTTAGTGAAGGTGCAGATATGCAGATGACGCCAATGAGGCAGATAACCATAACCAGGTGGGTAGATACATATACAATTGCCATTTTTTTGAGATTAGTATAACGTTGTTTGGAGGTATACGAAACTAATGCCAACTCTATAAATAGCTGTATATCAATTTTTTATTTGTGAAAATTTGAGAAGATTGACGATATTTCGTTATTTGATGTGAAATAACGTTAAATTCAGATGTCCTCCTTGCGGATGCCCAATTTCTTTATCCTCGAGTGAAGTGTAGTGGGTAAAACTTCCAATATTTCGGCCGCGCCGCCGGCGCCGCTTATTTTACCTTTACATTTTTTAAGCACTTTTAGGATGTGCTCCCGGGCATTATCGTCGTTTGTTTTTAACCTGTCGTTCCCGGTGTCGAACCGGTTTTCCGGTTCACGGTTTGCGTATAGTTTTGGTAAAAAAATCTCTTTAATGAGTGGGCCATCGGTTAAAAGAACGCTCCGTTCGATCAAATGCTCCAGTTCCCTAACATTTCCCGGCCATTGATAATCCATTAAAGCTTGCAAAACGTGTGATGTTACGCCGGTAATCTCCTTGTGACATTTTACTGCATAGCGCTTAATGAAATGCGCGGCTAAAACGGCAATATCGTCTTTTCGTTCCCTCAAAGGTGGTATCAATACGGGGAAAACATATAATCGGTAATAAAGGTCAAGCCGGAAACGACCCTCCTCCACCTCTTTTTCCAGGTTACGGTTGGTGGCCGCGATGATCCGGACATTGATTTTAATGGGTGACCGGCCGCCAATACGCTCAATTTCCTGTTCCTGTAATACCCGCAATAGTTTAACCTGCAGGTCGGGCGGCATTTCGCCGATTTCATCCAGGAAGATGGTCCCTTTGTCGGCTAATTCAAATTTCCCAATTCGTTTTTCAGTTGCCCCGGTAAATGCGCCTTTTTCGTGCCCGAACAGCTCTGACTCAATCAGGCCAGCAGGCAGCGAGGCACAATTGACAACTACTAACGCGTTGGTGCGCCGCAGCGATAATTCGTGGATACTTTTAGCTACGCGCTCTTTACCGGTGCCGCTTTCTCCCAATATCAATACCGAAGTATCCAGTGGCGCCACGACAGACACCATATCCTGCACGCCAAGCATCTGGTGACTTTTGCCTATCATCCCCTCAAACGCCTTATGCTTTCTGCGATTTTCCGGTTGGTCTTTAAAACCTTTTTCCGGCGTCGAGGAAGCTTTCGGTTTTTGACCCAGCCAAATATTTTCGAGGGTTTTCAACAGCGCTTGTTGTACCCCGTTCATTAGCGAAAGGTGTTCAGGTGAGTATCCCTCAGGCTTCCTGCTGTAAAAGCACAGCGTAACAATTTCACTATTTGAAAGTAATAATGGAAAATTAAAAAATGATTGCAGCTGAAATGTGTTCGCAACAGCTTTCCTTGCAGGGTACTGAAGCCAAGCATGGTTAGCGGCATCCGCGTTGAAATATTCTGCTTTAATGGTTGAAAAACTCGCGTCCTGTTTAGCCTGGTAATCGGCCGGGTTTAGCCGCAAGCTTTGCAGGAGCGCCTCTTTACCAATGACCTGGTATTCATCAAAGCCGGTACGCATGAAGGAAATCTCTTCGTCGATGATTTTCCCTGGCCCAATTCTAACAAGCTGCAGGTAATCATAGGGAAGGTATGGCTGGAACGATTTAATTACTTTTAGCAATTTGGTGTCAGCATTTAAGGGCTCGTGCGCGATGTTTGACAATATTTCTTCAAGTCCATTTTGCTGTCTCAACCTGGATTCGATACTGTTCCGGTGACGGTAAAAGGCAACGTCGAGCGCAATCAGCAGGTCCTTTTCGCGGAAAGGTTTTACTAAAAATCCATAGGGCTGTGTAGCCTTAGCCAGCTCCAAAATGCTCTCCTGGAAATTAGCCGAAAGGTATACGAAGCCAATATTTTTATCCCTTAGTTTTTTTGCCAGGTCGATGCCATTTTGGGGGCCTTTTAGATAAATGTCCAGCAATACCATTTCGGGTCGCTCCAGTTCGATCAACTGGAGCGCTTCTGCCACAGAATCGGCAATAGCACAAACTTTGAACCCCGCCCTTGTCAGCGTAAGCTTCAAATCCAACGCAATCAGGGATTCATCCTCAACGATCAATATCTTTTTTTCCATCGGCTTTTAAAGCTACTCAAATTCCGGGCTAATTATTCACTACCTATAAAATTCGCAGTAAAAACCGGATTATAACGATATATCGTAACTCCAGCCATCATCTATGATATTTCGCCTATTAAATTTTACAAAAAACAATAATATCCTGATTATCAATTTATTAATAAACAGGGCAAGGTAATAGCATGCCGACGTTTAAACTGTAAACTCAATTTAAAATGATGAAACAAACCCTGCCAATTGGCCGCCCTTCGAAGGACCGTCAAGACCAACAAAGAAAATTTTACTTGCGCTCAGGCGTAACATTGAGCATTGTGCTCACCAGCGTAATAGCCAGCGCCCAGGACACAAAGACACAAGCAACACCCGCGCAAATGGTTGGCGCGCTTCATGCTGCTTTTGGTAAGCATCCAAATGCACGAGCGGTACACGCCAAGGGAATATTTTTTGAAGGCGAATTTACCCCGGCAGCCGATGCAAAAAACCTGACCTCGGCGCCGCATTTTCAAAAAACTTCCGTACTGGTGACTGTACGGTTCTCTGACTTTACGGGCATACCCGATATATCAGATACCATAGGCGCATCAAACCCGCGTGGCATAGCGATCAAATTTCATTTGGCCGATGGCAAAAGCACCGATATTATTGCACACAGCTTTAACGGTTTCCCGGTGGCTACCACCGATGAGTTCAGGGAATTTTTGCTGGCGATATCCAAAAGCGGTCCCGAGGCGTCACACCCAAACGCGATTGAACAATTTTTAGGCGCACACCCTATTGCCAAAACATTTTTAACCACTCAAAAACCGCCTTCGGTTAGTTATGCCACGCTTTCCTATTTTGGGGTAAACTCCTTTAAATTCATCAACGCCAAAGGAAATTCCTCCTACATCCGATACCAGATCATACCCGAAACCGGCGAGCAATTTTTGACCGCCGACCAGTTTAAACAATCCGGCTCCAATTACCTCTCCGAGGAGATCAAAGGGCGTATCAATAAGGGTCCGGCAAAATTTAGACTGTATGCACAGGTTGCTGAAAAAGGCGACCACATCGAAGACCCATCAATCGCCTGGCCGGATAATCGCAAACGCGTATTCCTAGGTACGATCACCATTAACGGGCTTGCTGATAATAGTCTTGAGCAAGACAAGGCACTGAGCTATAACCCGGGCAATTTACCGCATGGTATGGCCATAGCCGACCCAATGGTAGCCGACCGTGCTAAACTTTACCCTGTTTCGGTCAAAGAACGTCAGCAATAATAAAATATAATCAAAATATAAAGCGGGCCCGGCCCGCTTTATATTTATCTATTCCGGCTGTTTGCCAAAGGCAATGCCTAAGCGGTTCCATGCATTCATGGCGACGATTGCGAGAATAACCTGTGCGGTGGTTTGTTCGCCTAAAAGCGTTACCGCCCTTTCAAACACCTCGTCGCTTACCCCGTGCCTGGATATCAGGGTGACCTCCTCCGTGAGCTCAAGAAGAAGCTGATCAACATCGCTGAACCAGTTGCGCGCCTCCCGCCAGGCGCTCATTACAAATATGCGCTGGGGGTTCTCACCAAACTTAATAGCATCTTTCGTATGCGCGTTGAGGCAATATGCACAGCCGTTGATTTGTGATGCCCTGATTTTGATCATTTCACGCTGGATGCGTTCCAGTTGGGTGTCGGCCAAAAGCTTGTCTAGTTCGATTAGGGGTTTGTACGCTTGCGGCACTGCGGATAGCAGGCTAAATCTGGTTTTCATATGCTTGTTGTTTTTGTTTTAAATCAGGAATTAATAGCGATAACAATGCCAGCGATATGAACTCATTCACCATCAGCTATTTACCCAAAACAGCAGGTCGACTTTGCCAATATTTCGGATTTATGGAGGGTATTAAACGA
>Ga0206797_1131_pt1 | contig 12500 bp, 17 predicted proteins | sample Alteio_BWOrgCont_69_FD_152894 | JGI IMG/M metagenome (GOLD analysis project Ga0206797, IMG submission 152894) | Enriched cells from forest soil in Barre Woods Harvard Forest LTER site, Petersham, Massachusetts, United States -... | ecosystem: Environmental > Terrestrial > Soil > Temperate forest >...
ATATTCAGCAATACTAGAACCAATGAAGCCGGCGCCACCGGTGATTAGGAAATTACTCATTATTGTTCTCCTTAGATTCAATCATTAAAAAGATGACACCAGACGGTTCGACCTCGAAGGAACAGGGAATATTTAAGTACTTGCTCATAACAATGCTCCTTCATTATAATTACATTATTCTTTACTCATTGATTAGGATGCGCCGATTCCTTAATTTTTATTAGATAAATGGCTTTTTATAAATAACGATAAATATATTCCGGAATAAAGTATTCCACCCCGGTTAAAATATGTCCGATAACATTGGAATGGGCCTGCGCCAAAAGCTCAACAGCCCGAGAGATCATACCGCGCTGGGTATGTCCGGCCTTAATGACCAAAAGCACCCCTTCCACATGACTTCCGATAATTACCGCGTCCGTTACCGGAATCACCGGTGGCGTGTCGATCAAAACAAAATCATATTTAGCGCGCATGCTCGCGATCAACTCCCTCATGGGTGCCGAGGCTAAAAGTTCTACCGGGTTTGCAGCAACAGCCCCTGAAGCAATAAAACTCAAATGATTGATATCATCCAAACTAAATAAAATCTCATCCAGGCTTGCCTCTCCTTGAAGAAACTCGCTTAAGCCCTTGCGATGAGGCGCTCCCAGATAATGCAGCAATTGCCCTTTCCGCAAGTCGGCATCAATCAAAACAATGCGTGGTTTATGGGTGGCATGGGACATGGTGACTGCCAGATTTAAGGCTGATACTGTTTTGCCCTCTGAGGCAATTGAACTGGTGATGGCAATGGTCTTGGGCGGTTTGCTTTTATTTAAGGAAAGCACATTGGTGGTAAGTATTTTATACTGTTCTGAAATAACGGCCTTTGGATCGAAATAAGAGACTAAACGCGCGTCCAAATTGGAGGTTTCAAGCTTATGCACAATCATTTGTTCGTATTCCTTGATCTTGACGATCTTTTCCATATGCAAAAGGCTTTCCTGTGTCGCTTTTTGCAAGGCCCGGGTAATTTTTCCCATTAGGTCTGATCTCCTGTAAGTAAAACGGCTGGTATAGACTTTTGCAGTTTGTTAAATTTGTTGTTTAATTTATCGATATTGGCCTGCAAAATTGCTTCCCTATGGTCCATATTGATCGAAGACTGGTCTAGTTTGGATTTGACGCTGTTGTTTAATCCATCAAGCTTATTTTCCAGGCTGTTGTTTATATTTTTGATCACGGCCTCATCTTTTTGATTGCGATCATCAATAAAAGATTGCAAAGCATTAAGCTTCTTGGTCAAGAGTATAATTTGAATTTGCTGCCGTTGGATTCTTTCATCCATACTGGAGAATATGCTGTTTTTAATTGTAACTATATTAGAAGACAGGTTTCCTAAAAAGAATACCGCTGTAAGTGCTATAACAGAGCCCAGTATTAAAAAAACATAAAGCCGCATTTTCCCAATGACAGGGGTTTGCTCTACCGCTTGCGGCTGTGAAACTTCGGTGTTTATTATTGGCGGTTTTTCTTCTAATTTAGAAAATCTTCTGCTCATACAACGGATATCTCCTTATTAGGACTTTTTACAATGCTTAACAGTTGCATCGGAGACTCTCCAATGACTTCCTGCATGATGTGTTCATCAATGATTTTTAAACCATCAACATAACCCGTCAAAAGGGCGAAATCGCAAATTTGATTGATCAAACGCGGAACACCTTTAGAAAATTGAAATACCAGATCAAGAGCTTCCTTAGAAAAATATTCCCGATTGCTTTGGCTAGCTACTTTAAGCCGGTGGAGTATATATTCCTGCATCTCTTCAAAGGCAAGTGGTGAAAGATGAAAATAAATCGCTACCCTTTGGCGCAACTGTTCTAAGCGGCTTAAACCCAGTTTCTGTTTCAATTCCGGTTGACCAATTAAGACAATTTGGATCAATTTTTCTTTTTCGGTTTCCAGGTTTGAAAGCATGCGCACTTCTTCTAATACCGCTGGCTTTAAATTTTGGGCTTCGTCAATGATCAAGACCACATTATGCCCATGATGGGCTTGGGCTAAGAGGTAGTCATTCAAACAGGAAAGCAGTCTGGCCTTAGAAAACCCGGGTTGAAATTCAATCTCCAGGTCTTCCAGAAGGGTCATCAATAAGTCCTTGCCGTTGACATGGGTATTGGTAATGAGCGCTATCTCTGTGTTTTTATCCAATTTATTAATTAACGCTCTGGAAACCGTGGTTTTGCCAGACCCGATCTCACCGGTGATCACAATAAAACCTTTGCGCAGATTGATGGCATAAAGTAGGCTGTTTAAAGCTTCTTTATGTTTATTGCCTTCAAAAAAGAACCTTGAATCAGGGGTCAGGTTAAACGGCGGTTCTTTGAATTCGAAATATTCAAAATACATATTCGGCCTTTAAATTTTAATAAACCCGTGGACCATGATGATAAAAGCAACCATCAAAGTCCCGGTACTTAACATCCAAAACAGGGTCCACTTGTTTTTTTCTTTTACTTCGCATAGAGATTCTTCCGTGTTTATTTTGGATATCACCCCCAATAGAGGAACGCCTAAAAACGCGCTGGCTTCCTGAACATCTAAAAATGACCTGTCCAAAAATCCGGACATTAAAATCAAGCCTCCTCCAGCCCCAATGCCTAAAAATAATCCCATCACGATGATCAGAAGGACGTTCGGTGAAATGGGAACAAGCGGCACCCGTGGGGGATCAATGATCGTATATTTGGTGCCTTCTTGGGAAGATTGTAATCTTTGCGTGATTTTGGCAGTCTCAAGCCTTTGCAATAAAGTATTATAAATAGTTTCATTAACATCAACGTCTCGGGCCATGACATTGTCAAGTTTATCTATAAGCGCTACTTTATAAAGGTCTTGTGTCTCCCCCGCCACTTCAGCTTTGGCTGAATCAGCTGCTGTCTTGTCCCCTCCAATGGTGTCTAAAGTTTTCTGGATCTGGTCAACCAGGGGATTGGTTGAACCGGCTGAAAGCCTAACACCTTCGCTGTATTGCAAATTATCTTTTTTTAACTCTTCTAACTTTTGGTTGATCTGGGCCCTTAATTCCTTGACCATGGGGTGCTCCTCGGTCGAATCAATCAAAAGAGTATTAAGCTTGTCTTTAAGCTCAGCTATCTCGGCCGATCTGATCTTACCGAGATAAACATGTAATTGTTCTTCAATGAATTTAATGGCATCAGAAGTTTCTTTGTTCTGGATACTGACATTGCGTTCGATAAAAATGTCAGTCACGTTTTGGACAACAGCCTGGGCCTTTAAAGGATCATTGGTGGCATAAGAGAGGTCAATGATATTGGCTTCACGCAGATTTATAGTGATATCTTTGCGTAATTTAAGGACAAGCCTTTCAAATTCAAAAGTATTTTTAACATTCCTGTCCAAATTAAGTCGTTTGACTAATTTGACCAAGCTGTCCCATCCTAAAATGGTCTCCCGGATTTCCTGGGACCTTTGGGTCATGGTAGAGGCAATGGCAATGTTGTTAAACAAGGGATTGTCTGATTTGCCTTCCTGAACCAAGATGGTGGTATTGGACCTATAGACCTTAGGCAGCATAATACTCAAGCAAATGCCTAAAATAAGGCCAATAAAGGCGGGGATGATCAACATCCATTTCCGCCTGAAAAACATCCTTAAGTACCCATGTAAGGGTTGACTAAAATCTTGCATTAAAAAGCTCCTATATCAAAGGGCATATATACTAGCTGCCGTACCTGCTGCCTGGCCAATGGGTTGAGTAACAGGGTTAAGAAACCGCGCCACTTTTGCCCACAAGGTTGCCGGCAAATAAAGCGTATCACCCGGCTTCATCACATAATTTTGCCGTAAATCTCCCTTATAAAGCAACGCGAAAACATTAACCTTGTGAAGAATGACCTTGCCATTGTCTGAAGGCGTAAAAAGAGTGGCTTTTTCGGTTGCGGCGGTCAATTGAGGCAAATTAGCGGACAATAAAGCATCCCGGACGGTGATGGTATCGCCTCTCATGTAAATTTTCCCCGGCATCCCGACTTCACCAACGACATACACCACCTTGCTGTTGTATTCAGTGATCACCACCGTTACATCAGGCTTGATGATGTATTTTTCCAAACGTTTGGTAATCACAACCGCGGCCTGCTCCTTAGTTCTGCCCGATACTAAAATATCGCCCACAAATTCAAATTGGATTTTACCTTCCGTATTGATCGTATACTTACCGCTAACTTCCGGATGACGCTGCACGGTGATGGTCAGCACATCATTAGTACCTAATGTATAACGGTTGTCTTGCTTTTCATTGGCAATATAGGCCTGGGAGGCTTCATAGGCCTTGGTTTCCGGACTAGCATAAACCAAACCGGAACACAGGAAGACCAAACTAACTAGTAAGAATTTCATGCAATTGGCGTATCTGAATAATGTCATTGTCATCATAAACCCTCCAGCTTCTCCAATTACGGAGAGGCTTTTTGATCTTACCCATTTTTTCCCATCTCATAATGGTTTTGGCGCTAATGCCAACCATTTGGGCTACCTCAGTAATAGTCATGCGCTTTTTTATGTCACTTGTGGCCATAGACGGATTTAATACCTATCAGGTGATATTTATTGGCAAATTATGACTGCGGGGAGAGCCTAAATCAATTGTACCTGGGTATAACAGGAAGATTTAAGTCATTCAGGAATGGTCCAGGACATGCCATGACAAAGGATGCGGGTAGCTATAATGCAGAAAATTACTATTTAGTTTGCGGAAGCTTTGATTCAAACACCCTGATTTTTAGTCATCGTTGGCGATCAGTTCGGTTTTCCTCAAATACTTTTTAGAAGCTTCATAAAGCTTTACATCTGCCGTACAGAACAAATCATATTCCGTTGTAATGGCCGCAGCCAATTGGATAGCATCGCCGGAACGCAGTGGAAACCCCTTTAGAATTTTAATGGTATTTTCTTCCAAAGCATTATTAAACGCTGCCACATGAAAGAATATATAATCTGCTTTGACATCTTTACAGACTTTTTTAAGCCCTGGAGCATCTAAAAGACCTTCCCTCTTGATCCTATAAAACACATGGTGGATTTCAATCCAAGTCACCGGGGACACAATCACAACGCTGGCCTCTCCCAACAACTCTGATAAGCGTTGGGCCCCATACTCTTCAATAATATATTTCTTAACAAGAGCAGAGGTATCCAAAAAAAGTTTCATTCCCGTTCCTCATCCCGGTATTTGACAACCAACTTCGAAGCCGAAGCCTTATTCTTCAAGATTACCTTAGGGGAAACTGTTTTCCATGAAGGAATTTTAATGTTTTCATTCCTCGGAATGATTTCCGCCACAGGTTTGTTACGGACCATAATAATCACCTGGTCTCCTTGCTCAACTCTTTTTAGATAACCTGAAAAATGGTGGGTCAATTCGCGGACGTTAACAGCTATCATAGGTTCAACCTCCTTTTGAATAAAGTCTAACATATGTTAGACAAAATGTCTACATTATCTTAAAGAAAGCCCTCTTTAAGGTAAATGATTAGCTGATCGAGAGGTCTGTCATCCCCGAATGTTTTAATCGGGGATCCATAAAGTTAATAAAGTTATTGATATCCGTCGCTGATTGGTTAATAATAAAAACATGTTCGATGGTATAATTCTAACCGAGCAAAGCAAAGAAGAACTAATCCGCATTATTCTCGAGCAAGACAAGAAGATCAAAGAACTCGAGCAAAAAGTTAAAGAACAACAGCAACGCAATGTTGAGAAGTTTGTTAAGACGAATGTCAAAAAGAAGCGCCGGATGCGGCCTGGGCAAAAACAAGGCCATGTTGGTATCACCCGCCCGTTACCCAAGCATATCGATGAAATCTTTGAACAAGAATTAAGCACTTGCCCGCATTGCCAAAATCATTTAAAAGAATCCATCGAAGTCATTGAGCACACTCAAGAGGACATTATTCCGGCCCGTGTGGTTGTGCGTAAGTACCGTCGTCATCGGTATTACTGTTCTTGTTGCCAAAAAGTTGTGACGGCAACATATCATCCTGCTCAAGTTCCTGAAGGCAGATTGGGCGCCAACGTTTTAGTTCAAGCAGCGATATTAAAGTATTACCATTGCCTGCCGTACCGAAAGATTGCCTCTTTAATGCAAGATATGTGTGGACTTAAAGTAAGCCCTTCGGCATTGGCGCAAGCCTTACAAAGGATAAGCCGATGGCTAAAGGTGGAAGAAAAAGTTATTCTTGAAGCCATCCGTGGCTCACCACGGGTGCATATTGATGAGACAGGCTGGCGATTGGATGGGATGAACCATTGGTTATGGGCCTTTATCAATGAATGCGTGGCCTATTACAAAATAGAGGCATCTCGAGCAAGGCGTGTTGTCAAAGAAGTATTACCCGAAGGGGTTCAAAGGACAATCATTACAGATTTTTATGGAGTCTATTTTAATCTACCTTATAAGAGGCAGAAGTGCCTGGTTCATTTATTGAGGGAATTCCGCAGTTGCAGCCAGAGTGATGGGTCTGTTGAGTATCAAGAAAACTATAAGAAGATCAAGAGATTGCTTAATGATGCAATCAGATTGCAAGGTCAAAGCAGTCAATTGGCTGAAGATATTTACCAACGGCGAGTTAGATGGATCAAAATGAGATTGTTTATATTCATGCACGGCAATTACCGCAATAAAAATCTACAGCGTCTATGTAAAAGATTCTCAAAATTCTGGTTGGATATGTTTGTATTTTTAGAAGACCCGAAAGTCGCCTGGAATAATAACCTGGCAGAGCGAATGATTAGGCCTAATGTTATCTACCGCAATCGATCTTTTGGTAATCGCTCAAAGGCTGGGGCCCAAGCCCATGCAACGCTTATGTCGCTTATTCAAACATTGATTCTGCAAAAACAAAATGTCTGTGAATTTTTACGTTCAGCTTATGTGATTCATCGACAAGGTGATCCAGCTTCTCGCCTTGTCCTGGATCCCCGATTAAAACATTCGGGGATGACAGACCTCTCGATCAGCTAATCATTTACTCTTTAAGAAAGCCTCCTTCGCCTATAACGGTAGCGAAGGAGGCTTTTCTTAAAGCATTATTCTTACTCTATCTGTTATCTAGTTGTTCTAAACAACACCTCGATGCTTCCATTACGCCGGATTTTCCTGTCACCAAACACTCCTTTTATGATCCTATCCGATGGAACACCAGCTTGGATCAACGCAGTAAGAACTGCATTGAAGCGGGCACTGTTGCTTCCTCTAGCATCGATCCCAATCTGCAGGGATGGATTCTGTTTTACATAGGCCGCAATATCCGACACCTTTAACATATCAACACTTCGAATATCGTTCTGGTGGGAATCGAAATAAAATTCCCTATAAAGCGTCCAAGAATACACATTACCTGTCAAGCCTTGCTCACCAGCTTCTCCTTGAGGACCTGTTGCTCCCATTACACCCGAAGGACCAATCTCACCAGCCACTCCAGCAGTAGTACTGCCTTGAGCACCCTGGGCTCCAACCACTCCCTGGTCACCCGTTGGACCTTCAAAACCCGTAGGGCCAGTAGGACCAACCAAGGCGGGACCTACATCTCCTCTATTTCCCATCGGACCTTGATTGCCTTTTGGACCAGCAGAACCATTAGGACCAGCAAACCCAGCTGTACTAGCACCTTGTTCGCCTGTTTCCCCAATGGCCCCTCTCACACCTTGTGGGCCAGCATCTCCGGTTGCTCCCATAGCACCTCTTTCAATAGTTCCGCTATAACCCCTGGGACCCGCGACACCTTGGTCGCCTGTGGGACCGGCAGGACCTGTTTCACCACGAGCACCGCTTAATGCCGCACCTGCGCGGCCGGTTGCTCCCGTGTAACCCTGTTCTCCAATAGGACCAGCAGGGCCTGTAGGTCCACGTGGACCTACAATATCAGTGTTATACCCACGTACCATATAACCTTCCTTAGCATCTGAATAAGTCGCAGAGGGCGCATAGAAGCTGGGGCCAATGACGATCTTTTGGACAATATTGTCCTCATCACCATCAATAACCTGGACAGTGACATGTTGTCCCGCCTTTAAATCTTTCACAACCAGGAAATCCCTGTCCTCGTTATCAGTCACGCGAGTTTCATCCTGATTGATCCGGAATTCTCTCGTTTCTTCTCTGCCTTGGGGCAAATCCATCCTTAATTGCAATATCCCTTCCGTAGAATTCACCATCCCAATCGTACCTGATACCTGATGCATACCTGCCAACTCAGCAGCCTGGGCTGAGCCGGCAATGAATACCGCAGCGGCCGCGGCCACGAAAAACATTTTTAAATAATTTTTATTCATGAGACACCTTCCTTCTTGTATGGGCAGTTTGTTTGTTATTTTCTTTTCATTCTATATTAGCCTCCTTTCGAACTCTAGAATGGCATATTAATAGATGGCCCAAAAATATCAATTGTACCGGGGTATAATAAAAAATCCCCGAAGGGAATGATCCATCGGGGATTAACAGGAGCGTATTAGAACAAAAAATTTTTATTTTGGAGGTTAGCTCACCGTCGGACGCTTTCAATGATGATCATAGATGTATTTCCATCTCTTTTATAAGCTTCTTCTATCATACCCAACAATTCTTTGGCGCCTTTATAACCAGGTTTGAGACTTAAACACTTGTGAAGTTCATTGATGGCTGCTTTATTGTTTCCCAATCCTACATAGATCAATGATAAGTTAAAATAATACACAGGCAAAAGACCCTCAGGAATGCCCAATCTACCCACATTTTTATAACAATTTTTGGCTTCACCATATTTTTTCTCAAAAAGATAGGTCTTGCCTAAACCAAACTGGGCCATCGTATTGGTGGGGTCTGCCTTAAGTATTTCTTTATATAGATCTTCTGCTTCGTTATATCTGCCTTGTTTAGCAAATATTTTGGCTCCTACCAGTTGAAAATCAATATTGGCTTTTTCTTCAGGCGTAATCGTCCACGCTTGAGCAGAGGCTGGCAGTTGGTGACAAAATAGTATTGAGGTCACTAGTAAAAAAACAATCTTATTTTTCATATTTCCTTCCAAAAAATAAAAAACCCTCGCCAGAAAAAATTCATCGAGCGATGGTTTTGACTGCCACTTTTAGCTTTGCTCATTGTTTTAGATTTTACTCTAAACAATACCCTTGTCAATGTGTAAATTATTATTTTACAAAGACTTGTGGCAATGTGGAGATCCTAAATGGATCATGGGTACTGCAGTTGCATGTCTAATCTTCTTTCTCTTCCCAATTATCAGGAAGGGCTTGGGACGTTTTGCCCTTTAATAAATCATATTCTTGGGCTTCTATAAACAACAGCTCAAGTTCTGATTGTCTCTTTTGATAAATAGATGACATTTTATCCTTCATAAACACTTTCTATCATCCTGGCTGAAATTCCTATCCGCCCGTATATCAAAACCTTTATGCATTTGGATTTCTTTAATATTTAAGCCCCCTGCCTTTCGGCATCTATAGCTCTTTTATTGTCTAATAATGACAGCCATCGCGAATAGGCAGGGGTAAAAATCATTCTGACACTATGACTTTTTAAGTTACCTCAATTCTGTTAAGACTCCTCTTAGTTTTGGTTCCTTTTGTCTTAATTCCGTCCTTCTTTGGCACTGGGATTTTATCTTTCCTTATAATAGACAGGTCATTAATTTTTGCTGCTACGGTGAAGTCCTTCTCAGAAAGTCCGCCTACCTCATGTGTCATAAGCCCAACACGCAGATTGCGATATTGCGTCAAATGGATATCCGGATGATGCTTCTCATCTTCCGCAATAAGAGCAATACGATCAATCAGATCAACGGCGCTCAAAAAATCAAGTAATATAAATTCACAGTAGATCATTTTGTGGTCGTCCGTGAATTGCCAGCCATGCAGATTATTTAAGTACTCCCTTGCTTTGTTAGCCGTCAATAATATAGGCACTTCAAATCTTTTAACTGATGTTTTTTGTTCTTTAAGGATCCGGCCTTGATGTTCTTTCTGATACCCAAAATCAATCTTGTTCTGGGGTAATGAAAATATTCTACCTTTGTGTGAATTTTTTCTGGCTGGTTTTTGCATAGGATCTGCCTTTCTTTCTCATGTCATGTTCACTTAGCATATTGGTATTCTAGGGATGGATTAAAATGAATCAATTGTACCGGGGTATAAGATGTCAGCGATGGATAGTTAAACGTTAGAGGGAAGTATGACTTGAAGATCAAGCAAGTTTAATGGTATTTAAAAGCCTTTGGATGTCAAAAGGCTTAGAGACAAACCCGCTGATCATGGGCAAAAGGCCTTGTTTATTTATTTCTTTCTCCAGCGATGGTTTGCCGGAAATAAGAATAATTTTGGCCTTGAAAGTAATATTTTTTATTATTTTTAATAAATCTACACCATCAAGGATGGGCATTTTAATATCAAGCAAAATTATATCATAGACGTTTTTTTTAATGAGTTGTTTCCCTTCAAAGCCATCAAAGGCAGCCTGGACCAGATAACCTTCAGATACTAAAAGGTCAGACAATTCTTCAGACAATTCTTTGTCATCATCAATAAGAAGTATTTTTCTTTTCATTTTGTTTATCTTTTCTTAGGTAGGGAAACAGTGGCCGTGGTGCCAATGCCTACATCACTTTTGATATTAAATTCACCGTTATGCAACATCACAATTTGCTGGCAGACCGTAAGACCTAGCCCTGTGCCTTTGGCCTTGGTTGTAAAAAAAGGTTCCTGTATCCTCTTGAGATCCTCCTCAGGAATGCCTATCCCATTGTCGTTGAAATAAATCCCTAATAATGCACTTTCATCAATTTCCAGACCTACCGTTATCAGGCCGTTTTTCTCTGATGTCGCATCAAAAGCATTGTTTAAAATATTGCTGAAAAGCTCTCTCATCAGCAAGGGGTCCGCGTCGATGGTGACATCTGGTCTTCCCATTTTCTTGATGAGTTTAAATTTTCGATTACTGTTCCGTTTTTTGATGGTCTCTATACATTCATCCAGGACATCAGAGATATTGACCACATCATAATGCGGAGTCTTTAGCCTTGAACAAAACAAAAGATTACTGATGATCTGGTCGCTTTCCAGCACTTTTTTCTCAATGCTGTCAAGATGCTTATCAATAGGCAAGTCCTGTTTCTTTCGACGGATATTCTGCATGGCAATATTTATGGCGGCCAATGGGTTGCGCAGTTCATGGGCCACGGTGGCGGCCAAGGTCCCGATGTCCGATAAACGTTTGGACTGGGCCAAATCCAGATGGGCGATATTCATTTTATTTTCTATATCAAACTTATCAATACCTTCCGCGATCAAGGGGGTGAGATTTTCAATGAATTCAATTTTGTTTAAATGGACCATCCCTGATTTTTCATCCGCCAAATGAATGGTCGCTATTATTTTACCCTGGTTATAGATAGGAATTACAGCCACTGACATAAAACCATTTTTAACGCGGGCATTAAGGAACTTTACTTTTGATTTCTTTGAAATTCCGGCAACGAACTCTCGCGTGTTATCGCAACGAAACGCGCCTTTGGCGGTAATGGCCGTTGAATATTCCTCCTCTGTATGGGCATTTAAAAGGGAAAGCCCATTTTCAAGCTTCCAGAATTCCGGCTTAAACCCTTGAAAAGAATCATAATGATACGCCTCCTTGTCCTTAATGACCTGAACCCCTACACAGCGGCACCGTGACCAATCCATCAGCGACCGGACCAAGCTGTCCGCGTATTCATTTTGGGAAATTTTCTTGTTTAATAATTTCAAAAGCTTATTACTCGCGTAAACGTGTCTTTCACTGGCTTGCCGGTCAGTAATTTCATGCTTTAATTCTTCATTCTTGCCGATCAGCTGGTTCGTCCGCTGGCTAACCTGAAGTTCTAAAGATTCATTATATTTTTCAAGCTTGCCTTCTATTTTTTTTCGCTCTGTAATATCACGGATATTGCATTGAATGACTTTCTTGCCATTGACAGCATAAACATTGTTGACAAATTCTACCTGGACCTTCTTGCCCTCCTTGGTCATAAGGGGAAGATCTTCAAAACGTATATACTTTTTAACCTGTAATTCTTTAAAGCGGGCCTTAGGGACTTCCTTAAATGGAAAAATGTCCCAGAAATCCTTGACTATCATTTCCCTATGGGAATAACCCAACAATTTAAGCAAAAAAGGATTAGCATCATCGATTTTACCTGTCTGGGCATTTAAAATCGCTATCCCGTCTCGGGCGGTCTCAAAAAGTCTGCGGTAACGGACCTCAAAGTTTTGTCGAAAAACGCTCATTAAAGTCTCTGTTTCGGATTTTATTTCGATAAGTAGTGGGGGTCATTTCAAAGATTTTCTTGAATTGGCGGCTAAAAGATTCGCTATTTTCATATCCTAATTTTTCAGCAACCTGGTTGACATTATAATCCAATTTGACCAAAAAAGTTTTGGCCTTCTCCATTTGAAAATTTAAACGATAA
>Ga0206797_1049_pt1 | contig 12306 bp, 1 predicted proteins | sample Alteio_BWOrgCont_69_FD_152894 | JGI IMG/M metagenome (GOLD analysis project Ga0206797, IMG submission 152894) | Enriched cells from forest soil in Barre Woods Harvard Forest LTER site, Petersham, Massachusetts, United States -... | ecosystem: Environmental > Terrestrial > Soil > Temperate forest > O...
AACCATTTGCGCCAGCGCTGACTGTGATTGTTTGATTTTGTTGTTGCTGCGTCTGTGTAAAGTTTGCTGACACTATCAAATTAGCGTTCATGGTAACTGTTGTTGTAGTCGTCTTTCCTGATGCCGCACCACCCCATCCACTAAAGGTGGATCCATTGCCTGGTGTTTCCGTTAGAGTAACATTGGTGCCTGCTGTATAAACTCCGTTTGTTGGTTCTGGATTAGCAGAAACTGTACCACTCCCAGTCACATTTGTTGTTAAAGTAAATTTATTCGGCACCTTGCTATTGTTAACCGTGACAACGACCGGAGCGGAAGTTTTTATTCCACCGAAACCACCGACGGCAACTACAATTAGTGTATGCTGGCCACTAGCAACCGTTGTTGTGTCCCAAGTGGTCATATAAGGAAATGAGGTTAACTTAGGGCCTAAATTATTTCCATCTAATTGAAATTGCACAGAAGCAACCGGCACACCCACACCAACAACCGCTATTGCATTAACTGTACCAGAAACCAGCCCAGCTATCGGACTGTAGATCGTGACTTTGAAAGGCTTAAGTGGTGATGGTGGGCTAAAGCTGGCTGAAATAGTGTGATTAGCTGTGACATCGGTGAAAGTATAACTTGTCACGGCACCCACAGAATTTCCGTCGACAAGTACGCTGGCAACCTGATAATTAGGATTAGCTGTAATGGTAAATGTCTGGTTTGCTCCGTAATTGACACTTACTAATCCTACATTACCAGAAGGAGTAATCGTACCGTTTGCCCCGGTACTCACCGTGATTGTCTCAGGAGAATTCTGACTTTGCGTAAAATTAACCGCTACAGTCGCAGCGCTATTCATGGTGACTGTTGTAGGATTAGTCGTTGTCGATGCGACAGGACCAGTCCATGAACTGAATTGATAATTGTTGTTTGGGTTAGCAGTCAAAGTAACCACTGTCCCGGCATTATATGGACCACTGGCAGCGACACCATTAACTGTCTGTACCACAGTACCATTGCTAGGTGGAGCGATAGTCAAGGCATATTGTACAGCTGAGAAGGTAGCTGAAATAGCGTGGTTAGTTGTGACATCGGAGAAGGTATAGCTTGTCACGGCACCTACAGAGGCGCCATCGACAAGTACGTCGGAAACCTGATATTTGGGACTAGCCGTGATGTTAAATACCTGGTTTGCTCCATAATTAACGCTTACTGTTCCAGAAGCACCGGAAGGTGTCGTGATCGTACCATTTGCTCCGGCGTTGGTGGTGATTGTTTCTGTTTGTAAGCTAAAGTTCGCAGTTATTGTCACGTTCGCCACAATATTGATTATGTTGTAGGTGTAAACTCCCCCTGGTCCTGCATTCAAGGATGATGGAAGTAACAATGTATTCCCTATAAGAAGAGAAGAAACCGTGTAGCCAGCTTGAGGAGTAATAGTCACCAATGATGAACCGCCAGATTTAACATTAGAAGGATTTACTGATATAGTTCCCACATTGGCAGGGGGGACTGGGTTGACGGTGATGTTGTACTGATTAGAATTCTGAATTTGCGTAAAATTAGCCGATACAGTTTCATTAGCATTCATGGTAACAGTCGCAGTGTTGGTCCCTGATACTGCGGTTGCTCCAATCCATGAACTTAATTGAAAATTGACATTTGATGGAAAGCCTGTCAAGGTCACAACGTCCCCTGGATTATATAATGCTTGACCATTGCTTGCTCGACCATTAACAGCTGTTACAGATACGCTGCCATTGGCTGGAGGAGTTATCGTCAATGCAAATTGAGATTGTGATGCTTGATTAACCACCACCGTAATTGTTGAAGATGTCACAGGATTACCGTTACCATCTGTAGCGGTGGCATTAAAGGAATACGAACCTGCAGGGACATTGTTTAAAGTCGTACTATAGGGACTGTTGGTCAATGTAGCACAAACATTATTATTAGCACAAATACCGTTATTGGTCGTGTTAGAGATAATAACTTTAGCGATTGTCCCGCCAATGGCTGCTATAGGGTTAGCTGTCAGGACAATGGTCGCGGGGGCGGTGTAAGAATTCTGGTCTGCTGTTAGACCCACCGTCATGCCGCCGCTTGAGGAGCAATTGTTTGTTGAGCAGGTTTGCAATGCCCCTAATTCAGGTGTGGAACTCAGGTTGATGGGTGCCTGGCTCATGGGAGGATCTATATATTCAGACAAAACCGGCAGCTCATCCGCGGAAAGGATCCCGCTTTGACCAATGGATTGAGATGAAGGCAATAGGTTATAATTTTGATTGGCTAAAGAAACGAAACCAGGATCATTCGACGCATTGGTGAGAGTATTGTTGGTAGTCCCATTAAGGCCAAGACCATCAGTAATGCCGGTAAAAGGATTATTAGGATTAGCAATATTCCATCCTGGCGATATCCAGTTATTGCCAAAATAAGCAGCTATAGGCCCGTTTGGCAATAAACTATCAGGGGTCGTGGAGTATATAATATTATTACGTGCGTCGAGCGTAGCACCGCAGGTTGCGGTGGCTCCATTATCGAATAAAAAGAATGGTTGGAAACCACCAGGGTTTTCGTTGACTATAGTATTGTCATGAAAATGCACCGTACCACTGCGATCAGTACCAATACGTCCCTGGTCACCACAGTAGTGGACCATGGTTGTTAATCCATTAACATAGTAGATATTACCGTAGATATCGACAGTTTGATAGGAAGGTATTATAAATGTAGTGGACTGATAATTTTCCGCGTCCACTAAATCATTGGCATGCCCACCGCCGCCGTCGAACTCATTATAACGGATAATAGTGCCTGCCGAGCGGTCCTTAAGGCCTGAATTACCGGTTGCTCCTAAACGCAGGGGGCCATATTTATTGTACTGATAAAGGATGTTGATACCTTCCATATAAGATTCGTGGACTCCAACTCCACCACTAATAACACCATTGCCCGTCATGGTATTGGAATCTAGCGTGATATCTGTAAGACTTTTTATCCAGCCATTTCCAGCGCCAAAAATACCGCCAGAATTGTCATGGACATAACAGCCCTTAATAATGATATGATCGCCATTATCAATATTAATACCATAAGGGGTATAAAGCTGAACTATATTGCCTTGATTATCGATGTATGAAGGGTGAGGGAAGGTTTGACAATAGGCAGAATTATCGTTATCACAACTATAACCACCTGTAATCTCAAAGTTACTAAACGTAAACCAACCAGGGTTCCAGAACCACCCTCCATAATCTCCACCTTCTGGCTGTCCGTTGCCGGCGGCGCCGATTGTTACGACTCCCCCGGCAGCACCACCCGGCTTGCTTGGCCACTGTGAGCTGGTTGTTGGTAATGAGACCTTTCCATTAACCATAATGGAAGCAGCGCTGATAATTGGCAATTGGCCTGTAGCAGGGTCAGGCATACCCTGGATCGTAATAGGTTGTGCTTGTGTACCACGTACTAGGATCGTGGGCTTTTCATAATAGGGGATAATATTATTGTTGGCATCTCTGTTGGGATACACATCGACCACATCTCCCGGGCCTAATTGCGACCAATTCAAAGCGCCAAGGCTGGTATAAGGTTCACCAGGACCAATTTTATAAACGGTTGGTCCTTTGTTAGCAGTGGCGGTGCTAAACAGAAGCATAGGTGAAGGTGAATAGATCGCTTGATTAGAGTACTGGACCGTTCCTACTCCAGATGTGGCCGTACAGTTTGGACTGCCTACGGCACACAAACGCACAAAATAAGAAGTCGCAGGTTTTAGGAACTGGTTTGTCAATGTATAAGAGGTTGCTCCCTGCGGGGTTGTGATATATTGAAGTGTATCATCGTGATTCGTAAAGAATGTTGGAACTATCTCAACGTTGAAAGATGCTGTTCCATTATTTGGGTCGCTCCAGGTAACGGTGGCACTGGTCATGAATTTGCCGCTAGCGCTATCATAGGCACTGTTATCAGTGACTGCCACATTGGTGGGAGGCAATGGTACTCCAACTGCCGCTTGGGTCACGGCATAGGCAGGTGCGCTGTAGTTGCCGTTAGCATTATAATCTTCCTCACGTATACGGTAATAATATCCTGTATTAGGTGCAAGATTGGTATCGATCCAGGTGTTCAGGCTTCCTAGAGGATTGCCAAGGCCATTGATCAAGGCAACTATTTGATAAGAAACGTTGTCTGTAGATCGTTCAACAACATAGGTACTATTTCCTGGTGAAATAGAATAGTCCATAAAGCTTAATGTAATGGCAAACAATGAAGCAGCTGGTTGGGCTGTAACCACCACAGCGGGCGTTTTCCAAGAAGGAGCTGCCATAGTGGTTGCTGATGCTGCAGTGCTAGCTGCTGAACTGCCAAAAGCATTGTCTGCTGTCACTTCATAACTATAGGTAATTTGAGGATAGCAAGACTGGTCTGTAACAATATTTGAACCCGCTGGCAAAGTCATTAGCTTGGCGTAAGCCCCACCGTTGGTGGATCGCCACACTGTAATAGAAGTCTCACCAGAGGAGCCAACGGTTGGTTTCCCGCCAGGTCCCACACGGTCCCAGATTAAGGCGACTTGCGTATCTGATGTGGCAAATGCCTGCAGATTGATAGGTGTCGGTGCCAGATTAGGATTCGGGCCAAAAGTCCCTGTGACATTCATATTACGATTTAAGATGGTAATGTTCGTTGCGTTTGATGATCCAGATGCATCCCCGCTCCAGGAGTTAAATATGTACCCACTAGCTGGAATAGCGGTCAATCCTATCTGTGCTCCCGCGACAAACGGACCGTTAACTGCAACACCATTATATGTCTCTGTAACCGTTCCATCGTTTCTAGAGGGGCTGTTATTTACTGTCAAAGAATAGGTCGGTGGTAATGAACCTGAAGAAACTGTCAGGATTGCCCCAGCACTGGTAACAGAATACGGAGTACCGTTAAGAGAATTAGACACAACTACCGTATAAATATTGTTATTTTCACTGGCTGTTGTATTCGAGATTGTGTAAGAAGAGCTGGTGGCTCCTGGAATATTGATACCGTTAAGTTGCCATTGATAATTTAAATTTGCCGTGCCCAATGCTGTCACATTAAATTGCATAGGACTTCCCGCAAGGACCGCTAGACTCGAAGGCTGCACCGTAATGGAAGGAGGAATAAACACTGTCAAAGATGCTGGAGAAGCTGGAGGAGTGGGGCTTGTAATAGTCCCAGCAACATTGGAAATTGTAACTGTAAAATTATCGCCATTATCAGTCATCGCTGCCGCCGGTGTTGTATAAGATGTCCCAGTCGCCCCCGGGATAGGATTACCATTCAAATTCCATTGATAAGTCAACGGTTGCGTGCCTGTAGCTACGACACTGAAGGTCGCTGGCTGTCCCAGGAGTACTGTTTGGTTAACAGGCGCTGTGGTAATAGCAGGTGCAGCATTAACGACTACCGAAGATTCTTCGGAGGTTGATGTCCTGTTTTTACTGTCTGTAGCTGTGGCGGTAAAACTTAACGTTTCAAAAGGAGTCTGACCGGTCAAGGTCATGGTGTAGGTGTTGGTGGAAGGATTCGACACATTACCTTGTATTACAGTAGAATTACCATTAGCGTCAATACTGTTAAAAACAACACCAGTGACTGTCCCATTAGCCTCTGAAGCTGTAGCTGTCAGATAGATGGTCCCGGCTTGATTAAAACCAGCGTTAAGGGCTGTCATACTCACTGACGGGCCTGATTGAGACACTGTTGCATAGCTGTTATTGTTAGGGACAGGAGGATTAGAGCCCGGAACATCGCTTTGTATTGAACTGACATCAACCGGCACTAAATTCCCTAAAATTAAGTTTTTAAGGCAAGATAGGTCATTGTTGTTCCAACGAGCATCTGGTGTACCTATAAGAAAACCAGACCTGCCATTGTCAGCATTTATTGCTCCATAATTTTGCAGGGCTTGTATGATCGTATAAGCTTCGGGATTTGTACTCTGAGGGCAGAGTGTTAAAGGGTCCACGTTATTATGCTGGACACCCTTTAGGTCTGTGTAAGTGATACCACCTGTTCCATCAGGATTTAACTTTGGCAGCCGATAGAATTGCCCCAGCGGCCCTGAAAAATCACAATACAAAGGAGCATTTTTTCCTTCAGATAATAAAGTTCCTCCTGGAATCTGCTGGCCGTTGGGAGCGACACAAATCCCATGTCCGGCTGTATGAAGTGCTGGCCACACAGCATAGCCGAGGGTCGTATTCAGGGTAAACCTTATGGGATGGGTCACGAGTCCCGAGGCAACTTCATCATAATTGAGTAACAATGGTAATATCGGTAGGCCAGCAGCGTCTGCTGATGTCCAACTGTAAGGACGAGTAGGAGCATCCTGGCTTAAGTCGCCCCAAGTAGTCCCGTTAGAGTTATTGCTTCCCCAATCAACCCCATTAGATGCGGTCCATTTAAAGACCCCTGTATTTCCATTGGCTGCGGTCCAGGGGATGGGATTATTGACATAAGGGACCCCTTGCCACATCTCATATAAGTTACAGCCTCCTCCGGCTGGAGAAGCTTCTTGAAGGACTAAGACATGCCGGTCTGTGTATTGTCCCGCGAGGGCTGAATTTTCAATAGGAGCAAAATCTGGAATCGGATAATTTGGTACGACATTCTTAGGAGCCAATAATGGGTTAGTTGGTGTCCCAGTTACGGGATCTGATTGGTCGCCATAGGCAGTGAACTGAAGGTCCACGGTGGTCTGATTATAGGGCACCCAAATAAATGGAATTCCATTGGGTCCTGGAACTGGTTGGCTGCCAAAAGCTGCAGTAATGGATGCTGATTGATAAACTGCTGGTATAGGCGCTGCTGGGGATGTGTCTATTGGCAGTGTATCCACCTGCTGATGGAAGATGCTGTCATCTGGAAAAAGATTACAATTGTCAATCATGTTAATACCATTTGCATCTACAGTGACAGCTGAAACTCCATTGACCGTGCTGGCGCCACTCACAGCGATACTAATAGGTTTTGTGACCGTCTGAGGTGGATTAGAAGAATCTGTAACTTGAAATGTAGGCTGATAGGTCCCCAGACCACCGACCTCGCCAGTTGGTGTTCCTCCGCTGGCAGGGCAGGTCGTAGTACCGGTGGGTGCAGAGCATACAACCCCTTGACTAACATCAAGGATCATTCCTTCAGGCAAGGTGGAGCCAGCTGAGCCAGGGTTTGAGAAAATACTCCAATTGAACGGAGGAGTTCCTCCAAATGTGTTAATAGGTGTAGACAAATACGTTGAGTATTGTGTAGCCCCTGGCAAAGACTTGGTAGGTATGCTTAATTGTCCACCGCCATTGATAAGTACCGCTGAAGCAATTAGTACTGCCCCACCACCAGTGGTGGTCCATGTCAATGTAAGCGTTTCACCGGCGTTGGCGGCGCTGAAAACGATTTCATAGGTGGGAAGACCGCCAGTTGGATTCGGATAGGTAGAATCAATATATGCCGGAGTGGAGGGGTTATCGCTAAAAGTTGCCGTCAAAGTAGCTTGTTCGCCACTTGGAATGCTTTGTGTACCCACATACAAAAAGAGTTTTTGGGTTGTGGTTTTTACCGGAACAGTGAAACTGAATCCTGCAGCTTGACTGGCAGATGATGTCATCTTTAAGCTATTGCCAGTCGATCCCACCGGGTTCGCGGTGTTTCCATTAGTCCAAGAAGCAGGTAGGTAGCCCCAATATGAAGATGGCGTACCGCCACCAATGAAAGAAAGCTGGCTGATTTGCCCGCCACCTTGATTGTATTCTACACTATCATTTGAAGAATATGTCGGGTAGGTCCCATTTTTATTTGGAGTCCAATTTCCTGCCCAACTTTCCCAGTCTATGTAGTTGGATAGGGGGCCCCCTACTGAACTGAGAATCACATTCGCTTCATCCGGAAAAGCACCAAAACTCAAAACTTCTATGCTGTCATTCCCGGTTGATTGCGCTATGGCGGGCAGCGCGGGAACAGTTAAAAGTGCCAAAAGCACGAGAGTGCTTGAAAATATATAATTTTTCACAATGAGATTTCCTTTGTAAGTAAAACAGTTGATCACGAAGAAATTCAAATTTTTTCACAGGATTATTTAGTAACTGTGGGTTCAACATATATTTTACCCTAAATAAAAAAACCTATTCCTGTTACTCATTCTGGAATAGGTTACTTGGTGACCAAATTTTTCTTTCGGCGGCCAGGCTGTCCCTATTCCGAGCAACTGCGAGTGTCGGTTAATCCGACCAGGACCCTTTGACTTTGCGTCCCCACCTTACGATGGGTTTACCTTTAACACGTATCTTACAAAATCTTATTTCAAGTATACCCTATAAAATTCAAAAAACAAGGGCAGCAGGCTTTAGGAAAAAATCGTTTACACCGACGATGTCAGTCGATAAACCGCGAGAAAATTAAAAATATTTAAAAATATAACACCCCCTAGATTTCCCAAGGGGTGTTTTATACCAATCAGTTAGTATTAGCTATTCCCACGGTCGATTTTTTCATATGGATAGCTATATAGGCATTGAATTTGGATTTGATATTGGTAACGGTGAAACTTTCGTTAGCCTTTGTAGTAATACCATACCCTCCATATGGGTTGTAAATATATTCTATTTCACTCCCGGGACCTGGATTAATTTGTATAGTCATCTTCGTTCCATCATCGACGTTAATCGGAATATTATTAATAATCGTCCGAGAGGTTGATATACCGTTTAATTGGTATGTGACCAGTACGCTACTTGAATTAAATTCATAAAGATAAAAATTCACAATATCCTTGTTTGGGGGTCCCATCAAGATAAAGTCAACTGAAATGGTATGATTTGCCCCAACATCGGAAAAAGTGTAGCTATTCACGGCACCTACAGAGATGCCGTCAACAGTTACACTACCAACTTCATAGCCAGCATTAGGAATCATCGTAAAAGTCTTAGAATATCCAGAAATTACAGGAATTGCTCCAGATGGTGTAATGCTTCCGTTGCTTCCAGCAGATGTTGTGATGGTATAAGTCACCTGAGATACATTGCCCACCGTCAAAGTAGCTGGGGCACTGGTGACACTACCCGCGACATTGCTTACCAGCACATTAAATCTTTTGCCACTGTCGGCAGCTGTTGTAGCAGGTGTTGTATAAGAAACGCCTGTAGCTCCTGCGATGGCAACACCATTCAATTGCCATTGATAATGCAAAGGAGCCGCGCCTGCAGCCGCTACAGTAAAGGTAGCTGTTTGTCCAACTTTGACTGTTTGATTCACAGGTTGGGTCGTAATTGTAGGTGCAACAGGTGCTGGATTGACTGTCAAGGTTGCCGCATTACTGGTTACAGTTCCTGCAGAATTACTTACCACAACATTGAAAGCACTGCCGCTGTCAGCCAATGCTGTTGCAGGAGTCGTGTAAGAAGCGCTGGTTGCTCCTGCAATATTAACACCACCTCTTTGCCATTGATAAGTTAAAGGTGCTGTGCCCGCGGATAGGACAACAAAAGTAGCTGTTTGTCCGGCAGTAACGGTCATATTTGAAGGTTGAGTCAAAATTAAAGGGGGAACATTAACCGTCAAGATTGCCACATTGCTGATGGTATTCCCAACGGAATTATTTACCCTAACTACATAATCATTACTATTATCTGCAATCGTTGTTTTGTTGGTTGTATAAGAAGCACTGGTAGCACCTGGAATATCAATTCCATTCCTTTCCCATTGATAATTTAAGGGTACCGAGCCTACGGCCACAACACTAAAGGTAGCTGTTTGACCGACAGTTACCGTTTGATTGACCGGTTCAGTGGTGATTGTCGGTGCAACAGGTACTGGATTGACTGTCAAGGTTGCAATACCGCTGGTGATAGTTCCTGCGGTATTACTTACCACCACATCAAAGGTGGTGCCGCTATCAGCTACTGTTGTAGCAGGTGTTGTATAAGAAGTACCAGTGGCTCCTGCGATATTGGCACCATTTTTTTGCCATTGATATTTCAAAGGAGCTGTTCCTGCTGCCACTATACTAAGGGTAGCTGTTTGCCCGGCAATAACAGTTTGATCCGCAGGTTGAGTAGTAATCGTCGGGGCAACAGTTGCTGGATTCACTGTCAAAGTTGCCGCACTGCTGATGTCCTTACCCGCGACGTTGCTTACCGTAACTATAATACTGGCTTGATCATCTGCTATTGTTGTTGCTGAAGTTGTAAAGGTAGGACTATTAGCTCCTACGTTGACACCATTTTCCTGCCATTGATATTTCAAAGGAGCTGTTCCTGCTGCCACTACAGTAAAGGTAGCTGTTTGCCCAGCAATAACAGTTTGATCTGCAGGTTGAGTCGTAATAAAAGGGACAACAGGTGCTGCATTGACCGTTAAGGTAGCCGCATTGCTGGTGGCACTGCCTACGGTATTACTCACTACAACCGTAAGTTGGGCACCATTATCTGCAATTACTGTAGCCGGAGTTGTATAAGAAGCACTGGTAGCTCCGCCAATGTCGACACCATTTTTCTGCCATTGATAACTCAATGGTACCGCGCCTGAGGCTGTTACAGTAAAGGTAGCTGTTTGTCCGGCAGTAACGGTTTGACTAACAGGTTGGGTGGTAATCGTTGGTGCTAAAGGTGCAGATGATGACAACACATAGAGTTGGGTCGAAAAAGTACGGGCCCCCTCAGGGCCAAAAACTGTAGCACAGAGCAGATAAAGATTTCCATTAAATGGATCTACTTGTACATCCATAGGACGTATAAATGCCCCAGGAGGTGGTGAGGGCAATCCCTTCATGGGTGTCCAAGTCAGTCCATCAGGTGAAGTAAAGACATTAAAAGTGTTGCTTGTGTCTGTACCCACAATAGCATATACATTTCCGTTATACGTGGCTGTGTTCGATAACAGCGATGAGTATAAAGGCAAGCCAGTTCCTGTTATCCATTTACCATTGACAAATTCTTGAATCGGTAAGCCAGATACAGCATTTTGTATTCCTAAGATAACATTTCCTGCATTATTTCCATTAGAGGGAGAATAACCAATGCCATCTAGGTTACCATGAGGATTCGAAGGTGCTGGAAATGCGGTGAAGGTGATTTCACCATCTGTTGAATATCCTGCTGTATGGCCTTCTCCCCCCGCAATAAATTTACCATCCGGTGATAATGCTGCGGTCCATAATGCGCCATTAGTACCAGTAAGTGTCTGAAGAAGATTTTTTTGCATAAGAATAAAAGATGCCCCACCATCGGTGGACTTCCAAACATCGCCACCCCACGCTCCGGTCGATATGATGGCGCCAGAAGCATCCATTAGCAAATGTGAAACACTTAAAGTTTCTGACACGTTGGTCGAATCCCAATTATTGGTATTATTGTTGAATTTCCAGACTGATGCATTACCACCACCAATTGGGCTAGTTGTATCTACCGTACCAACGATGAGGTCGCCATTAAGGTTAGTAGTTACCGAAAATGGAGTCTTTTGAGGGACATTGGGAAGTGTATTCCAGTTAATGCCGTCGGCTGTCTCCATGACACCGCTCGAACCCACCGCAAAAATTGTACCGTTAGGCCCAAAAGCCATTTGCCTAAGATTGGTATTCGGCAAAGAGGAGAGTAGCTGTAATTGTCCTGGTTGTTGACCATTACCATTATTATTTACTGTCAAAGTTGCGGTATTGCTAGTAGTAGTACCAGCAGTATTGGTGACCACAACACTGAAAGCGCTGCCGCTGTCAGCCAATGCCGTTGCAGGAGTTGTATAAGAAGCGCTGGTTGCTCCAGCAATATTGACACCATCTTTTTGCCATTGATAATTTAACGGTGCCGTGCCTGCAACCATTACACTAAAGGTTGCTGTTTGTCCGATAGCGACCGTTTGATTCCCAGGCTGTGTCGTAATGACAGGGGGATCAATGACTGTTAAAATTACCGCGTTGCTAATATTTTTTCCGACGTTGTTACTAACCACAACGTCATAATTATTATCATTATCTACATCTGTTACTGATGGTGTTGTATAAGTAGTGCCAGTGGCTCCAGGAATATTTATGCCATTCTGTTGCCATTGATAATTTAAAGGAGCCGTGCCCGCGGCCACTACAGTAAAGGTAGTTGTTTGTCCTAGAATGGCCGTCTCATTAGCAGGTTGAGTAGTGATCGTTGGTGCTACAGGTGCTGGATTGACTGTCAAGGTTGCCGCACTGCTGGTGACAGAGCCTGCGGTATTACTTACCACCACATCGAAGGCGCTGCCGCTATCAGCTAATGCCGTTGCAGGAGTTGTATAAGAAGCTCCGGTTGCTCC
>Ga0206797_1146_pt1 | contig 12284 bp, 13 predicted proteins | sample Alteio_BWOrgCont_69_FD_152894 | JGI IMG/M metagenome (GOLD analysis project Ga0206797, IMG submission 152894) | Enriched cells from forest soil in Barre Woods Harvard Forest LTER site, Petersham, Massachusetts, United States -... | ecosystem: Environmental > Terrestrial > Soil > Temperate forest >...
AGCCATACCAAAATCACGCACAGTCCGACCGGCCACGCGAGCGCGAGTAGAACTCCGGCAGAGGTTGCAACGCCCTTGCCGCCCTTAAACTTCAGCCACGGTGAAAACATGTGTCCCAGAATCGCCGCCACGCCCGCAACCCACGGCATTGCGCTATCTCCGCCTAATTCGCGCGCGATGATAACGGCCAACGCACCCTTGCCCGCATCCGCCAACAGTGTGGCGAGCGCCAACTCTTTCTTGCCGGTGCGCAGCACGTTCGTCGCACCCACGTTGCCCGAGCCGATCGCGCGAATGTCACCCAAGCCGGCCGAGGCGGTGATCAACAGCCCGAACGGCACTGAGCCAAACAAGAACGGCACGATGAGGCCGAAGAGGATGAAAGTGATGGGGTCCATACGGCAGCCATAGCAGATAACAAAAACCTTGTGAACGCGATGGGGCTGCGGCAAGGGCTTTCACCGTTCCTAACTAGCCGAATGGAAATAATCATTCGAACACTGTTGTAACCGTTGAGTTTAAGGGAGAAATAAAATTCTTGTAAAATATGATAAAATGATGTAATATACTATTTCATTCTACATGGAGGTTATAATATGACCGTATCCGGTAATTTGAGTTTAGTCCCGCGTAACCTGAGTTTAGTCGCGTCAAGCAAGTTGAATAGCTTAAGTTTAATCCCGAAGAGTCTGAATTTAGTTAAGAGATTGTATAATGATAACACAAGCGCCGAGGGTGCGAGGATTATGCGCATCGTCGCCACTGAATCTGATCCTGGCTTTGCTACGCTCAGGGTCATCGGTCCACTGCCCCTAATTGCAATCTTAATCCCACTCGTCTTATCTCTAGCCATGGGTCTGCAAAAAGCCACGTCAGCGCACAGAACCAATCCGGTTGCGGTCGCTAGAGCGCTGTCGGCCGTGCCAGTTCCAAAGCAGCGCGGACTGCAAGAGCAGGGTCCCAGCTTCTAAACCAATGACTGAAAAAATCTTGAATCCACGATAGCCCCTTTCGTAACATACTCATCAAATAATTTCTAAGGAGAGATTAACATGTCAAGAAACTGTATGAAGTGGGAGTACCAAAAATTTAAGCCGACACACTATGCGCGGTCCCCTAAAGAGGAAAACTCTTTGCTTGGGAAATTTCGCATTCACTTTGCCCTGGCTGTTGCAATATGGTCGGCCATCATCCCGGCGGTTTATGGCGCGATGCATAAAAATGCGCATAACTCCAACAAACCTGCCCGGGCAGCTGTGACAAAATTTCCATCATCCATGACTTCCGCCCATGTGCCGTAACGTCATTCCGTTAACGTAGTTCTACCCACACGGGAATGTGATCCGATGGCTGTTCGCGCCCGCGCGGGAATTTATCCACTCCCGCCGCCGCGCACCGGTCCGCCACCGCGGGCGACATCAAAATATGGTCGATGCGGATCCCGTGGTTGCGCTGCCACGCGGCCGCCTGATAATCCCAGAATGTGTAAATCTCATCCTGCGGCGCGAACATGCGCACCGCATCCGTCAGACCCAAATTCACCATGCGCTGAAACGCCGCGCGCGATTCCGGTTGGAATAGCGCATCGTCCATCCACACGGCAGGATTGTAACAATCGCGATCCCCGGGAATAATATTAAAATCGCCCATCAGAATGAAGGGCGTATTATTTTTCATTAATTCCGCAAGCCGCGATTGCAGCCGCGCAAGCCACGCAAGTTTATAGGTGAATTTTTCCGTGCCCAATGGATTCCCGTTCGGCGCATAAATATTGATAATGTGCAGGTTATTGATTTTAATTTCGAGATAGCGCGCCTGCGCATCGGCCTCATCGCCCGGCAGTTTTTCCAAAACGATATCGAATTTCTTTTTGGAAACCATCGCTACGCCGTTATAGGTTTTCTGCCCAACCGCATGGATGTGTTCGTATCCGGTTGCGTGAAAATCATCGGCTGGAAATGCCGCCGCCTCGCATTTCAATTCCTGCATCAACAACACATCGGGCTGATGTTCTCCCAGCCATTCGCGCGCCGCCGCGCTACGGATTTTAATCGAATTCACGTTCCAGGTCGCGAGTTTCATGGTGACTTTATATCAACTGCAGCATAAAACGATAGAATGAGTTTCACCGTTCCGCCACGTGCATCCTATGCCGCCAATCCTGCCGCTTCGCGCGGGCGCGTGCATCCCGAGGCCGCGAGCCCCATGAAGACCGAGTTTCAACGCGACCGCGACCGGATCATTCATTCCGCCGCCTTCCGGAAACTCAAACAAAAGACGCAAGTGTTTGTCTCGCACATGGGCGATTATTTCCGCACGCGCCTCACGCATTCATTGGAAGTTTCGCAAATCGCGCGCGCCATCGCCCGCGCGCTGGGACTGGATGAAGATTTGGCGGAGGCGCTGGCCCTCGGCCATGATTTGGGCCACACGCCGTTCGGCCACGCAGGTGAGGATGCGCTGAACGAATGCATGTTGCCCTATGGCGGATTTTCGCACAACGATCAAACGCTGCGGATCTTAACGATGCTGGAGCGCCGCTATGCTGCGTTTGACGGGCTGAATCTGTCATGGGAAACGCTGGAAGGCATTGTGAAACACAACGGTCCGCTGCTGCCATTAGCGGCGGACAAAAAATTGCCCGTGACGATTCAGAATTTCCAAAATTACATGAACCTGGAATTGGGAACCTATCCGAGCGCCGAGGCTCAGGTCGCTGCGCTGGCCGACGACATCGCCTATAATAATCACGACATTGACGACGGTTTACGCGCCGGATTGTTTGGATTCGATGATATCCGCGATCTGCCCATCATGGGTCCAGTTTTGGAATCGCTACAACGCGATTACCCGAACCTCGCGCGCCCGCGTTTGATTTTTGAATCCGTGCGCCGGATGATCGATTTGATGGTCACGGATTTGCTGACGGAAAGCCAGCGGCGCATTGAACACCTCTCTCCGCAAACGATTGATGATATTCGGCGCGCCAAAGCGCCTATAATCGCGTTTAGCGCCGCGATGCAACAACAAATTCAAACCCTGCGCGGATTTTTGGCGGAGCGTATGTACCGCCATTACACCGTCAACCGCATGACGAGCAAGGCGCGGCAAATGGTGCGCGATTTGTTCGAAAAATTTATGGCTGAGCCCGAAACCTTGCCCACCGAATGGCGCGAGATGATCGTGGACCAGTCCGCCCTGCATTCGCGCGCGCGCATCATCGCGGATTACATCGCCGGCATGACGGATAACTATGCCGAGCTTGAATGGGAGCGATTGTTTGATATGAAAGTTAGAGGATAATTATAGCTTCAGAGCTGCCGCATTCGTAGCCTGGTGCAATTTCTGAAATGTTGACCTATCAACATCATTGCCAGCGGCCATTTCTCTCAGCAGATCAGGGAAGTTCGGATGATGAACCATCTGTGCAAAAATTCTAGCCGACAGAATATCTGGCAAGCCTGTTGCCTCTACCGAAATTTCGGCAGATGGGGATGAATTCGTTAAGTCCAAATGCTTATTTCCCTTAGTAACATCCAATAAGGCGGCCTTAAATTCATCGCACGGCATACGAACAATCAATCCACTATTCGGCAGATGCCACTGCCAATGTGGGTCTGTTGGAACGTAATATTTTGCACATAATCCTTCATTGCTGTCCAACAGCGCAATTCTCTTGTCTCTATCATCATTAACAGGAAGCTCCAGGGCATGACAGAGTTTGCCAATTTCAGTGCTTGGATCCAAAGATATCCGCATAAAGCGGGAAGACTGCCAACCTAATCTCGTCGTGTCTTCACCATAAGGAAGTATTGCATTCGGCCGGTCCTTAGGGTCCCTAGCCTCCATTGTTCTCTTAAATCCTTGTGCGGAATTGAGTCTAGGAATACCCGCAAAGGTAATTGTTGCCCTGACCTTATCCTCATCTCGAAGGCTGACCCACACGGTTAGCTTTGCATTCCCTATGGAGGATAAATCCGTCATTTTTATACCTTGTCAGCCTTATTACGCATTCTACCTTAGACCTTGATAAAAAGCAACTTTTTTAATATTTTCACGGCAAATAAGAAGCTGACATGGGCTTTTAAGTTCTGTTATATCCTTGCTTTATGAATCTATTCGAACAAATGAACCAATTCGTCCGCGCGCAGGTTGCCGCCATCAATCCCGCGTGGCCTTTGGACCGCATCACGGTGGAAACACCCAAAGACCCCGCGCACGGCGAGATGGCGACTAACGCCGCGATGGTTTTGTCCAAGGATGCGGGCATAAATCCGCGCCAGCTCGCTGAACAAATCGCCGAGAAACTCCGCGCGCATCCTCACGTCGCCGAGGTCACACTCGCGGGGCCCGGTTTCATCAACCTGAAATTCGCGCCGGACTTCTGGCGCGCGCTGGTGCCAGAAATTTTACGCGAAGGCCCCAAATTCGGCGCCGCAAACATCGGCCAAGGCGAAGCCTTTAGCGTTGAATATGTTTCCGCGAATCCTACTGGCCCCCTGCTCGCCTCACATGCGCGCGGCGCCGTTCTGGGCGAAGCGCTGTGCAATCTTTTAAATTTCATTGGCTATAAAGTTACGCGTGAATATTACCTCAATGATTATGGCAACCAGGTAAACGTTTTGGCGCAATCGGTTTATTTGCGTTACCGCGAGGCGCTGGGCGAGGCCATCACCATCCCCGAAAACTGTTATCCCGGCGAATATTTGATGCCGGTGGGTGCGGCGTTAGCGGCGCGCGATGGCGACAAATGGCTGAAGGCGGCCGAGGCGGAATGGCTGCCCGTATTCCGCCAATTCGCGATTGATGAAATGATGACGCTCATCCGGCAAGATTTGGCACAACTGGGCATCGTTCAAGACAACGTGATCTCCGAAAAAAAACTGGTGGAATCCGGCAAAGTACAGGCCGCGTTCGATTATCTGCAATCGCATGGGCATATTTACCACGGCGTTTTGGACGCCCCCAAAGGCGAATTGCCTGACGATTGGGAGCCGCGTGAGCAATGGCTCTTCCGCGCCACGGAATTCGGCGACGATGTGGACCGTCCGCTGAAGAAATCCGATGGAACCTGGACGTATTTCGCGAGCGATGTGGCGTGCCATTACGATAAATTCCGCCGCGGATTTAAACGGATGGTGAATGTATTCGGCGCCGATCATTCGGGCTACGTCAAGCGCATCATTGCCGTCACGCGCGCCGTCACTGACAAGCAAGCCGATTTGGATATTGAAATTGTACAAATGGTGCGGCTGCTCGAGAACGGTAAAATCGTGCGCCTGTCGAAACGCGCAGGGAATTTGGTTTTCCTGTCGGATGTCATTGAACGGGTAGGCAAGGATGTCGTGCGGCTGATTATGCTGACGCGTCGGCAAGACCAAACGCTGGATTTTGATTTTGCGAAGGTCACCGAGCAATCGCGCGATAATCCGGTATTTTATATTCAATACGCGCATGCGCGTATTTGTTCCGTGCTGCGCCACGCGGCCGAGGCGTTGCCGCACGAGAAATTCGACGATGCGGCGCTAGCGGATGCAGATTTGAAATTGCTTGATGGCACAGCAGAAATTGCGATGATCCGCAAACTCGCCGAATGGCCGCGATTGGTTGTCGCGGCTGCGCTCGCGCGCGAACCTCACCGGATTGCGTTTTATTTGCAAGAATTGGCAGCGGAACTGCACAGCCTCTGGACGGCGGGGAAAGATGATGCAACCCTGCGGTTCATTTTGCCGGAAAGCCCTGAGAAAACGGCAGCACGGTTGGCGCTGCTCCGCGCGGCAGCGCTGGTCATCGCGTCCGGTTTGGGTATTATCGGAGTCGAACCCGCACATCAAATGTAGAGGATCCCTATGGCGCGCGACGATGATTTAATTGACAAGAATTTTCCCGAAGAAGCGCAGGAAGAACGTCATGCACGCATCATGCGCGTGCTGTCATTATTTGCTGTGATCCTTGTTGTGATTTTTATTGCTGGGATTGGATATTTTTATCTCACCGGAAATAAGACCGTCGATGCCAACCATTTGCCGACGATTTCAGAGAATAATCCGCCCGAGAAAGTAAAGCCTGCCGACCCTGGCGGCATGGATATCCCACATCAGGACACAACGGTGTACGATCAATTAAATCCGGAACAACCGCAGGGTGCGCCGGAGAAATTACTGCCGCCGCCTGAAGCTCCCGTCACACCAACCGCATCCAATTCTGCGCCCGCAACCCAATCCACCGATTCCGGTTCCGTCGAAGCGATGACGCCGCCCACGACTCCCGCGAATATTCCTAATGCGTTGCCGACCCTGCCCGCTGCGCCTGCAGATGCGCCGAAAGCAGATGCAGCGGCACCTGTTGCTTCTGCTCCTGCAACGGCGGCCGCCCCCGCCAGTCCAAATGATCCCGCGAATTTCCGTATTCAGTTGGGCGCGGTACGGGATCAAGCCGCCGCGGATGCCGAATGGGCGCGGATGCAAAAAAGATATAGTGATGCATTAAAGGGATTGGATGCACGTTTTACCAGCGTCAATTTGGGAGATAAGGGAATATTTTTGCGTATTCAGGCGGGTCCATTGACGCGCGCGGATGCGACGGCGCGGTGTGCGAAATTAATCGCGGAAAACCAGGCTTGTTTGATCGTGAAGGCCGTGCAGTAACGGCATGAAGGCCCCGCTTGCACTGATTGTGGGATTGAGCGGGACAGCGATCACGCCCGCGGAATATAAATTCTTCTGTACGGCAAACCCGCTGGGTTTCATTTTGTTCAAGCGCAATTGCGAAAACCAAGTGCAAATTAAGAAACTCACGGATGATTTGCGCGCACTGACCGGCCGCACCGACACGCCTATTTTAATCGACCAAGAAGGCGGCCGCGTCGCTCGCCTGCGTCCGCCGGAATTCGCACCGCTGCCCCCCATGCGCGCGTTTGGCGATTTGTACAAAAAGAATCCCCTAAAAAATAGGATACGCGCGAAAAAAGCGCTGACGGCGAACATTCAAATCATCGCGGCGGAATTGCTGTCGCTCGGCATCAATGTCGATTGCGTGCCGGTGCTCGATGTCCCCGTGCGCGGCGCGGACAATATCATCGGCGACCGCGCGTTTTCAAGCGACCCTGAAATCATTTCTGCGCTCGGCCGCGTCGCGGTGGATGCGGCGCTTTCGGCAGGCCTCACACCCATCATCAAACACATTCCGGGCCACGGTCGCGCGACGTGCGATAGTCACTTGGGCTTGCCAACTGTCACCGCGTCGCTGGCAACACTCATGAAAACGGATTTTGTTCCTTTCCGCGCACTCCGCGATGCGCCGTGGGCGATGCTTGCGCACGTGCGATACACCGCGCTCGATAAAGATTTACCCGCATCCCTATCGCCCACGGTTATTCAATATATTCGCTCGCAAATCGGATTTGACGGCGTGCTGATCGGCGATGACGTATCCATGAAGGCGCTCGGCGGTTCCTATCAATCCCGCGCGACAAAAACACTGGTGGCGGGCGCAGATTTGGTTTTGCACTGCAATGGCAATTTAGCGCAGATGGAAAAAGTTGTAGCCGGATGCCGTGAAATATCCGCCGAAACGGTGAAACGTCTCCGCTCCGGGCGTACCCGCCTGAGGCCCCCGGCCCGCCCAAATATCCCGGAATTGCTTGCGTTGCGTGATGCATTGCTGGTAAGCTGATTCCCAGAATTTGCTGATGACCGACGCTACGCCTGAATTTGAACTGGATTTTGACCTCGAATCTGCCGGGGCCGATGCGTTTCGCGTGCAGCTGACGGAATACGAAGGGCCTCTCGACCTGTTGCTGGAAATGGCGCGCGGGCAAAAATTGGATTTGAATAAAATTTCGGTGCTCGCGCTCGCGGATCAATACATCACCTATATCGAAACGGCAAAATCGCTGCGACTGGAAGTTGCCGCTGATTATTTGGTCATGGCGGCGTGGCTCACGTATTTGAAATCACGTTTGTTGTTGCCTAAACAAGAACAGCCCTTGGGCGAGCCCAGCGCCGCGCAAATGGCGGATGCCTTGGCCTTCCAATTACGACGCCTGGAATCGATGAAGCAAGCGGCGGCCGGATTATTCGCACGCCCCCAACGCGGCCAGGGATTCTTTGTGCGCGGCGCGCCTGAAGGTTTCGTGACGCGCACCCATAAAAATTTCACGGATACACTGTATGATTTGTTGAATGCCTACAGTGATTTCTCGGTCCGCAAAAAACAGCATGAGTCCTATGCGCCTGCCACGCCGCACGTATTATTCACGCTTGAGGAAGCCATGGAACGCATCGGCACAATGTTCGGCGTTCGTGGATTGTGGCGCAGCAAAGCATGGGTGAGTTTGCAAGAATTGGCAGCAGAGGACCCGAGCGTTGATCGCGCCAGTATCACCGGAAAATCATTACTCACCGCCCTGTTTAGCGCATCATTGGAACTCGCCAAAACCGGCACGCTCGACATTCAACAACAACAAAACTTTGGGCCCGTTTATTTGCGCGCCCATACGCCAGAGGACGAACCCCATGATGCAACCATCCATGCTTGAAGAAAATCTTCCTGAGTTAGATGAGGGGGATGATGAAATGGAAGCATCATCCGTCATGGATGATATCGAAATTGCGTTGGCGCCGGCCCAGCGCCGACGCGGGATTGAGGCTATTATTTTCGCAGCGCCCAGCGCGATGGGCGCAGATGCGATCGCGGTGCAGTTGAGATTAGAAGCCGCCGAAGTGCAAAATTTTCTGCATGAATTGCAATCGGATTACGCGGCGCGCGGCGTAAATCTGGTGGAGCGTGCGGGAAAATGGAGCTTTCAAACCGCGCCGGATCTGGCCCGGCATCTGACATTTGTGAAATCCCGACCGATTAAATTATCGCGCGCGGCGATGGAAACACTCGCAGTGGTAGCCTATCACCAACCGCTCACGCGCACCGAAATTGAGAATATTCGTGGCGTTGCAATTCACAAGGGCACGCTGGATCTCCTGCTCGAGACCGGGTGGATTAAACCGGGCCGTCGGCGCGAAATTCCAGGTCGGCCGCTCACCTGGGTCACGACGGATGCCTTCCTTGAGCATTTTGGACTCGCGACCCTCAAGGAATTGCCCGGCGTGTCTGAGCTGAAATCAGCCGGATTGCTGGACAAACGTCCTGCGATTGCCTTGGTACCCGAGCAGGATGATACGGCAGAATCGCAACATTCTTCGGACTCGCAAGATGAAAACGATCTCAGTGATTTTTTGCCTGAACCCGCTCAAACGCGCGAATAAACGTATCATCCGGCCCCAGCAAAGGTTCCAGCCTGTCAATCTTAATATTATTCTCGCGCGGCATGCATAATAGATTGGCTTCAACATAATGTGACGCAAAAATATCTTCGGGCTCACCGCGGAAGTTATCGGTCCGGAAATTCCGGCATAAAAACCACCAGCAATCATAACCCAAATCATCCAACAGCGCATGCAACGGCGGCGAACCTTCCAGGGAATTATTTTCAACAAATAAAACCGGCCGATGCAAACGGATGGTCGCGAGCGCGCCGGCCAAGACATCTACTTCCGCGCCTTCCACATCGATTTTGATCAGGTTACAGCGGCTGAGGCGGAAATTATCAATCGGCGCCATGCCTACCAGCTTGCCGGCTGCGTGACCGAAAACATTCATCCCACCGAAATTTTGTGGCAACGTCGGGTCGAGCAACGGAATATTCAAATTTCCTACTTCCCGCCCCGCAGCGAGATTCAGGCACGTGACATTCACCAGATCATTCAGCATCGCATTGGCACATAGAACTTGGTGAATGAGCGGCTGAGGTTCAAACGCAAACACATGGCCGTCCGCGCCAACCGTTTTCGCGAACGGCACCATATGCGTGCCGATATTCGCGCCGACATCCACCACCACATCTCCAGATTTCAGCAACGGCAGCAACGCTTTTATCTCTGATTCATACCATTCGCCGTAAATCTGAAGGCTGATACCGATCACGCCATCGTTTTTCAAAAACATCATCGGGCCATGGCGGCAAGGTTGAATGACGGTCAGCTCACTCTGAAAAATCGGCGTGGGAATTGGTTTCATCGTGGTGCAACGGCTTGCGATATTAATTTCATATCCGCCAAAACGCAGGCCATCATTGCTTCGCCGACGGGAACCGCGCGAATACCCACGCACGGATCATGGCGGCCCTTGGTGGTAATTTCGGTTTCAACGCCATGCTTATCGATCGTTTTAACAGGCGTGAGAATAGAGCTTGTCGGCTTCACGACGAAACGCACGATGATGTCTTGGCCACTCGAAATACCCCCCAGGATTCCGCCCGCGTGGTTCGAAGAAAATCTCGGCGTGGCGCCATCGCCCGCGCGCATTTCATCCGCATTTTCCTGGCCCGTCATCGCGGCGGTGGCGAAACCGTCACCGATTTCAACGCCTTTCACCGCATTGATGCTCATCATGGCGCTGGCAAGCGCGGTATCGAGTTTGCCGTACACTGGCTCGCCCCAACCCACCGGAACGCCGCTCGCAACGACTTCGATAATCGCGCCGGCGGATTGCCCGGCTTTGCGAGTTGCATCCAAAAATTCCTCGAACATCGGAACGATTTTTGCGTCCGGCGTAAAAAACGGATTGTTGTTCACTTCATCCCAATTCCAGTTCGCGCGGTTGATTTTATGGGGGCCGATTTGAATCACGGCGCCGCGCACAAAAATCCCGGCACCCAAAATCTTTCGCGCGATCGCACCCGCCGCCACGCGGCAGGCCGTTTCGCGCGCTGATGCCCGACCGCCGCCACGATAATCACGGATGCCGTATTTGGCCTGATAGGTATAATCGGCGTGGGCCGGGCGGAATTTATCCTTGATATCATCATAATCTTTGGATTTTACGTCCGTATTTTCGATCAACAGCGACACTGGCGCTCCCGTAGTTTTGCCCTCAAAAACGCCGGACAAAATTCTAACTTTATCTTCTTCGCGGCGCTGGGTGGTGAAACGCGACTGGCCGGGTTTGCGCCGATCCAAATATTGCTGAATATCAACTTCATTCAAATCGATCAGCGACGGCATACCGTCCACCACGCAACCAATCGCGGGTCCATGAGATTCTCCCCACGTCGTGAATCGAAACAAATTTCCGAATGTATTCACGTCTTCATCCCGCTTAGCAACTCCCCCGTCGCGGCGACATTATGTGTGTTCAGCATTCCCACCACGTGATAGCCGCTGTCGACATGCATCACTTCGCCCGTCGTACCGGTGCCGAGATCAGACAATAAGTACACCGCCGCACCGCCGCACTCGAGCGTCGTTGTGTTGCGCTGCAGCGGCGAATTTAATTCATTCCATTTTAGGATATAGCGGAAGTCGCCAATCCCGCTCGCGGCCAGGGTTTTAATCGGCCCCGCCGAGATCGCATTCACGCGGATTTGCTGCGAACCCAAATCCATCGCCATGTAACGCACACTGGCCTCCAGCGCGGCCTTGGCCACGCCCATCACGTTGTAATGCGGCATCACGCGCTCCGCGCCGTAATAGGACAGTGTCAGCAAACTCCCGCCGTCGGGCATCATCGCAGCCGCGGCCTTCGCCACCGCGGTGAAGGAGTAAACCGAAATATCCATGGTCTTCAAAAAATTATCGCGCGTCGTATCCACATATCGACCATCGAGTTCATTTTTGTCCGAGTACGCAATCGCGTGAACCAGAAAATCGAGCCTGCCCCAATCTGCACCGAGCGCCGCGAATGTGGCATCGATTGAAGCGACATCAGTTACATCACACGGTAGAATATGTTTTGCGCCCACGCTTTCTGCCAACGGCTTCACACGTTTGTGGAGTGCATCGCCCTGGAACGTGAAGGCCAGTTCCGCGCCCTGCGCCGCGCAGGCCTGCGCAATCCCCCAGGCGATCGAACGGTCATTCGCAACACCCATGATCAAACCGCGCTTACCCTTCATCAGAGTGCCGGTTTGCAATTTTCCTTCATCAGTTTGCAGCGCTGTAATCGTAGACATCCAAACTCCATCACGCATTGGAAAGATAGTCTTACCCGGCGCATCCCTCGCCCGCAATGAAAAAAGAGCCCCCAAACGGGGGCTCTTTCAAATCATCAACTGCACGAAATTACTGCACAATCCGCCACTGGCCGTCCGCGCCGCGGCAGGCTGTCCCGTACGCATTCTGCGTCTGTCCGCCCACCGTAACGGTTTGTTGATATTCGCGGCAGTAAGCACCGGATTGCGTTGTGCCATCACGAATAGGAACAACCGTTCCGGAGTTTCCGGTGTTTGG